>WBZR01004730.1_pt1 | contig 10938 bp, 12 predicted proteins | sample 5204231 | NCBI WGS metagenome assembly WBZR01 (sample SAMN12412403, study PRJNA552823) | activated sludge metagenome | isolation source: activated sludge from anammox sidestream of wastewater treatment plant... | place: USA: Virginia | collected 2017-08
GTCAGCCGCCCCGCGCACCGTCGACGAGAGCTACTTCGCCGGCTTCTTGAGCTGCTTCACGTCGAGCGGCACGCCCGGGCCCTCGATCAGCGTCGTCTGCCCGATGGGCTGCCCCACTGCCGTGATCTGATACGTGACCGTCGGCACGTCCATCATCTGGTGGAAGGTGTTGCCGGGCTTGCTCGAGATCGTGAAGGTACCGCGCGTGCCGGTGAACTTCATGCTCTCCATCGCCTTCACCATCGCGGCGGGATCGGTGCTCTTCGCCTGCTTGATCGCATCGACGATGAAGAGGAGCGAGTCGGCAGCCTGGAAGATGAGGCGGTTCGGCTCGTTCTTGGTGCGCTGCTTGTAGGCCTGCGCCACCTCGCTCGCAAGCGGCGGCTGCTTCATCCCGGGGTGGTAGAGCGCGAAGTTGAGCATGTCGACGGCGGCTTCCTTCACGTTCTGCCAGAAGTCGGGGTAGTCGGCCACGCCCGAGGTGTCGTAGAGCCAGGTCTTCGCGCTCGGCGCGACACCCTGCTCGTAGAGCTGGTTCATCACGGTGTAGGCCGGAGGCGGCAGCATGACCATGAGCACGGCGTCCGGAGGATCCGCGCGGAGCGGCAGGATCGCCGGCGTGAAGTCCTTGCCGGCGCGATCGAGCGTTTCGTACCGGTAGGTGACGCCCGGCATCTTCTTCAACGCTTCGCCGATCGCCTTCGCCTGGCCGATGCCGTAGTCCGTGTTCTCGGCGAAGGCGACGATGCGCTTCGCCCCGAGCTTGCCGAGCGTCTCGGCGACCGATTCGGCGACGCGCGAGCTGTAGATCGGTGCGCTGAAGACGTTCGCGTAGCCCTTCGCCCGCACGGCGTCGGCCCAGCAGTTCGTGTTGACGTACGGAGTGTTGTAGCGCGCCGCCACTTCGATCGCGGCGAGGCAGACCGAGCTCTGGTGCCCGCCCGTGATCGCGACGACCTTGTCGCGCGTGATGAGCTTCTCCGCCGCCGCGCGTCCTTTTTCGGGGATGCCCTGGTCGTCCTCGTACACGAGCTCGATCGGCCGCCCCAGCACGCCGCCCGCCTTGTTCACCATGTCCTTCACGATCTCGACCCCGTCTTTCACCTGGGTGCCCTGCACCACCGATCCGGGGGGAGACTGAGTGATGCTGATGCCGATCTTGATCGGTTCCGCAGCGAAAACGGCGCTCATGGCGAGCGCTGCGCCGCATGCCACAAGGATTCTTGATTTCGCGGTCGTGCCCATGACGACTCCTTTCTGTTGTACGCCTCGTGGAAAGGCCGGCCTATAGTAGCAAAACGCCCGCGCGCGGGCGCGGCCGGCGCCGGGGAGGAGCGCCGCGCGCCCTCAGGCGAGGATCTCCACCTTCGTGCCGGGCGGAACACGCTCGAACAGCTCGACGATGTCGGCGTTCCTCATGCGGACGCAGCCGATCGAGCCCGGTCGTCCCATGGGCACCGAATCGGGGGCGCCGTGGATGTAGATGTAGCGGCGCATGGTGTCCACATCGCCCAGCCGGTTGAAGCCCACTTCGCACCCGGAGAGCCACAGGATCCGCGTGAGAATCCAGTCCCGCTTGGGAAATCGTGCGGCAAGCTCGGGCGCGTAGCGCTCGCCGGTCGGCCGCCGTCCGACGAAGACCGCGTCGACCGGCTGGCCGGTGCCGATCTTCGCGCGGACGATGTGCAGCCCGCGCGGCGTGCAGTGGCTGTCGCGACGCTCGCCCGGCCCGTTCGCCGCGGTCGAGACGCTGTATTCGCGCGCCACCCTGCCCTGATCGTCGAAGAGGGTGAGCGTCTGCCGCGGGATGGAGATGCTAATCCGCGGCATCGTCCGGCTCCCTTCCGGCGCGGCGGCGCGCGACGAAGAACTCGGTGAGCAACGCACCTGCCTCGGCGGCGAGCACGCCGGCGGTGACCGCGGTGTGATGATTGATGCGGCGGTCGGCGAAGAGGTCCACGATGCTGCCGCAGGCGCCGGTCTTGGGATCGCGCGCGCCGTACACCACGCGCGCGATGCGCGCGTGCATGATCGCGCCCGCGCACATCGCGCACGGCTCGATCGTGACGTACAGCTCGCAATCGGCGAGCCGGTAATTCCCGACCCTGCCAGCCGCCTCGCGCAGCGCGACGATCTCGGCGTGCGCGGTCGGATCGTGCGCGGAGATCGGCCGGTTGTAGCCGCGGCCGACGATCACGCCTGCGCACACGACCACCGCGCCCACCGGCACCTCGCCCGCCTGCGCGGCCTCGGCCGCCAAGGCGAGCGCCTCGCGTATGAACGCCTCATCGGTGGCGCTGCTCATCGGCTGCTGGCCATCAGCTGTCCGCGATTCCGAAGGAGCGGCACGGAGCCGCGCATCGGCGCCGGCGGTGATTGCGTGCGTGGCGCCCCTGCCCGCGCGGAGCGCTGCCTCGCGACGCCCGGTCGTGGCGGTCCAGACTTTCTCTGCCTACCCGAGGTACGCGACGCAGTCGATCTCGACGTTCACGCCGGCGCGGTGGGGCGTGCCGCCGACGCAGGTGCGCGTCACTTTCTCGCCGGCCATGAACTCGCGGAAGGTCTCGTTGAAAGCGGCGAAGTCCGCGGTGTTCCGCAGGCACACGCGCATGTTGACCACGTTCGCGAGCGTCGCGCCGCCGGCGCTCAGGATCGCCACGAGGTTCTTCAGCGTCTGTCGCGTCTGTTCGCGGATGTCCGGGGAGACGACCTCCTTCGTCTGCGGGTCGAGCGGCCCCTGCCCGGACACGTAGAGGAAATCCCCCGCGCGGATCGCCTGCGCGAGCGGCGAGGGCGCGCTCTTGTCGGTGAAGCCGGTGACCGGCGCGGCCGCGGACTGTACGAGGATCTTCGGCATCGCTGCTCCTAGACGGTGTCGGGCGCCGGCATCACGTGGCCGCACTTCCCGCAGGTGCGGAAAGCCTCGCTCTCGAAGAAGTTCCGGTAGGCGAGCGACACCGGGTCCGCCTTGTAGTCGTGCACCACGAAGGTCTCCTCGTGCAGGAAGTTGTCGCACTTGGGACAGTACCAGTGGAAGCGGTCGATCTCGCCCGGGCGCCGCTTGCGCTCGACGATGAGCGCGTAAGCGTCCGGCGGGAAGCGCGGGGAGTGGGGCACGCCCGCGGGCGTGTAGATCACCGAGCCCTGGCGGAGCACGGCGACCTCCTCCTTCCCCTCGGGGGTGCGGTAGTGAAGGCGCATCTCGCCCTTGATCTGGTACATCAACTCGTCGCTCGGGTTGATGTGGAACTCGCTGCGGTATTCCCGCCCGCGGGCGACGAAGGCGAGCGACTCGGGCTCCTGCCACAGCACGCTGACGCGCTTGCCCGCCGCGCCGAGCGTGCGCGCCGTCTCGAACAGGTCGACGATCGGCATCTGGACCATCTGTACCGCTCCTCTCGGAAGATTGTTGGACGGCCGGCGCCGATCCCTTCGAGCGTCCCGGCGCGCCCCGGCACGGGCTGCACGGCCGGCCGGTGCGCTCGCGGAGCTGGCTTACGCTGTCAGCGACTGTAGCATCCGCCCGCTCGGGCATCAACCGAGCGGTCCACCTCGGAGATTTCGCTGCGACGATTTCTCGCGCGCGCCAGAGTTTCTCGCGCGCGCCAGCGCGACGTCTCTGCGCGCATGCGTTGGCCGGCGCCGGCGGAGCTCACTTTGGCCGGCTGAGGGTCGTGATCCAGGGTCCGAGCAATTCCCGTAGCTCGCTGCTGAGGATCAGGCCCAGCGCACCGGCTGCGGCCACGGCCAGCATGGAAAGCGCGAGCCGCCGGGTGAGCCCGCGGTGGCGCGCCCGCAGCACGAAAGACAGGCTGAAGGCGATGCTCGTCAGCGAGGCGAGCACGGCGCCATTGCCCGCCACCACCGGGGAGATCTCCCCTTGCGAGGCCATGGTGGCCGCCGCCGCCACGGCGCTCGCGCTCGACAACAGACCGCCGACCAGGGTCACCGAGTAGAAGCCGGCGGCGCCGTACTCGCGCTGCATCAGGATGCCGACCATGTGCAGCACGAGAAACAGCGCACCGTATTTCAGCGCGACCGCGAGCGAGAACGGCAGCGCCAGCTTGATGTCGGCCGTCTCGCGCGCGTTGGCGCCGCTCGCGCGCAGATGGCTCGTCAGCACCAGCGCGGCGCTCGCCGCGAGCATCAGGGTGAAGGCGCCAGTCGCCTCGAGCAGGGCGAGCGGCGCGAGGAGAAGCAGCAGCGTCGCGTTGCGCACCACCATGGCGGAGGTCGCGATCAGGATGCCGCGATAGGCCGGGTCGGCGAAGCGGCCCTGCGACTCGCGCACGCGCGTCACCATCTCGATCACGGTGAAATTGCTGTTGACGAGGCCGCCGAAGAAGCCCGACAGCTCGGTGCCGCGCGCGCCGTACAGCTTCCACAGGACGTAGTTCACGAAGCCGATGCTCGCGATCAGGATCACCGTGATCCAGGCGGCGCGCGGCTCGAAGATTTGCCACGGACCGATGGCGCCGGTCGGCAGCGCCGGGTAGATCACGATCGCCAGGATCGCGAGCAGCAGCGCCGAGCGCAGCTCGCCTTCGGTCAGGCCCATCGAGAATCCCGCCAGCCTTTCCTTCCAGGCGAGCAGCGCGGTGGAGATGACCATCACCGCGGCCGGCGTGATCGTGTGGCCCTGCCCGCACAGAATTCCGGCCATGCAGGTGACCAGCATCGCCGCCGAGGTGGTGAGCTCGGTGCCTTCGCCTGCGCGCAGGGTCTGGATGTTCAGCAGGACCGCCAGCATGCCGGTGAGCACGAACGCGAGCAGCGCGAAGCTCTCGCCCAGCGAGCCGCCCAGCGCCCCGAGCAAGGCGATGAAGCCGAACGTGCGCAGCCCCGCTTCCTTGCCGCGGCGCTCGCGCTCCAGGCCGAGCAGCAGGCCGAGCGCGAGCGCGAGCGCGAGCCGGATCAGGATGACGAGGTAGGGCCACTGTGCGCTCGGCAGCGGAGTGATCTCGCTCGGCACGGTCCTCAGCCTTTCCGGTCCGGCCGCCCTGCCAGCAATCCCGCGAGCTCATTGCCGGCGATAAGGCGCACGACGTCGCTCGCCCCGCCGACCAGCACTCCCCGCACGAACACCATGGGGAAGGTCGGCCAGCCGGTCCACATCTTGAGCGCGTTTCGCCTGCGCCACTGGCTCGCATAACTGCCGTATTCTAGGTAGCGGTGGGAAATTCCCGCCGCGTCGAGCGCGCGTCGTGCACGCCCCACGTGCGGGTTGTGCCGCATGCCGACGACGACGACGTCGTTTTCCGCGATCGCTTGTTGCACTTCGCGCACGATGTCCGCGTGCAGCTTCGCCACCTTCTCGCGGATGGCGGGGTGAATATGCGCTTCGTCGAGGATGGATCGCGGCACGTCCGGGGAGTCCTGGATGTCCGTTGCAATCCGGTCGTCAGGCATCGGCGCGGAGCCCGCCGCGCGCTACCATGCGGCGACGCCTCCGTCGGAGCGCGGATCGCTGCCGCCGCGCAGGACGCCGCTCTCGTCGCGCAGGACCGCGCCGGCGTGGCCCACCACCTCATCGTACGCGCCGACGATCTCCACCGCGTGCCCGCGCAGCCGCAGGTCTTCGACGACCGCAGGGTCGAAGCGCGCCTCGAGCTTCAGCGTGTCGCTCGTGTCGCCCCAGGTCCGGCCAAGCAGCCAGCGCGGCGCCGAAATCGCCGCTTGCGGGTTCATGCCGAACACCGCGCAGCGGGTGAAGACGGCGCTTTGCGTCTGCGGCTGACCGTCGCCCCCCATGGTCCCGTACACCATCGTCGTGCCGCCGTCGAGCAGCGCAAGCGCAGGATTGAGGGTGTGGAAGGGTTTGCGCCCCGGGCGCAGCACGTTGAGCGCGCGCTCGTCGAGGGAGAAGCTGCATCCGCGGTTCTGCCAGTTGACGCCCGACTCGCGCAGCACGATGCCGGCGCCGTACTCGTGGTAGAGGCTCTGGATGAAGCTCACCGCGCGTCCCGCGCCGTCGATGACGCCCATCCAGACGGTGTCCGCGGGCCCCTTGCCCGCGCCCCATGGCGCCGCACGGCGCCGGTCGATGTTCGCGGCGAGACCGCGCAGGCGCTCGGGGGCGAGGAGACTCTGCGCCTCGACGGTCATGTAGGCCGGATCGGTGATGTGGCGGTCGCGCACGCCGAACGCCTGCTTCACCGCCTCGACGCAAAGATGCACGTAATCGGCCCCGAAAGGCTCGGTCGTCCCGACCTCGAGCGCATCGAGGATGCCGAGGATCATCAGCGAGACGGCGCCCTGGGTCGGGGGCGTCATGTTGTAGACGGTGCCGCGCGAATGCGCGAGGGCGAGCGGCTTGCGCCAGCCCGCGCGATGCTGGCGCAGGTCATCGATCGTGAGCGGGCTGCCGGCCGCCGCCAGATCGCGCGCGATCGTTCGGGCAAGGTCGCCGCGGTAGAAGTCTTCGAGGCCTGCGCTCGCGAGCTGTTGCAGCGTCGCGGCGAGGCGCGGCTGCAGGAACAGGCTTCCCTCGGCCGGCACCGCGCCGCTCCCCAGGAACGTCTCATCGAAGCCCGGCTGGCCCCGCAGCCCCGCGAGCTTCGCCGTCGTCACCGCGTGCTGGCTGCGGGTGACCGAAATCCCGTTGCGCGCATAGTGGATCGCGTCGGCGAGCAGGCGCGACAGCGGCAGCCTGCCGCCGAGCGCCTCGCGGCTGTAGTCGAGCGCCAGCGCCCAGCCGGAGAGCGTGCCCGCCACGGTGTTGGCCGCGACGCCGCCGCGAAACGGGATGGCATCGAGCCCCTGCTCCCGATAGAACGCCGGCGTTGCGCGCGCCGCGGCTGCGCCGCATGCGTCGATCGCGCGCGGCGCTTCGCCCGGCGCGTGGATCAGCCAGAACGCATCGCCGCCGATCGAGTTCATGTGCGGATAGACGACGGCGATCGACGCGGCCGCCGCCACCATCGCCTCGATCGCGTTGCCGCCGTCCCGGAGCACGGCGATCGCCGATTGCGCCGCGAGCGAGTGCGGCGCGGCTGCCATGCCGCGCACACCCCACGCGGCGGTGTCAGTCCTCATGGTTCCGATCGCTCCGATTGCAGTGCATGAGCATGCGGGAAGTGTAGCGGATCCGCGGGCGTGACGCCCCGGGCCGGCGTTGCCTTTTCGGTGAGGATCGTGGAAACTAGCGCGCCCGATACCACCGCCTGGGATCCTGGACGAGGATGAGAGCGCTCCTTCGCATCGCCTTTGCCATCGACCGGATGAACGAGCGGATCGGCAGGCTCGCGGCGTGGTTCGGGCTCGCCGCCGTCATCGTCTGCACGGCCAATGCGGTCGCCCGCTACGCGTTCAACGTCGGCTCGAACGCGTGGCTCGAGTTGCAGTGGTATCTCAACTCGGCCGTGTTCCTGCTGGTCGCGGGCTACACGCTGAAGCGCAACGAGCACGTCAGGATCGACGTCATCAACGGCCGGCTCTCCCCGCGCGCGCAGGCCTGGATCGACATCCTGGGCGGCATCTTCATGCTGCTGCCGACCGCCATCATCATCGGCTGGTATAGCTGGCCCTCGCTCGTCAATTCCTTCGAGATCGGGGAGTACTCCTCCGATCCCGGCGGGCTCATCCGCTGGCCGGTCCGGCTGCTGATCCCGGTCGCGTTCGGGCTGCTCGGGCTGCAGGGCGTCTCCGAGATCGTCAAGCGCGCCGCCTTCCTGAAGGGGCTGCTCCCCGCGAGCGAATTCGACAAGCGGGGGCACGCCACTTGATCAGCTTCGACCTGATGGCCCCGCTCATGTTCGGGGGCCTCGTCGTCTTCCTGCTGCTCGGTTATCCGGTCGCCTTCTCGCTCGCCGCGAACGGACTCCTGTTCGGCCTGATCGGCATCCTGCACGGCAACATCGAGGTCGCGCTCCTGCAGGCGCTGCCCGAGCGCGTACTCGGGATCATGGCGAACTCGACGCTGCTCGCCATCCCGTTCTTCACGTTCATGGGGCTCGTGCTCGAACGCAGCGGCATGGCCGAGGACCTCCTCGACACCGTGGGACAGCTCTTCGGGACGGTCCGTGGCGGGATCGCGTATGCGGTCGTGTTCGTGGGCGCGCTGCTCGCAGCGACCACGGGCGTCGTCGCCGCGTCGGTTCTCGCGATGGGCCTCATCTCGCTGCCAGTGATGATGCGCTACGGCTACGCGAACTGGCTCTCGAGCGGCGTCATCGCCGCATCGGGTACGCTCGCGCAGATCATTCCGCCGAGCCTCGTCCTGATCGTGCTCGCCGACCAGATGGGCGCCTCGGTGGGCGACTTCTACCAGGGCGCGCTCATCCCGGGGCTCGCGCTCGCGGGCCTCTACGGGGTCTGGGTGGCGATCGTGTCGCTCGTGAAGCCGGCCGCGGCGCCCGGCTGCCCGCCCGAGGCGCGCACGCTCTTCGGCGCGCAGCTCGTCGCCAAGGTCTTCACCGCGATGATCCCGCCGCTCGTGCTGATCTTCCTCGTGCTCGGCACGATCTTCCTGGGCGTGGCGACGCCGACCGAGGGCGGCGCCATGGGGGCGAGCGGCGCGATCATCATGGCGCTCGCAAAGCGCAAGCTCTCCTTCACCGTGCTCAAGCAGGCGATCGAGTCGACGGCGATGATGACGAGCTTCGTCATGTTCATCCTGGTCGGCTCGACCGTCTTCAGCCTGGTGTTCCGCGGCATGGACGGCGACCTCTGGGTCGAGCATCTCCTGACCAGCGTCCCCGGCGGCCCGCTCGGCTTCCTGATCGTCGTGAACGTGATGATCTTCCTGCTCGCGTTCTTCCTCGACTACTTCGAGATTGCGTTCATCATGGTGCCGCTGCTCGCGCCGGTGGCGCAGAAGCTCGGCATCGATCTCGTGTGGTTCGGCGTGCTGCTCGCCGTCAACATGCAGACGTCGTTCCTGCACCCGCCGTTCGGCTTCGCGCTGTTCTATCTGCGCAGCGTGGCGCCGAAGAGCGTGCGTACCTCCGAGATCTACTGGGGCGCGATTCCGTTCGTCGGCATCCAGATCCTGATGGTCGCGGCGGTGATCGCGTTCCCGGGCATGGTCACAGGCAACATCTCGGCCGCGGCCGGCGCGCTCAAGGGGTCGGGCGCGGAGGAGCTGCGGCAGCAGATCGAGGGTGGTTCCAAGCCGCAGGCGCCCGGCACCGAGGACACGGGCGCCGAGCTCGAGCGACTGCTGAAGGGGAAATAGGCCCGCCCGGCGAAACTGGCGCCGGGCAAGCCGCGGGCGGTGCTCTGCGCGGGGCTATTTCCCGAGCGGGTGGCTGTAGGCAAAGCTCTCGTAGGTGAACTCGGCCGCGCGGTGCCAGAGAAACACCTCGCTGCGGAAAGCTTTCCACGGCTCGTAGATCTTCTTCCACGCCGGATTCTTGCTTGACTCTTCGTCGTAGAGCTCGTTCGATGCCGCGAGCGCCGCGCGCATGATCTCGTCGGAGAACGCGTGCAGCTTGACGCCGTTCTTCACCAGCCTTTGCAGCGCCGCCGGGTTCTTGAAGTCGTACTTCGCCATCATGTCAGTGTTGGCCTCGTACGCGGCCGCCTCGATCGCCGCCTGGTATTCCTTCGGCAGCTTGTCCCACTCCTTCGTGTTGACGTAGAACGAGTACATGGAGTTGCTTTCCCACCAGCCGGGAAAGTAGTAGTGGGGCGCAACCTTGTAGAAGCCGAGCTTCTCGTCGTCGTAGGGGCCGACCCACTCCGCGGAGTCGATCGCGCCGCGCTCGAGCGCGGGATAGATGTCGCCGCCGGCGATCTGCTGGGGCACCGCGCCGAGCCGCGCCATCACTTCGCCGCCGAGCCCGGCGATGCGCATCTTCACCCCCTTCAGGTCCGCGACGGTCTTCACTTCCTTGCGCCACCAGCCGCCCATCTGGACGCCGGTGTTGCCCGCCGGGAACGAGATGATGCTGAAGTCGCGCAGGAACGCGCGGACCAGCTCGAGCCCGCCGCCGTAATACATCCACGCGTTCTGCTGCCGCTGGTTCATGCCGAACGGCAGCGTCGTATCGAATGCGAAGGCCTTGTTCTTGCCGACGAAGTAATAGCTCGCCGTGTGCGCGCACTCGACCGTCCCCTGCTGGATCGCGTCGACGACGCCGAACGCAGGCACGATCTCGCCCGCCGCGAACACGCGGATCTGGAACTTCCCGCCGGTGATCTGCTCGACCCGCTTCGCCAGCACTTCCGCGCCGCCGTAGATCGTGTCGAGGCTCTTCGGGAAGCTCGACGCGCAGCGCCAGCGAATCGACGGCAGCGAAGGCGTTTGCGCGATCGCGGACTTCACCGCCGCCGCACCACCTGCGGCAAGCGTCCCACGCACCAGGAACTTGCGTCGGTCCATGCACTCCTCCTTGTTGTCGTTCCCCTCCCCAGGGGCCGGCGCGAGTCTAGCTCAAAACGCGGCGGGCCGAGCGACTACCTGGGCCTGATCGCGATCATGTCGAGCTCGACCCTCGCCCCGGGCGTGCTGAGCGAGTTGATGCAGATGGTCGTGCTGGCAGGCTTCCAGTCGCCGAAATACGTCGCCATCACGGCGACCATGCCGTCCATGTCGCGCATGTCGGTGACGTACTTGGTCACTTTGACGACGTGGCGCCAGGTGAGCCCCTGCTTGTCGAGCACCATCTTGATGCTCGCCATCGCGCGGTGCGTCTGCGCCTCGATGTCGACCGGGTGGTTGTGCTCCTCGCGCACGTGCGGATGCTTGTGGTAGAGCGGCGAGGGCGTGGCACCGGAAATGAACAGGATGTCGGCCGGGCCTGCCACGTTCACCGCCGGGGCGTAGGGCATTTCCGCCTCGCGCTCGGGGATGGGCTGGACGACGGTCGCGACCTTTTCGATCGGTCGCTCGGATGATGCAACCATTGGCGTACTCCTCGATTCGGTTCAGGAGGGATTCCGGTCGTCGCTCAGCGCGCGACGTCCGCCCATTTTGGGCAGGTGCGCTTTTCCATC
>WBZR01004731.1_pt1 | contig 10936 bp, 5 predicted proteins | sample 5204231 | NCBI WGS metagenome assembly WBZR01 (sample SAMN12412403, study PRJNA552823) | activated sludge metagenome | isolation source: activated sludge from anammox sidestream of wastewater treatment plant... | place: USA: Virginia | collected 2017-08
AAAAACTGCCTGTCAGGTTGGCGAGGCCTTCGCTCAAGCACTGCTGGTTGATGTCGAGCTTTTGCTTGGTACGAGCGGCGATGGACTTGGCCATCGCGATCGCCTCTAGCAGACCCAGCATACCGATGGCGACCGCACTCCCCGAGAGTTGTTGCACGCGATTCCAGTTCCATTCGGGGAGTTGGAAGGTAGGCAACTGACGGGGCACCTTGTCGATGAGCTTGACGCCCTGGGCGATTCGGCCGACCAGCCGGATTCCGTTGACCTTCATCCGAATGCCCTGGCCCTTCGTGGTCATCAGCAGGAGCTTATCGTCGTCCTCGACGACCTCCGCTCCGACGATCTTGCCCGTCTTTTCGGTCACGTTCATCGTGAGGATGCCGGAGCCGCCTCGACCCTGAACACGGTACTCGTCGAGCGCGGTGCGCTTGCCGAATCCTCGTTCGCCTACGACGAGCAGGGTGCTGTTCGGCGTGACGATCGCGGCAGAGACGAGGTGGTCCTCGTCGTTCTTGAACGTGACTGCCTTGACGCCGCCGGCCTGGCGACCTCGGCCGCGAGCCTGGGTCTCGTTGAATCGGATCGACTGGCCCTCCCGGGTCACGAGAATTACGTCCGCGCTTCCAGGAGTCTTGAGCACCCATCCGAGCTCGTCGCCTCCCTCGATATCGAAAGCGATCAGACCATTCGATCGAATGTTCGCGAACTTGCTGAGCTCGGTGCGCTTGATTTCGCCGAGCTTGGTTATCATCGTGAGGAAGCCCTCGGCGTTGATGTCTTTGACGCTGACGGTGGCCGTCACGCGTTCACCGCTCTCGATCGCGATGTAGTTGATGACCGGCATGCCCTTGGCGTATCGGCCCGACTCGGGGATCTCGTAGCCCTTCAGGCGGTAGACCTTGCCTCGGTCGGTGAAGAAGAGGATGAAGTGGTGGGTACTGACCTGGAACAGGTGCGCGGGCTCGTCGTCGGCCTTGTGAGTGTTCTGGACGCCCTTGCCGCCCCGCTTTTGCTGCCTCCAGGCGTCGATACTGACCCGCTTGATGTAGCCGTCGCGACTGATGGAGACGATCGCCTCTTCCTCGGGGATGAGATCCTCGTCGGTGAAGTCGCCGGCCTCACGGGTCACGATCTTCGTTCGGCGCTCGTCGCCGTACTTGTCACGCAGGGCGATGAGCTCGTCCTTCATGACCTTCTCAAGGCGGAGCGGGTCGTTCAGGATGTCGAGCAAGTTCTGAACCTTGTAAAGGGCTTCCTTGTAGCGATTCTCGAGTTCTTGTTGGGAGAGCCGCGTGAGCTGCCGAAGCTGCATGTTGAGGATGGCGTTGGCCTGGAGCGGCGACATCCCGAACTCGCGCACGAGCTCGACTCGGGCAACGCCGACGTCTTCGCTGCGCCGGATGAGGGCGATGATCTCGTCCAGGAATCGGCGAGCGAGCTGATACCCCTCGTTGATGTGGACTTCTTCGAGCGCTTGGTAGAGGTCGAAGCGCGTTCTGCGCTCGATGACGATCCGACGGTGCTTGACGAACTCATCGAGCAACGTGAGCAGCGGCGAGACGCGCGGGGCGCCGTCGACGAGGCTGAGCATGATCGCGCCGAACGTCGTCCGAAGCTGGGTGTGTTTGAGGAGGTAGTTCAGCGCCTTGTTCGGGTTGACGTCGCGGCGGAGCGAGATCTCGACCCGCATTCCGCGCTTGTCGGAATAGTCCTGGACGTCGGTGATCCCGTCGAACTTGCGCTGTTTGGCGAGGTCGGCGATGTTCCGAACGAGGTTCGCCTTGTTGACCTGATAGGGAAGTTCGGTGACGACGATGATGCTCTTGCCCATGTCGCCGGGCTCGATCATCGTCTTGGCCTGCATGATGATCGACCCTCGGCCGGTCTCGTAGGCGCTGCGAATCCCTTTGATGCCCATGATCGTGCCGTAGGTGGGGAAGTCTGGCCCCGGCATCAGCTCCATCACATCGTCGAGGGTGCTTTGGGGATTGTCGATGCGAAGCAAGACTGCGTTCACGACCTCGTTGAGGTTGTGGGGAGGCAGGTTCGTCGCCATGCCGACCGCGATGCCCGAGCCGCCGTTGCAGAGCAGATTAGGGAACTTGCCAGGGAGGACGGTAGGCTCGTTGATGGTCTGCAGGTAGTTCAGAACCCAGTCGACGGTCTCGCGGTCGAGGTCCTCGAGCATTTCCATCGCCAACGGCGTGAGCCGGCACTCGGTGTAGCGCATCGCAGCGGGCGAGTCGCCGTCGACGTTTCCGAAGTTGCCCTGTCCCTCGATGAGCGGATACCGGAGGTTCCACGGCTGGGCCATGCGGACGAGCGTCGGATAGATGACCTCGTTTCCGTGAGGGTGGAAGTCGCCACTGGTGTCGCCCGCGACCTTCGCGCACTTCGTATAGGCGCCTCCCGGAAGGAGGTTGAGCCGCCTCATGGCATACAGGATGCGCCGCTGGACCGGCTTCAGGCCGTCGCGCACGTCGGGCAGGGCCCGGGCGATGATGACGGACATCGCGTAGTTGACGTAGCTCCTGCCAAGCTCTTCTTCGACGTTGACAGTTGAGATATTCGGTTCTTCGGGCATTTCTTCCGGCGGTCCCTATGGCCCGGGCAACGGCCCGGAGTATTCGATTGTCGGGCACGCGATCTCGTCGCGCATGACGAGTGTGCCCATGGGTCTGGTCCGCTGTACAGACGGACTTAGGCGGCGATTCGCCGCCCGATTTGAACCTGATTCTACCCTTTGACCTCGTGATTGGGCTTGCCCCGGTAGGCGGAGCCTGCGCACAATGGGGACATGTCCGTTCTCGCCCTCCTCCTCCAAGCGACCCTCGCAGAGGTGTTGGACGCGCAGCTTGCGGCGCCTCAGCTCAAGGGGGCGGTGGTCGCGGCGATGGTTGCCGATCGCACGGGGCAAGTTCTCTATTCGAGGAACCCCGAGGTGCGCATGACGCCGGCCAGCAACCAGAAGCTCCTAACGCTGACCTACGCACTGGCACGTCTTGGCCCTGACGCCACATTCAAGATCCGATTCTGGAAGCAGCCGGGCGGGTGGTACGTCGATGCCCCTGGCCACCCGACGGTGACCTGGGCTGAGTTGACAACCGCTAGAGAGGTGCTCGGTATCCGGCCTTCTGACAAGCTCGTGATCCGCGTGGGCTACCGCCCTGTGCTACCCCCGTCCTGGGAGTGGGACGACCTCCCGAACAGATACGCGGCGAAGCCGGCCGCATTGACGGTTGATCGTGGCAGCTTCGAGCTGTGGGCCTCGGGTGGGAAGGCGACGCTCCTGCCGATGAACTACGGAGTCAAAGTCCGGTGGATGGGTGGCCAAATTCGGAGGGTCGAGTACAAGCCCTCGAGCGGTACGGTCGATCTCTACGGGCCACTTCCGCCAGAACGGACGCGGCTGGACACTTTGGCACTGCCCGACCCCCAGGTGGCGGCGCAGCAAGTTTTGGGTGGACATGCGGTCGCGGCATCCGGACCGCCGCCCCAGGTGCCGGCCGACTACACGATCACAAGCAAGCCGCTGAGCGCGATCGCGGAAGAGTGCCTTCAGAAGAGCGACAACAACATCGCGGAGAACCTCTTGCTGCTAGCCGCTGCGACCGAGGGTCCGCTTGGAAACGATCCCTACGACACGGCGACAAAGCGGCTGAAGGCGTTCTTGGTCAAGGACGTGAGTTGCGAGGAGTCGGACTTGCGCCCGGTCGATGGCAGTGGGCTCAGTCGGCACAATCTCGTCACCGCACGCGCTCTGGCGAAGGTGCTGGCTTTTTCCCGCGAAAGATGGGGAGACGCGTGGCTGACCATGTTGGCGACGTCTGGAAGAGGAACGCTCGAGAAACGTCTAAGTGGCAGCTCTTTCAAAGGAAAGACCGGAAGCCTCGACTCCGTCTCCGCCCTTTCTGGCTACTTGACGGACATTTCGAAAAATCCACTCGTACTCGTACTAGTTTTCAACCAAACAATTGCCCCAGCGTCAGAAATTCGGGCCATTCAGGATTCGATTGTGGCTAAGATCGAATCTCATTCCAGCGGCACGGTTCTTGACGCTTATGATCACAGTGAAGGACGCTATCCCAACCCGCTCGATCGTGCTGTTTATCGGCATCGGGATCATCGACCTCGTGTCGACCGCGGTCTTGCACGCGAATGGCATGATCGTCGAGCTGAACCCGCTAATGCGGGTCTTTATCGAGCAAGGTGAATGGGTGTTCGCCTTGGTGAAGGGGTTCACGCTCGTGGGAGGCTGGATCGTCCTGGCGTGGTACGCGCGGTTCAACCTCGACTTCGTGCGGAAGGTCTCCTTGTTGGGTTCCGTTCTTTACATCGCGGTTTGGCTTACCTGGTTTTTGGGCAGCACGAACCCTGGCCCTGTCGGCTAGCCCTGGGACTTGATGGCGGCAAGTCTCTGCTGCTGCCCCTGAAGCTGGGCGATCGCCTGCTCCATGCGTGAGAACTTCGCTTTGAGCGAGATCTGCTTGTCGGCCAGCCTCGCCGTCAGGTCTTCGATCGACTTGGACATTCCGTCGAGCTGATCCTGAATGCTCTTGTCGGTTGCCGACATCAAGCCGTTGGTCGCGTCGGTGAAGGTGGCGACGAGGTCCGAGAAGATCGGTCCCATCCCCTTCGTGAACACGACGGTTCCCACGGTGCCGGTGGCGGTTCCGGTGTAGAGAATCTGCAGGCCCTCCGTGTTGGCGTTGCCGGTCGCACCGGTGAGCATTTGGCCAGAGCCCGTGGCGGCCTCTCCGTTGATGGTCCCGGCGACGTCGACGCCTTGAGTCGAAATCGTGGGGGTCCCGAGTCCGCTCGTGTCTGCGGCCGCGGTTCGGTTGCTCGTCACGGTGTAGATGCCCGGAGTGCCGAACTTCTTCGAGGTGAGCTGAAGCTTCCCGCCAACGATACTCGCGCTGACGAGGTCCTTGAGCTTTGCATCGGCGTTGATCTTATCGACGACTTGCGCCTGGGTCAGCCCGGCGTCGAGAATCAAGTCGTAGGGCGCGTTCCCGAACAGAACTCCGTTGAAGGTGAGAATCTCCTGCTGGGTCAGAGGCGCCGTTTGCGCGAGCTCGCCGTCGAGTGCGTGCTTCGTGGACGCTTGCGTTACGACCAGCGAGTAGCCCGCCGCAGACGAAGGCTTCGTCTTCGATGTGCTCGCCAGATAAGAAATCTGCGAGTTCGTGGAGGATCCGACTGCGCGGAAGAGCGCCTGCAAGGAGTCGAGGTTCTCGGCGACCGCCTTGTCCAGCTTGGACGAGTCGACGGTGATCATGCCGTTGGTGTCGAGCCCGAAGCCGATCTGGGTCAAATTGGTGTAGATGCCGCTCAGCCCGGCCGGCGTGTTGAACAGGGTCGATGCGATCGTTGCTTCAACCTGAGCGACGGTGGAGTCTCCAAAGAGGCCGCCGCTCTCAAACGTCTCCTTGTCAAAGCTGCTGTTGTCCTTCACGAACTGCATGAGTCCGTTGTAGGCGTCGGCGAAGTCCTGAACCTTCTTCTTGACGGCGGTGTTGTCACGGGAGAGCGAGATCGACGACGTCTCCGGCGTGGTTGCGTTAGCCTTCAGAAGCGTGATGGTTGCTCCTGGAATCACAGTCGTGACCGTGTTGGTCGCGCTCGTCAGAGTCACGTTGTCGAGCGAGAACAGGGCGTCCTGCGCTTCCACCATTTCATTGCCGTAACCGCGCTGGAGAACGCCGATCCCGGAGAGCACGTTGTCGCCGTCAGTCCAAGAACTTAGCCCGGTCAAGTCGAGCTTATATTGCGTCTGGCCGTTCACGGTGACCGTTCGAACAGATGCGGTCGCGCCGGTCGATGCGGCGTTGATCGCGTCGGCTAGCCCCTGAAGCGACGTCGTGTCGAGGTCGACGCTGACGTTCGTGCCATTGAGCGAGAAGGTCTTCGTGCCGCCGCCCAGGGCGTTGAGCATCGAACCCAGGTTGGTCGACGAGCTCTTGAGCGCATAGCTGGTCGCGCCGCCGGTAATCGTCTCTCTGAGAGCAGCAGCGCCGCTTGCGAGGCCAAGCGTCGAAGCGACTGAGCCGTTGAGATCTCCGATCTGGATCTTCCCGGCGAGCCCCGACCCATTCGCGCTGAGAGTCAGAAAGGCATTGCCGGAGCCGCCGTCGATGATGCCCGCGGCTACACCCGCACCGAGTCCGTTGATCTTCTGGGCGATCGTCGTGAGCGTGTCGGTGGCGGAGACTGAGACCCCTTTGCCGTTGATGGTGAACGTGCCGCTGAAGCCGAGGGCCGAAGTCGCGCTGGACTGGGCGGTCGAGGCGACCTTGTGAGTCTGGGCAAGTTTGGAGACCGTGAGCTGGTAGGTGCCGGCGACCGCGCCCGATGTTGCGGTCACGGTGGCGACGTCTTCCTTCGAGGATGAGGCGGTCAGCGGATTGAAGGAGCTCGCGAGGTTGAGCGAACCTGCCGCGGTCGACAAGCCGGTGAGCTTCGACTTAAAGGCATTCAGCAGCCCTTGACGCTGCGTGAGCTTGGCCTGCTGCTGCTGGAGACGCTGAATCGGGAGCGACTCGAGCTGCATCAAGCGCTGCACAATCGAGTCGGTATCGATTCCACTACTCAGCCCGCTGAAGCTGATTCCCGAAAGGCTGCCGCCGAGCGCCATAATCTAACTATCGGTCGTTCACGCCCTGTGCTTGAATCCACGCGTGATCCACGCTCGTCTCACTCTGTTGAGCCTGTGTTTTTTGCCAGGTTCGCCGAAGATTGGAGTGTGTTGCGCCGGCAGGCTTTGACGTGCGCATGATCGAATCGGCTAGATTGAAGGTGAACGGGAGTTGAGGGGAAGGTGATGAGGTTGATGAAGCGTTTTCTATCGTTGTGGCTGGCGCTGTTCGTGGCGGTCTGCGCGAACGCTGCCGGCACGATCACGGTGACGTCGCCGCCGAAGGGAACCGCGGTTGCCCCGACGCCGACCAAGGCATCGACGACGATCAACTACAGCATCGTCGCAAGCATTCCGGGAGCTACGGAGGTGACGATCGACGCGAAGATCTTTCGTCAGGACACGGGCGCTCTCTACCGGAACCTAACCGCAGTCTCAAAGGTCACCCCCAACACCGACGGCAAGGCGACTGGCAGCTTTACGGTTTCGTTCACGCGCGGTATCGACCCGGAAATCGTATACCGTGTCGAAGTCCGTGCGCGGGAGGTCGACCGGCCAGGAGAGACATATAACACCAATCAGAACATGTTCCTGAAGCCTGACCTCACGGCGCCGAAGATCCTGGCCTTCAACCCATTGAACGGAGCCTTCGTCAAGGGTGTCGTCCACGTGACCGTGAAGATCAGTGAAGCAAACCTCAAGGATTGGCGCGTGCAGGTGGGCGGAGCGGACCTGCCGAACGGCGAAGGAAGCACTGTGGACGCCGAGGGTCGTTTCTCGGTGGACTGGGACTCCAGCGGCGAGTTGCTCGACGGCCAAAAGACCATTTCAATTCGTGTTCGCGACACCGCCGATAACGAGGTCACGCAGAACATCAACGTGACGATCGACCGCGTTAAACCGCTCATCACGATCCAGGCTCCGGTGAACAACTCGCAGTTCGCGCCGGGGACGACCCTAGCGGTGACTGTGGACATCAAGGACGCAGGCATGGCGGTGACGGGAGTGGACGTGGTGCTGCGCACGACGACGGGCGTGTTCATCCTGCGCGTGGCCAGACAGAGCTTTACATCCCCAAGTGGGGGTAATTTCCGCTGGACTGGGAGGGTGAGATGGCGCGATGGGCTACTGCCTGCTCAGTTTAAGTTACAGGTCACGGCTGTCGACAGGGCCGGAAATGTGGCGACGCCACAGTCGGTGACCGTAAAGATCGGATGATAGGACCAACGACGATGAAACGTGGAATGAAAGTCGCTTTCGCCGCGCTGGGGGCCGTTCCGGTCGCCGCCGCTGCCCAGGTGCCGGACCTCGTCTCCGCGCTCGACGCGGGCGGACGGGCGATGGGAATGGGAGGCGTAACCTACGTGACCGGCGCCGATACGATGGCCGGTTACTACAACCCCGCTGGGCTTGGGTACGTGACGCGGCCCACGCTCGACCTGACGATTCGCAACATGCCGGAGTCGAACAGCGTCGTCACCGGCGACATCGGCCCCGGAGGCGCGCAGCGCATCGATTCCGAAGGTGACAAGGGTCCCACCGGGATGGGTCACTTCGGCCTGGCGATCCCGCTCAAGAACGGCCACGGTGGCACGAACGGCACGATCGCTTTGACCGTGACCCGTGGTGGTCAGATCCGAGACCTCCGGACCGCCGGGGCGGGCTTGGTGGAAGGACCGTTGCCGGCTACGAACTTCACGCAGTTCCTCAAGGTCACGACCGACTTCATCAACTTATCCTATGGCCAGTCAAGCGGCGACGGATCGTTCAACTGGGGTTTCGGCCTCGTGTACGCGTCGAACCGCCAGGTGATCAACCGAGTGGCACCTAGCAGCACGACGCTGCTCGACGAGAGCCCGACTGGCTGGGGCGGCCAGGTTGGCGTGATGTTCACTCCGAAGACAGGCGGCAACGTCAGCTTCGGCGCCAGCGTCCGTACACCGATCAAGCTTCGGGGTGGCAATGCAGGCTTGATCTACAACAAGATTCCCGGCCGTGTCGCGGCGGGGCTCGCGTTCCGGCAGGATGGTTTCCGGGGCGGCCGCGACTACATGCTCTTCGGCGGTGAAGTCCAGCACTTCTTCGGTGGGGAAGCCGCGCAGTTCGTCGATCGCACGACTCAGACCGTGGTGGGGCTGGGGACTGAGTACAACTGGGCAATGGCGGGAGGCCGATTTCCCGTGCGCATCGGCTATTCGTTCGTGCCGTCCGGCGGAAACTTCTATGGCAGCCGCAACGCGCTGTCGTTCGGACTTGGCTATCGGCCGTCCACGTCCGACTGGGCGATCGATCTCAACTGGGCCCGCCCACAAGGCGGAGGCAACGACCTCAGCCTCAGCCTGAGCTACAAGTTTGGAAAATAAAAGTATGCGATACCTCGCGATCTTAGGATGGGGCGCCCTCATTGCGGGCGCAAGCGCTCAAGGATGGAGCGGTGCTTACGAAGCAGGCTTGGTTGCAGCCAAAGCCGGCAAGTGGAGCGAAGCGCGAGTCGCGTTCAAGCAGGCGGTGGCATACCGCCCCGACGACTACTCGGGGGAGACGATGTTGCCAGGCCCGATCGCCGAACGACGCAAGTGGCGCAACGGCGCCCCGTATTCTCCGAACTTCCTTGCCGCGTACGCGGGCTGGAAGCAGGCGCAAGCGTTGGCCGGAGACGATCGCGCCGCCGTCATCGGCGACGTGACGTCCGAGTTCGAGAGCTTGTTGACCAAGGGACAGCTGAGCCCATCGACGTTCTTCTTTCTGAACCAGATCTACGCTCAGACTGGCAACACGGAGAAGCGACTGAAGCTCGAGGAACAGTTCAAGACGTCCCAGGGCAAGCTTAACTGGCGGGTGGATGGCGAGGGGATGAGTCCTGAAGACGCGGGTGCGGTCGCTCAGACCTACGCCGGCGTCGGGGCGACTCCGACCCCGAACACCTCGCCGGTGGTGAATGCAGGTGCGAAGCCGCCGACCACGACCGCGCCGGTCGTTGCCGGCAGCCCCACACCCACTCTGACTCCGACGGTCGGCGCGATCCCGGCGGTGGGGAACAAGTTCGCCTTGATCATCGGACAAGCTGAGAGCAAGGTGCCCGACATGGGATTGCCGTTTGCCAGCGACGATGCCCAGCGGCTTCGCGACTCGCTGCAGACGAATGCCGGCTACTTGGATTCGAACATCGATTTGATCTTGAACGCGACCGCCGATCAGATTCGGGCCAGTGTGAAGGCACTGTCGGACCGCGTCCCCGAGGATGCGACGATCATGATCTACTTCACCGGAGTCGGCGTGAATCTCGACGGCAAGGACTTCATCGCGGGAGTCGACACCCAGTCGCTCACCGACACGTCCTCGATGGTTCCGAAGGCTGAAGTCTACAGCGCGTTTATGCGCAAGGGCTGCAAGGTCTTCGCGTTCTTCCAGGCGAGTCGACCCATCACCAACGGCCGATACTTTGGAGCCGAGGTGCCGCTGGTCGGGCGAATCGCCCAAGTCCAGTCGACGCTTCCGGGAGCGAACGTCCAGTCCTATGTTCGCAACGGCAAGGACGTCGGGCTGTTCACCGATGCGATCGTCGGAGTTCTCGGCGAGATGCGCACAGGCTCGATTCCGATCCAAGAGTTTGGGTGGCAGGTCTTCTACCGGATGAAGCGGGGCGGGACCGGCCTTTCGGGCGGCGGCTCCAACCAAACGTGCACGCTACCGGTGCTGATCAACCTCGCAAGCGACGCGAAGTTCTAGGCCCTGAGCCGTTTGTGGGCGATTGCGAGCCCCTCGAGCGTCAGTTCGGGTTCGTAAGCTTGGATCGTCTCGCACACGCCAAAGAAGAGCCCTCCGAGGCCTCCGGTCGCAATGACCGTCTTGGCGCCCAGCTCCTCACAGATTCGGCGTGCGAGGGCGTCGATCGCTCCCGCATAGCCGAGGACGATGCCGCTCTGCAATGACTCGGTCGTGGTGCGCCCAACCGCCCGGTCCGGCGCTTTGAACTCGACTTGAGGGAGCTTTGCGGTCCTCGAGACAAGGGCTTCGGTGGAGATCATCACGCCCGGTAGGATCGCTCCGCCGACATAGGCGCCATCGGCGGCGATCGCATCGAACGTCGTGGCGGTGCCGAAGTCGACGACCACAAGCGGAGGTGCGTACTTGGCAAGAGCCCCGAGTGCGTTGGCGAGCCGATCGGCTCCAACCGCGTGCGGAGGGTCGTACCTGACTTCGAGGCCAAGCTTCGGGCTCGCCTTGACGACGGGCTCGAGAAGGGCGAGCGCCTCGTCCACGCGCCGCGCGGAGCGGCGGAGGCGCGCGAGGACGAGC
>WBZR01004732.1_pt1 | contig 10935 bp, 3 predicted proteins | sample 5204231 | NCBI WGS metagenome assembly WBZR01 (sample SAMN12412403, study PRJNA552823) | activated sludge metagenome | isolation source: activated sludge from anammox sidestream of wastewater treatment plant... | place: USA: Virginia | collected 2017-08
GCCAGCGCGCGACCGCGGCTGCGCCGCGCAGTTCGCGCAGGGCCGCGAGGCGCTCGCAGAACGATTCGCTGTCGTGCACGAAGTGGCCGTAGTCCTCGAGCAGCAGCGCCACGCGCGCCGCCGGCGCCATGTCGAGGGCGAAGCAGGGCGCGGCGCGCATGCGGGCGAGCAGGGCCTCGGGCACGCGCAGCCGTCCGATGGTGCGGCTCTCGCTTTCCACCCAGACGGGGCGTGCCGGATCGAAGCCGCGCAGCGTGTTCCAGAGCGCCGTCTCGAAGGCCTTCTGCGTGGGCTGCGGCCGGCCCGGCAGCGGCCCCAGCACCGAGCCGCGGTGCGCGGCCAGCGCCTCGAGGTCGAGCACCTGGGCGCCGGCGGCGGCCAGCGCCGCCAGCAGCCGGCTCTTGCCGCTGCCGGTGCGGCCGGCCAGCACGCGCAGGGCGAGCCGCAGCGGCAGCGTCTCGAGCTCGTCGCGCACGGCACGGCGGAAGGCGCGGTAGCCGCCTTCGAGCACCTGCACGCGAAAGCCGATCGCGTCGAGCACCGTGGCCAGCGCGCCCGAGCGCTGCCCGCCGCGCCAGCAATACACGAGCGGCCGCCACGCGCGCCCCTGCTCGTGCAGCTCGCGTTCGATATGGCTTGCGATGTTGCGCGCCACCAGCACCGCGCCTTGCTTGCGTGCGTCGAACGGCGAGACCTGCTTGTAGGCGGTGCCGATGCGCGCGCGCTCGGCATCGGTGAGTACCGGCCAGTTCACGGCGCCGGGCAGGTGGTCGTCGGCGAACTCGCTCTCGCTGCGCGCGTCGATGATGCGCTCGAAGCTGTCGAGCCGTGCGATGGCCTCGGCGGCGGCGATGCGCAGCACGCTCACGGGCGCGTTCTCCGCCCTGCGCGCTGCGCCTCGGGCGCCGGAGAAGACATGATCCGGGCCGAACTCATGCTGGCCCAGGCTCCCAGCGCCCGGGAGCGGGCCGGCGCGCTCACGCGGCGGCCAGCGCGTCGAGGATCTCACCCTCGATGCGCAACTGCGCCTTGGGCTGCTGCAGCGCCGCACCGTCGACGAGGAAGGTGTCCTCGACGCGCTCGCCCAGCGTCGTGATCTTCGCCAGCTGCAGGTTGATGTGGTGGCGTGCGAGCACGCGCGCCACCGAGTACAGCAGCCCGGGGCGGTCGCTGGCGGCCACGCTGAGCAGCCAGCGCTGCGCGCGCTCGTCGGGCGCGAGGGTGACGCGCGGAATCACCGGGAAGTGGCGCACGCGGCGCGACACCAGGCCGCGCCGCGGCTCGGGCAGCGGCCCGGCAGCGGCGAGCGTGTCCGCCAGGCGCTGCTGCACGCGCGGCGCCAGCTCGTGCGCCCCCACTTCGGCCGCGTCGGCCAGCGTGCTCGCCACCTGGAAGGTGTCGAGTGCCCAGCCGGTGCGCGTGGTGTGGATGCGCGCATCGTGGATGCTGAAGCCGGCGCCGTCGAAGTAGCCGCAGATGCGCGCGAACAGATCGGGCTGGTCGGGCGCGTAGATGAGCACCTGCAGGCCCTCGCCCACCGTCGACGGCCGCGCCACGACGAGCGGCACCGGCGTGCGCTCGCGGCCGCGCAGCGCCAGCGCGTGCCAGGCGATGTCGGCGGCGTCGTGGCGCGCGAAGTAGCCCACGTCGAGCGTCGCCCACAGCGCCTCTTCGGCCCCCGGCGGAATCGCCTGGCGCGCCAGTTCGCGCCGGGCCTCGTCCTTGCGCGCCTCGATCTCGGCGTGCAGGTCGGGGCGCGCGCCGCCGAGCGCACGCAGCGTCAGCCGGTACAGATCCTCGAGCAGCTTGCCCTTCCAGGCATTCCACACCTTCGGGCTGGTGCCGCGGATGTCGGCCACCGTGAGCAGGTACAGCCCCGTCAGCCGCCGCGCCGAGCCGACCTGCCGCGCGAAGGCCGCGATGACCTCGGGCTCGGACAGATCCTGCTTCTGCACGATCGTGCTCATCAGCAGATGGTGGCGCACCAGGAACTCGACCAGCGCCGCATCCTCGCCCCGGATGCCGTGGTCGCGGCAGAAGCGCCGCACCTCGCGCGCGCCGAGCTCGCTGTGGTCGCCGCCGCGGCCCTTGGCGACGTCGTGGAAGATCGCCGCCACGTACAGCAGCCAGGGCTTGTCCCATTGCGCGGCGAGCTGGCTGCAGAAGGGGTATTCGTGCGCGTGCTCGGGGATGAGGAAGCGGCGCACGTTGCGCACCACCATCAGGATGTGCTGATCCACCGTGTAGACGTGGAACAGGTCGTGCTGCATGCGCCCGACGATGCGGCGAAACACCCACAGGTAGCGCCCGAGCACCGAGGTCTGGTTCATCAGGCGCAGCGCGTGCGTCTGTCCCTTGGGCAGGCGCAGCAGCCGCATGAACTGGCGACGGTTGGCCGGATCGCGGCGGAACGCCGCGTCCATGACGCGGCGCGCGTTGTACAGCGCGCGCAGCGTGCGCGCCGAGAGCAGCTGCAGCCCCGGCGTGCGGGCGAAGACGACGAAGGTGGCGAGGATGGCGTGCGGGTCGCGCTCGTACAGGTCGTCGCGCACCACCTCGAGCGCGCCGCCGCGATCGCAAAAGCGCGCGTCGATGCGCCGCACCGGCACATGCGCCGCGCCGATAAGGCGCTCCTCGATGTTGAGCATCAGGATCTGGTTGAGCTGCGTCACGGCCTTTGCCGCCCAGTAGTAGCGGTGCATCAGCCCTTCGCTGGCCAGCAGCGCGCGCCCGGCACGCAAGCCGATGCTCTCGGCCACCGCCGTCTGCAGGTCGAACACCAGCCGGTCCTCGCGCCGCCCGGCCGCCAGGTGCAGGTGCGCGCGGATCAGCTCGAGCGTGCCCTGGTGCTTGGCGAGTTGCGCGGCCTCGAACGAGGTGATCAGGCCGCGCGCCGCGAGCTCGCGCCAGGTGCGTCCGAGCCGTGCCGCGCGCGCCACCCAGATCACCACCTGCAGGTCGCGCAGGCCGCCCGGGCTCTCCTTGCAGTTGGGCTCGAGCGCGTAGGGCGTGCCCTCGTACTTGACGTGCCGCTGCCGCATCTCGAGCGACTTGGCGCGCAGGAAGGCGGCCGGGTCCAGCGCGGCGTCCAGCGCCTGCATGAGCTGCGCGTGCAGGCGACGCGCGCCGCACAGCAGGCGGGACTCGAGCAGCGCGGTCTGCACGGTGATGTCGCGCGCGGCCTCGTCCAGGCACTGCGCGATGCTGCGCACCGAGGCCCCGATCTCGATGCCGCTGTCCCAGCAGCCGGCGACGAACCGCTCGATCGCGACGCCGGCCTCGGCGTGCCCGGCGGGCTCGTCGGCGAGCAGGACGACGATGTCGACGTCGGAGTACGGGAACAGCTCGCCGCGGCCGTAGCCGCCGACGGCGACGAGCGCGGCGGTGGCGGGCATGCCCGCGCGCCCCCAAAGCTCGGCGAGCGCAGCGTCGACGGCGCGCGCCAGCGCCCGCAGCAGCCGCCGCGCCGCCGCGGCGCCGGGCCGCGCCGCGCGGAACTGCTCGAGCAGCGCCGCCTTGCCGGCACGCAGGCGCTCGTGCAGCGCCGGCGCCGCTTCGCCCGAGGCTCTGCCCCGGCAAGGAGCGTGCGGCAGCGCGGACATGGGTGCGCGGGCGCGCCGGCGGCGCGGTGTTCAGGCCGTGACGGCCGTCAGCGCCGGCTGCGCAGTGCCGTAGCCCGCGCTCGCGAAAGCCGGCGGCGGCGGGCTGCCGGCCGACACCGTGAGCACCTCGTAGCCGCTGTCGGTGACGAGCACCGAATGCTCCCACTGCGCCGACAGCGAACGGTCGCGCGTGACGATGGTCCAGCCGTCGTAGGGGCGGTTGCCGCGGCGGTCTTCCTTGATGTCGCGCCGGCCGGCGTTGATCATCGGCTCGATCGTGAAGATCATGCCCGGCACCAGCTCGTCGAGCGTGCCCGGGCGGCCGTAGTGCAGCACCTGCGGCTCCTCGTGGAAGCGCGCGCCGACGCCGTGGCCGCAGAACTCGCGCACGATCGAGAAGCCGGCCGCCTCGGCAAAGCTCTGGATGGCGTGGCCGATATCGCCCAGGCGCGCACCCGGGCGCACCTTGACGATGCCCTTCCACATCGCCTCGTAGGTGACCTGCACGAGGCGGCGCGCGGCGATCGAGGCCTCGCCGACGATGTACATGCGGCTGTTGTCGCCGTGCCAGCCGTCCTTGATGACGGTGACGTCGACGTTGACGATGTCGCCGTTCTTCAGCGGCCGCTCGTCGGGGATGCCGTGGCAGACGACCTCGTTGACCGAGGTGCACAGCGAGGCCGGATAGGCCGGATAGCCGGGCGGCGCGTAGCCGAGCGTGGCCGGCACCGTGTGCTGCACCTGCACCATGTGTTCGTGCGCGATGCGGTCGATCTCGCGCGTCGTCACGCCCGGGCGGATCACCGGCGTGAGCAGGTCCAGCACCTCGGAAGCCAGGCGCCCGGCCAGGCGCATCGCGTCGATCTCGGCGCCGCTCTTGATGGGAATGGGCATCGGGCGATTATTCCATCGCCCTCTAAAATGCGCTCTCTCCACGCCCCGACGAGCCCGTACAGGGACTGCATGAGCGCGACGCCCTTGGACCCGATGCACTTCGAGGGCGGCAATGCCCTCTCGCCGTTTCGCGCCGCGGCGCTGCTCGCGCGGCTGCAGGCCGCGCTGCCGCGCGTCGCGGCGCTCGCCGCGCGCCACGTTCACTGGGCGGCCTTCGACGCGCCGCCCGAGCGCGCGCAGCGCGACCGGCTGGCCGCACTGCTCGACTACGGCGCGCCCTGCGCGGCGCCGCAGACGGGCGCGCTCGTCGTCGTCATGCCGCGCCTGGGCACGGTTTCGCCCTGGGCGAGCAAGGCGAGCGACATCGCGCGCAACTGCGGCATCGCGCTGCGGCGCGTCGAACGCGTCACCGAATACCGCCTCGCGCTGGCCGGCGGCGGCACGGCGCTGGACGACGACGAGCGCGCCGGCGCCGCGGCGCTGCTGGCCGACCGCATGACCGAGAGCGTGGCCTTCGAGCGCGCGGCCGCGGCGCGGCTGTTCGAGCCGCAGCCGGCGCCGCCGCTGGCGCATGTCGACCTGCTCGGCCGGGGCCGCGCCGCGCTGGAGGCGGCCAACGCCGAGTTCGGCCTGGCGCTGTCGGACGACGAGATCGACTACCTCGTGGCGGCCTTCGGCCGGCTCGGCCGCAATCCGAGCGACGTCGAGCTGATGATGTTCGCGCAGGCCAACAGCGAACACTGCCGGCACAAGATCTTCAACGCCTGCTTCACGATCGACGGCGTGGCGATGCCGCACTCGATGTTCGACATGATCCGCCACACCGAGCAGGTCGCGCCGCAGCACACGCTCGTCGCCTACAGCGACAACGCGGCGGTGATGGAGGGCAGGCGCGTGCAGCGCTGGCTGCCGCAGCGCGGCACCGACGCCTCGCCGTATGGCGCGCGCGACGAACCGGTGCACGTGCTGATGAAGGTCGAGACGCACAACCACCCGACGGCGATCTCGCCGTTCCCGGGGGCGGCCACCGGCGCCGGCGGCGAGATCCGCGACGAGGGCGCCACCGGCCGCGGCGCGCGCCCCAAGGCCGGACTCACCGGCTTCGCCGTGAGCGCGCTGCGCCTGCCCGGCACCGACGAGCCCTGGGAGCGCGGCGGCGTCGGCAGGCCCGCGCACATCGCCGGCGCGCTGCAGATCATGACCGAGGGGCCGCTCGGCGGCGCCGCCTTCAACAACGAATTCGGCCGCCCCAACCTCGGCGGCTGCCTGCGCGTCTTCGAGCAGGAGGTGGCCGGCGTGCTGCGCGGCTACCACAAGCCGATCATGATCGCCGGCGGGCTGGGTGCGATCGGCGACGCGCAGATCCACAAGAAGCGCTTCGCCCCCGGCACCCTGCTCGTGCAGCTCGGCGGCCCGGGCATGCGCATCGGCATGGGCGGCGGCGCCGCCAGCTCGATGGCTGCCGGCAGCAACACCGAGGCGCTGGACTTCGACTCGGTGCAGCGCGGCAACCCCGAGATGCAGCGGCGCGCGCAGGAGGTCATCGACCACTGCTGGGCGCTGGGCGAAGCCAACCCGATCCTCGCGATCCACGACGTCGGCGCGGGCGGCCTGTCCAACGCCTTGCCCGAACTGGTGGACGGCGCCGGGCTCGGCGCGCGCTTCGATCTGGCCACGGTGCCGCTCGAGGAGAGCGGGCTCGCGCCCCGGGAGATCTGGTGCAACGAGAGCCAGGAGCGCTACGTGCTGGCGCTCGACGCGGCGGCGCTGCCGCTGTTCGAGCAACTGTGCGCGCGCGAGCGCTGTCCGTTCGCGGTGCTGGGCGTGGCCAGCGCCGAGCCGCGGCTCGTCGTCGAAAGCGGCGGGCTCGGCGAGGGCAGCGGGGGCGGCGCAGGCGTCGAAAGCGGTGAGGGCGACGGGGGCGGCGCGGGCATCGACAGCGCGGCGGGCGGAGGCGCAGGCGCAGCGGGCGGCGCGCGCGGCCAGCGCGTCATCGACATGCCGATGGAGGTGCTCTTCGGCAAGCCGCCCAGGATGCAGCGCGACGTCGCGCGCGTGGCGCGGCGCGAGGCCGCACTCGATCTCGACGGCGTGGCGCTCGAGGCGGTGGCGCGCGACGTGCTGCGCCACCCGACGGTGGCCAGCAAGCGCTTTCTCGTCACGATCGGCGACCGCACCGTCGGCGGGCTCAGCCATCGCGACCCGATGGTCGGCCCCTGGCAGGTGCCGGTGGCCGACTGCGCGGTGACGCTGGCCGACTACGTGGGCTTCGCCGGCGAGGCCATGAGCATGGGCGAGCGCATGCCGCTGGCCGCGCTCGACGCGCCGGCCTCGGGGCGCATGGCGGTGGCCGAGGCCATCCTCAACCTGCTGGCCGCGCCGATCGAACTGGCCCGCGTCAAGCTCAGCGCCAACTGGATGGCCGCCTGCGGCGAGCCGGGCGAGGACGCGGCGCTGTACGACACCGTCGCCGCCGTGGCGCTCGAGCTGTGCCCGGCGCTGGGCATCGGCATCCCGGTGGGCAAGGATTCGCTGTCGATGCGCACGCGCTGGAGCGAGGGCGGCGAGGCGCGGCAGGTGACGGCGCCGGTCTCGCTCGTCGTCAGCGCCTTTGCCGCGCTGGCCGACGTGCGCGGCACGCTCACGCCGCAGCTGCAGACCGTCGCCGCGGCACCGGGCGGCGCGGCCTGCGGCGACACCACGCTCATCCTCGTCGACCTCGGCGGCGGCCGCCGGCGCATGGGCGGCTCGATGCTGGCGCAGGTGCTCGGGCGCTTCGGCGACGAGGTGCCCGACCTCGACGACCCGGCGCGCCTGAAGGCGCTGGTGGCTGCCGTCAACGCGCTGCGCGCCGAAGGCCGGGTGCTCGCCTACCACGACCGCAGCGACGGCGGCCTGTGGGCCTGCGTGTGCGAGATGGCCTTCGCCGGCCGCCTCGGCGTGAGCCTGAACGTCGACATCCTCGTCACCGAAGGCGACGGCATCGCCGACAGCCGCGCCGAGTTCGGCGACTCCAAGAACTGGGCCGCGCAGGTTGGCGAGCGCCGCAACCGGCTCACGCTCGAGGCCTTGTTCAACGAGGAACTGGGCGTCGTCCTCCAGGTCGCCACGGCGCAGCGCGACGCGGTGATGGCGGTGCTGCGCGCGCACGGCCTGGCGCGCCACGCGCACGCGATCGGCAAGACCAACGCGCGCGGCGTGCTCGAGGTCTGGCGCGACACGCAGTGCCGCTTCGCGGCGCCGCTGGCCGAGCTGCAGCAGCATTGGGACGAGGTGAGCTGGCGCATCGCGCGCCAGCGCGACAACCCGGTCTGCGCCGACGCCGAGCACGCCGCGGCCGGCGCCGCCGACGACCCCGGCCTGCATCGGCACCTCACGTTCGACGCGCTGGCCGCGCCGGCCGTGCTGACCGCGCGGCCGCAGGTGGCGATCCTGCGCGAGCAGGGCGTGAACTCGCAGCTCGAGATGAGCTGGGCGATGGCCGCGGCCGGCTTCGACAGCTACGACGTGCACATGAGCGATCTGCAGCACGGCCGCGTGCGGCTCGAAAGCTTCCAGGGCCTGGTGGCCGGCGGCGGCTTCAGCTACGGCGACACGCTGGGCGCCGGCGAAGGCTGGGCGCGCTCGGTGCGCTTCAACCCGCTGCTCGCCGAGCAGTTCGCCGCCTTCTTCGCGCGCCCCGACGTGTTCGCGCTCGGCGTGTGCAACGGCTGCCAGATGCTGGCCGCGCTGGCCCCGATGATCCCGGGCGCCGAGCATTGGCCCAGGTTCACGCGCAACAAGAGCGAGCAGTTCGAGGGGCGGCTCGTCATGGTCGAGGTGCTGGCCTGCCCGAGCCTGTTCTTCGCCGGCATGGCGGGGAGCCGCATGCCGATCGCGGTGGCGCACGGCGAGGGCTGCGCCGACTTCGCACAGCGCGGCAACGCCGCGCGCGTGCAGCGCGCGCTGCGCTTCGTCGACCACCATGGCCGCGCCACCGAGGCCTATCCGTTCAATCCCAACGGCAGCCCCGAGGGCCTGGCCGGCGTGACTACCGCCGACGGCCGCTTCACGGCGCTGATGCCGCACCCCGAGCGCGTCGTGCGCAACGTGCAGATGAGCTGGAGCGGCGGCGACGTCTCGGCGCCCAGCCCCTGGCTGCGCATGTTCCACAACGCGCGGCGCTGGCTGGCGTGACGGCATCGAGGCCGCGCGGTCCCGGCGCGGGCCGGTTCGCAGCCTTGGCGCCTCGGGCCGGCGGCGCTCGCCTGGCCTGAGCGCGTGGGTCGCAGAGCGCAGCGCCGTGCCCATCGCGGGGGACGTGGCCGGGTCCGGGCCGGGGCCGAGACCCGTGCCGCCGCGCCGAATTCGCTGGAGCCGCAACGGCCCGGCGCATACGATCGCCCCGTGCGTCGGGCACAAGCGGCGCGCCGCGCGCCGGCGGCATGGCGGGCGCGCCGCGCCCGGCCAGCCGGCGACCGCGCAACCGAAGGAGCGACAGGGTCATGAAGCCAGGACATGCCAAGCTGCCGCATCTGTTCCAGCCGGCGCGCCTGGGCCGCTTCACCGCGCCCAACCGCATCAAGTACGGCGCCTGCTGCGTCTCCAACTACAACGGCCGCGACGGCCAGGTCAGCGAGCGCGAGTTCGCGCGCATGCGCGTCATCGCGCGCACCGGCTGCGGCATCGTCACCAACCAGGGCGCGTATCCCGATCCGCTGGGCGAGGGCAAGGGCTACTTCCGCCAGCTCGCGATCTACGACGACCGCTTCCTGCCCGCATTCGAGCGCATCGCGGCCGACATCAAGGCCCAGGGCGCGATCGCGATCCAGCAGATCCTGCACGCCGGGCGCTACGGCGGCATCGACCTGGGCTACTGCATCCAGCCCTCGGACGTGCCGCAGACGCTGCCGCATTTCCGTCCGGCCAGGGTGATGAGCAAGGACGAGATACGCGCCTGCATCGCCCAGCACGCCGACGCCGCGAAGCGCTCGGTGCGCGCCGGCTTCGACGGCACCGAGGTCACGAGCTTCATGGGCTATCTGCTGGCGAACTTCAACTCGCGCTTCACCAACCAGCGCAGCGACGAGTACGGCGGCTCGATCGAGAATCGCGGCCGCTTCATGCGCGAGCTGATCGACGCCATCAAGCAGGCCACGCCCGAGCACCCGCTCGTCGTGCGGCTCAACGGCGCCGAGCTGATGGACAAATGGGGCGGCAACACCGAGGACGAGTGCTTCGAGCTGATGCAGCAGGCAGTGGACGTCGGCGTCGACATGATCAGCGTGACCGTCGGCTGGCAGGAGGCGCCCGAGTCGTCGATCGGCCGCGACATCGAGCCCGGGCACTGGAACCGCCTCGCCGCGCGCGCCAAGCGGATGTTCCCGAACACGCTCGTCGCCTTCGGCAACCGCCTGCCCGACCCGCGCATGGCCGACGCCTGCCTGCGCGAGGGCATGTTCGACTACTGGGAGGTGTGCCGCCCGCTGCTGGCCGACCCCGAGCTCGTGCACAAGGCGGCCGAGGACCGGCTCGACGAGGTGCGCCGCTGCATCGGTTCGCTGAACTGCCTGTCGCGGCTGTTCCGCGACCTGCCCTACACCTGCACGATGAATCCGGCGCTCGGCCACGAGGTCGAGCCCGAATACCAGGTCACGCCGGCCGCGGTGAAGAAGAAGATCATGGTGATCGGCGCCGGCCCGGCGGGCATGGAGTGCGCGATCGCCGCCACCCGGCGCGGCCACGAAGTCACCGTCTTCGACAAGGCCGATCGCATCGGCGGCAATCTGCGCGCCTTCGCGCAGAACGACCTGGCGCGGCCCGACGACCTGCTCTCCGTGGTGCAGCACTACGAGGTGATGGCGAAGAAGCTCGGCATCGAGCTGCGCCTGAACACCGAGGTGCACGCGAAGTTCATGCGCAGCGTGCTGCACCAGTACGACGCATGCGTCGTCGCCGCCGGCGCGCACACCGACCGCTCGCGCTGCGCGCACCTGCCGGGTGCCGAGCGCCTGCTCGACGCCTTCGACGTCGCGCACGGCCGGGTGCAGCCGGGCCGGCGCGTGGTCGTCGTCGGCGGCGGCAAGATCGGGCTGACGATTGCCGAATCGCTGCGCAAGCACCGCAGCGCCGAGGTCACGGTGGTCGAGACGAGCAGGCGCATCGCGGGCGACGTGAAACCCTCGTTCAAGTGGCGCCACTCGGCCTGGGTCGAGGAGCTCGGCATCGCCTGCCTGACCGGCGCGCAGCTGCTCGCGGTCGACGACGCGGGCGCGACCGTGCGCGACGCCAAGGGCGTGGAGACGAAGATCCCCGCCGACAGCGTGATCCTCGCCGCCGCCGCCGCGCCGGCGCACGAGCTGCTGCACGAGTTCGAGTGGATGATCGACGAGCTGCACGGCGCGGGCGACGCGCTCGTGCCGCGCGGGCTCGAGCAGGCGATCCAGGAGGGCTTCCGGCT
>WBZR01004736.1_pt1 | contig 10928 bp, 7 predicted proteins | sample 5204231 | NCBI WGS metagenome assembly WBZR01 (sample SAMN12412403, study PRJNA552823) | activated sludge metagenome | isolation source: activated sludge from anammox sidestream of wastewater treatment plant... | place: USA: Virginia | collected 2017-08
CATTGGGAGAAGAACGGCGTCCCAATCGGCACCGCGAGGACGATCAACGTCCCGATGACCACCGACACGACGGTGAAGGCGGTCTACAAAGATGCGTTCACCCTCACGTTCACCGCCGGCAACGCGGCGAGCGTCCCGATCACCGTTTACCAAGCCGACGTCAACGCCCTCAAGAACGGCACCACCGACTTCACGAGGCTGTACCTGACCGGCTCGAGCGTGTCGTTCACCGCTCCCCAAGTGGTCGGCACGAAGTACTTCGCACGCTGGGAGAAGAACGGCATCGTTCTCTCGACGAACGCGACGGTGACAGTCTCGGTCACCAACCACGCGAGTTACAAGGCGGTGTTCAACGACGGCGCCGTGCTCACGGTCGACTCGGAGACCCCGTCGAGCGGGGTCCCGATCACTGTCTGGACCCGCGACCGGGCGGGGCTTGCCAACGGCACGACCACCTTCACCCGGCTGTATGCGCTGGGTCAGAGCGTCTCGATGACCGCTCCCGCGAGCATGAACGGCAAGGCGTTCGTATGCTGGAAGATCGATGGGACGGTCCAGCCGGGCCCCAGCAGGACGATCACGATCACGATGTCCGCAGCGAAGACCTGCACCGCGGTGTATTCGCCATAGGATGCAACCAAACAACCGTTGGCCCGGATCATCTAAGCCAGATCGCCGGTAACGTGGCGAGAGGTCGATGGCCGGACGAACCCAAGGGGAGGCGTGCGAGAGGTTGTACGACGAGCACTCCGCGCTCGTCTACAACTTCTTGCGCGCGAGACTTAGAAACGATCAGGACGCCGAAGATGGAACCGTCGAGACCTTTCAGCGCGTGTTCGCCTCTCACAGCAGATTCCGTGGTGAGTGCTCGGAACGGGCGTGGGTGCTCAAGATCGCCCTCAACGTGGCGAGACGCGCGTCAGAGCGCAGAAACCGACGGGACGAGCGGTCACTCGAGGCGTTCGTCGCCGACGGCTGGGAGCCGCAGGCAGGGGACTCGGGCGACTCGGTCGACGCCAGCGTCCTGGCCCAAGAGCTTCTGGAAGGCCTGCCCTCCGATCGCCGTATGGCGGTGTGGCTCCGCGTGGGGATCGAGATGACCGACCATGAAGTGGCGTTAGTGATGGGAGTTCCGGTCGGCACGATCAAATCGTGGGTCTGGCGGTCCCTGATCATCCTGAGAAAGCGGCTTCAAGAGCAGGTGGAAGCATGAGCATGTGCGACCGTCAAGCCGTCGACCGCTACGCGGCGGGGAGCTGCACTCCCGCTGAAATGGAGGCCATCGAAGCCCACCTCATCACTTGCGCGGCCTGCGAGGCATATCTAGAGGGCCTGCTGCAAGGCGCAGCCTCTCAGATCGTCATCGGCCACCAACCCGTTCCGCCGGGCGTCAGGGGCAGACTGTTTAAGGAGCGGTCACGGATCTGGCGACCGGTCTGGGTGATCGCCCTCGCGGCTGTCGTCGTCTCGGTCCTCCTGTTCCGCCCGCCAACCCTTGAGGTCACTGAGGGCGCCAGCATCGTCAAGACCAGCGGACGCGCGATCGTTGCCGGGACAGCGGTCCCAAGCGGGTCCGAACTCAAGATGACCAGACCCGGGTCGATCACATTCGGTGAGTTGACGGTCCGGTCGAGCGCGCCCATCAACCGCTTCAGCCTCGTGAAGGACGCCGGCCGGTGGCGCATCAACGACCCTCTTTTCCCGGTCGACCTCATTCATCGCGGAGGCCGGCTCGTCTACGGAGCGCAAGTGGGATCTCTGAAGCTCGACCCAGCCGGCACCAGGTTCCGCGTCTGGCATGACGGCTTCGAGGTGTACGCCAGCGGCGTGGTTGCCGAGAACGCCTTCGGAACTCGAACCACCTGCTTGGCCGGACGCAGATACGTTGCCGGCAAGCTCGTGCCGATCGACGACGATCCAACCCGCTTTGCCACCGATCCGCTCAACCTTCCGTCTGCGCTGCGGTCGTGGGCGAAGGCCGGAACTGCGGACTTCGAGATTGGGCCGAGCAGCGAAGCGTTGGATCAGATCGATCGACTTGACCAAAACGCCGCAAGCTTCCTGCCCCGCGTTGCGCTGATCCTTGCTCGGGACTTCGATGCCGATGCATGCGTCCAAGTTGTCAGTAGAGCGGTCGCACAGAGTCCGGCGCTCGAGGACATCGGAGACCCGGAGGCAGAAGAACTGCTCAACTTCCTCGTCGGTTTTGGCGACGAGCAGAACCGCAGCCTGGCAGAAGGACTCGCTCACGAACGCGGTTGGAGGAACTGGGATGCCCTCGTGGGAAGCAACCTACCGAAGCGGATCGCATCCGCGAGGCTGAACGCGTCGGATGCTCCTAGTCCGTCGGGACGCTTGGCACTGGTGTCCACGGCCGTTCGAGCCGCCATTCGTTCCCAGGTGGAGGCAGGTGGGCAAGGGCTAGACGCAAAAACGCTGCGCTGGTCGCTGGCCGAGATCGAGAGTCTCCTTGCGGAGAGCAGTTTGACCAAGCGCGGACGCGCCGCGGCATTGGAGGTGCTTGCCGAGGCGCAGTACTACCTCCCCGAAACCGAGATCGCGAGCCTCGATACTCTGCGCCGGAGCGTGGATCTCTGGAGGACCCCCGAACGCGTCGCCCACCTTTGCGCACGCATTTCTGAGATCTCAACCCCCTCCGACCGCGATCGATCCGATCTCGTGCAGGCCTTCGTCGCGAATCCGACCTATCGCTCCGCCGAGCGGGTTCTCACGTTCCTACGAGACACCTCGGCCACCCAATCGGATCGCGGGGTCATGCTCGAGTTCGCCCGTTGGATCGGGGACACGTACCGCTCGGTGCCGAACGCCCAGGCGGTCGCGGCCGAGCACCTCATGGACCGATCCCCTGCCGAGGCGCTCCCTTACTTCGAGCAGGCCGAACGGCTTGTGGGTGGCGACTGGTCCCAGCTCGACGTGCAGCACTCCGAAGCGTTCGCCCGCGTGCTCTGGAGCCTCGGGGACTACTCCCTCGGTGACCGCGCGGCGGTCGAGCGCATTGCCCGGCGATGCGGGTTCTCCGAACCCCAAGAGGGGCGCAGCTGCTATCGCTTCCTGCTCGACGCTGGACTCTACGACGAAGCACTGGTCGAGCTTGGGCGCCACAGGATGAGCGTGGTAGCGAATCTGAGTGAACGGGCACGGATCCTCAAAGAGGCGGGGCGCAATGCCGAGTCGGCAGCGGTGTATCGACAACTCTTGGCGACTGATCGCACGTCGTTCACTGGAAGCCTCGAAGCGACCTTGTCGATCGCCGAGTTGACCCAAGGGTCGAATCCTGGCCGTGCCGCCACGCTCGCAAAGTCCGTTCTGGGGCAGGATTTTGCTCCCCTTCAACGGGGCTGGCGACGCCACCGGCGCTACGCCTCGCTGTACAGAGGCAGAGCACATTGGCTCCTTGGAGATCGTCGCAAGGCTCTCGACGAGCTACAGACGTTTCTGGACGGGCCAGCGTCGGAGGACACAAAGCGGCCTGAGCGTCGGCGTCTTCGGCAATGGCAGGAGACCCTTACTCCTTCTCAGACTTCGCCCCGATCTTCTGAGAATCGAAGAACTCGTTGAGCTTCTGCCAATAGAAGCCATAGGCCATCGGGCACTTCTCTTTGATCAGCATCGAGCTGCCGTGGACGCCCTGCTTGTCCGAGGCGATCACGTCCTTGATGCGCTCGACGACCTTCGGGGCGGTCTGCTGCAGCGAGAACCCGCCGTCCATCGCTTCCTTCTCGGAGAACGCGAAGAAGCAGGGTGTCCTCACTTCCGAGTTCCACGTCCCGACGATCTTCTTGTCGTCGAAGTACTCGCCGGGCGAGAAGGCGACGACGGCGCTCACTTGATTCTCGGATGCAAGCTTGAACACAAGTGCGGCCGAGTAGCTGCTTCCCCAAATGACGATCTTGCCGTAGTCCCTCTTCTTGGCCCACTCGAACGCGGCCGCCATGTCCTGGTAGGCGTCCATGTAGGTCCAGTTCGACTTGCCAGAGTCCACGACGGTTTTGTTGTCGCGGCCCCACATCGTCCCGCCCGCTCGCAGGTCGACAGCCAGACATTCGATGCCACGTTTCACGAGTTTTGGAGCGATCTCGGCGTATTCGCCCGCGTTGGACCCAGCCTGGTGGAAGAGCAAGGCGATCACTCGCCCGCGCTCAGCCGGTTGGTACCGCTCCGCGTGGATCTTAATCCCGTCAGCGGCGATCAGTTCGATCGACGTGGTCTTCGCAGGCCCCTCGACCGGCGTATCGGTGGACCCAGAACCATTACATCCACCCAAAACAACGACCCCAAACGCCAGCACGAGCGCCCTCATGTGAGCGATTATGCTTCGTAAACAGCCAAAATTGAGCATCTTATGAATTTGCTCGTCACTGGGGCCGCCGGATTCATCGGCTCAAACTTCGTCCGGCTGGCTCTGAGGAAGCTCCCCGGAGCTCGCATCGTCGTCCTCGACGCTCTCACTTACGCAGGCAATCTCAGCACGCTGGCGGACGTCGCGGACCAGGTTCGCTTCTACCCGGGGAAGATCCAAGATCCGACGGTGGTCGAGGGCCTGATGCAGGCCGAGAAGATCACCCACATCGCCAACTTCGCCGCAGAAAGTCACAACGATCGCAGCCTGCTCGAAAGCGGAGGGTTCATCCTCAGCAACACGCTCGGCGTCTACAACCTGCTGGAAGCCGCTCGCAAGTTCGGCATCGAGAAGTTCGTCCACGTTTCGACGGATGAGGTGTACGGCTCGGTCGCCGAAGGGCACTTCACCGAGCAGAGTCCGATGGAGCCCAACACGCCGTACAGCGCGAGCAAGGCCGGTGGCGACCTCCAAGTGAGAGCGCACCTCAAGGCCTACAAGACGCCGGTCGTGATCACCCGGGGCGGGAACACCTACGGACCCTATCAGTTCCCCGAGAAGCTGATCCCATTCTTCACCACCCGCCTCATCGACGGGAAGAAGGTTCCGCTTTACGGCGAGGGCACCCAGGTGCGCGAGTGGATCCATGCGATGGACCACGCGGGCGGCGTCCTCCACGTTCTCCAACACGGCGAGGTCGGCGAGGTTTACAACGTCGGCGACACGAACGAGCGCCCCAACTGCGAGGTCGTCAAGATCCTCCTCGAGGAGACCGGTCGTGACGACAGCCTCGTCAAATACATTCCCGACCCACGAAAGGGGGCCCACGACGCACGCTATTCGATGACGACCGACAAGATCCGGTCGATCGGCTGGAAGCCCGAGCACCCGTTCGAGGAGTCGCTTCGCGCGACCGTCCGGTGGTACCGGGAGAACGAAGCCTGGTGGCGCCCGCTGATCGCGACCGACGACTTCAAGGCGTTCACCAAACGGTTCTACGGCCCCTCCTTGGGAGACGACCTATGAGCGTCGAACGCGGGATCATCCTCGCCGGCGGATCGGGGACGCGCCTGTATCCGCTCACCCGGGCAACGAGCAAGCAGCTCATGCCCATCTACAACAAGCCGATGATCTACTACCCGCTCAGCGTTCTGATGCTCGCGGGAATCCGAGAGATCATGGTCATCACGACCCCGCACGATCAGGGCGCCTTCCAGATGCTGATGGGCGATGGCTCGCAGTGGGGGCTCGAGATTCAATACGCGGTGCAGCCGAATCCGGGTGGCCTTGCCCAGGCGTTCCACGTCGGGGCAGACTTCGCTCGGAACCGACCCTGCTCGCTGATCCTGGGCGACAACATCTTCTTCGGCCACGGGCTCCAGGAGCAACTCGAACGGGCGGCCTCACTTCAGTCAGGGGCGGTTGTGTTCGCCTATCACGTCGACGATGCGACGTCCTACGGAGTCGTCGAGTTCGACGCCGACGGCCGCGCGGTCTCGATCGAGGAAAAGCCCAAGCAGCCGAAGTCGAACTACGCGGTGACTGGCCTGTACTTCTACGATGACACCGTCGTCGATCGGGCGCTCGCGCTCAAGCCTTCGGCACGGGGCGAGCTCGAGATCACCGACCTGAACCGAACGTATCTCGAGGAAAACAAGCTTCACGTCGAGATGCTGTTCCGCGGTTATGCATGGCTCGACACCGGCACTCACGAATCCCTGCTGCAGGCATCGCATTTCGTGCAGACGGTCGAGGCGCGCCAGGGCTTCATGATCGCCTGCCCCGAGGAGATCGCGTACCGCCAAGGTTGGATCACCACCGACGACCTAATGAGGATGGGCCAGGAGCTCAAGAGCAACGGTTATGGGCACTATCTGATGAAGGTGGCTGCGGGCTTCTAGGCCAGCATCAAACAGGGAGGTCGCGCTCCGTCGCGACCTCTCATCGGCATCGACGGAGCGATGCCCTCCCAGCCAACCTTCCATAATTGGGCTCATGCCCACCGAGACGCTTACGCCACCCGCAGTTCGCTGGAACCTGGACTTCCTGTTCAAGGGAATCGACGACCCCGCGATCGAGGCGACGTGGGCCGAGGCGCTCGGCCGGGTCGACCGGTTCGCCCATACCTACCGCGGCAGGGTCGAGGAGCTCGACGCGCAAGGGCTCGCCGAAGCGATTCGCGAGTACGAGGCGATCGGCCAGCTCGCCACCAAGCCCGGCGTGTTCGCGCAGCTCATCTTCACGACCGACAGCACCGACCCTGCGATCGGAGCCTTCCTCGCGGCGCAGATGGAAAGGGGAAGCGAGCTCAGCGTCAAGGCGCTGTTTTTCGAGCTTGAAATCCAGAAGCTCGACGACGCCCGCTGCGACGCGCTCATGGCACACGAGGCGCTCGCGAACTACCGCCACTATCTGCAGAGCGTGCGCCGCTACCGCCCTCACACCCTGAGCGAACCCGAGGAAGTCATCCTCGAAGAAACCGCGAACACCGGCTGCCGTGCCTGGGTTCGGTTCTTCGAAGAGCTGCTCGCCCAGCACACGTTCCACCTCACCCGCCCGGGCGCAGAGGAGCCGGAGGAGATGACTCAGGAAGAGGTCCTCGATCTGCTCCGAAGCTCCGACCGCGCGCTGCGCCAAGCCGCCGCGGATGCCCTTAGCGACGGCCTCGATGAGTTGGAGCACCCGATCACCTTCACCTACAACAATCTGCTCCAGGACAAGAAGGTGGGGGACCGGCTCCGCAAGCACCCCGACGCCACCCACTCGCGCCACCTTGCGAACGAGCTCGACGAGCCGACGGTCGAGACCGTCATCGACGTGTGCCGGGCGAACTACCCGCTGGTCGCTCGTTATTACCGGGTTAAGCGAGAGATCCTCGGCCTGCCCGAGCTGACCCACATCGACCGGTACGCGCCGCTTTTCGAGGCGACCGGGCAGGTCGGATTCGAGCAGGGCCGGACGATCGTGCGCGAGGCGTTCGCGACGTTCTCACCGCGCCTATCCAAGCTCGCGGACGAGTTCTTCACCGAGCGATGGATCGACGCCGAGCCGCGCAAGGGCAAGCAGGGAGGAGCCTACTGCATGTCGGTGACGCCCGACACCCATCCGCTCGTGTTCATGAACTACCAGAACAAGCTGGATGACGTCATGACGTTGGCGCACGAGCTTGGCCACGGCGTCCACGCCAGTCTGAGCCGCGCACAGACCAACCTGAACTTCCACGGCACGCTCCCGTTGGCGGAGCTCGCGTCCACGTTCGGCGAGATGCTCGTCTTCGAGTCGATCGTTCGCGAGGCGAGCCCCAAGGACAAGCTGGCGCTGTACGCCGAGAAGATCGACGGCATCATCGCCACGATCTTCCGCCAGGCCGCCATGTATCGGTTCGAGACCCGCGCCCACGCCGCCCGGCGCGAGCAAGGCGAGCTCACTGCCGAGCAGTTCGGCGACATGTGGCAGGAGGAACTCCAGGCGATGTTCGGCGACGCGGTGACGCTCGGCGAGCAGCATCGGCGCTGGTGGAGCTACATTCCCCACTTCTTCTTCGCCCCGTTCTACGTGTACGCGTACTCGTTCGGCGAGCTCCTCGCGCTCAGCCTGTACGAGAAGGCGAAGGAAGAGGGCCCGGCGTTCGAAGAGAAGTACGTCGAGGTGCTGCGCCTAGGCGGCTCGCGGTCGCCTCACGACCTGATGGCGATCGTCGGGGTGGACCTGCGCTCGCGAGAGTTCTGGGAGGGCGGGCTGGCGGTCCTCGAGCGGCTTATCGGCGAGTTCGAGCGGCTCTGGGCGGCGCAAGCGTAACGTCTTTACACCGGGTGTGCACTTTTTCTTGCACATGGGAACGGAACTGGCCCTGATGCCGTATCGCAGGCCATGGTTGGTCTGCTCGCGTCGTTCGTCGCGCTCGCCCTTGCCGACGCGCCGCTGATCCCCAACGCGACCGGGCCGTACCCGGTAGGCATCATGCGGCTGCCGGTCGAACTATCCGCGAAATCGAAGACCCATCGCCAGGTGCAGCTCTGGTATCCCGCCGACCGGCGAGGCACGTCACGCTACGTCGCATCCAAAGCGACGATGGAGGCCCTTCGAGTGGAGGCGTTCATGGAGCAGAAGCCGGACGTCCTCGACGCGTGGGCCAACGCGACGATCGATGCCTTGCCAGACGCGGCTCCAGCCGCCGCAAAGGCGAAGTGGCCGATCCTCTTCCTGTGCCCAGGCCAAGGGATGCCGACCCTCTGCTATTCCGCGCTGGCCAAGCAGCTCGCGAGCGACGGCAACCTCGTGCTGACGATCGACTTCGCGTCCGGCGGGTTCCTGGTGCACGAGGGCAAACTCCTGCGCGAAGACCCGCCGGGAGACGACGAGGCTGCCTTCGGCAAGGTCTCGGACGACTGGGCGGCCCAGGTGCTGGAGCTCCTCGATCGGTTTGGCAAGGGTGAGACGAAGGGTTCTGCCAAGCGCGTGCTCGCCCGCGCGGATCTCAAGCGGGTCGCGGTGATCGGGCATTCGCTCGGTGGCGCCGCCGCGCTCGAGGCGGCCCGTCTCGACCCACGGATTCGAGCCTGCGTGAACTTGGACGGTATCCCCGAGAGTCACGTCGGCGCTCACGGGATCGCCTCGACCGTTTTGTTCCTGCGCAGCCACGTGCGGTACAGCGACGCCGACCTCGAGAAGCTCCACCGGACGCGTGAGGAGTGGGACCGCAGAGGTCAGGAGATCCTCGGCTCGATGAAGAAGCTGCTCGCAGGCCCCGGCGGCGATGCGTGGGTCCTGTCGGTCGATGGGACGAACCACGTGAGCTTCAGCGACGCTCCCTTCACGATGCCCGGCGCGATCTCGAAGTGGGGTGGGAAGCTGCTCGCCCCGGCTCGGCTGCAGACGCTCGTGGTCGGGTTGATCGAGGGGTACTTGGCGAACCGGTTCTCCGGACGGCGGTTTCCGGTTGGGAAGTTGCCGGCCGAGGTGAGCGAGCAGGTCCTGCGTGCGAAGCGCTGACGCTTGGAAGGCGGGTTGGTGGTGCTGGTGCGGCTCGTCGGCGAGATGCGAGCGGCTCTAGGCCGCGTCCCGATAGGAATCTGTTCCCTCTTCCCTCGACTGTCACCCCTCGACCCTCGACCCTCGACGCCGAAACCGTTAAGAGATAGCTCCATGCGCAACGCGATGGTGGGGTTGGGGCTGCTGGTGGCGGCACTGGGGTGGGGTCAACCACGCCTGCGCCTTGAGACGGGAATCGGACACACGGGCCAGGTGTCATGCGCCGCCTTCTCTCCGGACGGCAAGCGGATTGTCACTGCGAGCCACGATGGAACCACGCGTATCTGGGACATTGTTAGCGGCAAGGAGGTCCGCCGGTTCCCGGAGCTTCGAGGCCCTGCAACGGGTGCCGCATTCTCCCCCGACGGTACTCGGATCGTCACAGCGATGGCGGATACCGCCTGGATCTGGGACATTGCGAGCGGCAAGGAGATCAGGAAGCTCGCAGGTCATGGAAGCTTGATTTCCAGTGCGGTCTTCTCCCCAGACGGAACGCGGGTCCTCACCGCAAGTTGGGATGGCACTGCCCGCGTCTGGGACGCAGCGAGCGGCAAAGAGGTCCGCCGCTTCGAGGGACATGGGAGCGCCGTAGAGAGCGCGGTCTTCTCCCCCGACGGCAAGGGCGTCCTCACCGCGAGTAGGGACAGGACCGCCCGTCTCTGGGACCTTGCCAGCGGCAAGGAGACCAGGAGGTTCGAGGGTCATGGCGACTCGGTAACCTGCGCGGTCTTCTCCCCCGACGGCACATTGGTCCTAACCGCGAGTTTGGATGGAACTGCCCGCGTCTGGTACGCAGCGAGCGGCAAGGAGACCAGGAGGCTCGAAGGTCATCTAGTCGCGGTGACCAGCGCGGCCTTCTCCGCGGACGGGAGGCGGATTCTCACGGCCAGTGGGGACTGGACAGCCCGGATCTGGGACTTGGCGAGCGGCAAGGAGATTCGCCGCTTCGAGGGGCATGGAGCCAGCGTTTGGAGAGCGGTCTTCTCCCACGACGGCAAGAGCGTCCTCACCGCGAGTGAGGACGCCCGCATTTGGGACACCGCCACCGGCAAGGAGATCCGCCGCTTCGTGGGGCATGGAGCCAGCGTTCGGAGAGCGGTCTTCTCCCCCGACGGCAAGAGCGTTCTGACCGCAAGCAAGGACAAGACGGCACGGCTGTGGGACGTTGCGAGCGGCAAGGAGGTCCGCCGCTTCGAGGGGCATGGAGACGGGGTACTGAGCGCGGTCTTGTCCCCCGACGGTACGCGGGCCCTCACCGCGAGCTACGATAGGACGGCTCGCATCTGGGACGTTGCGAGCGGCAAGGAGACTAAGAGGTTTGAGGATCATGGAAGCGGGGTCGACAGTGCGCTCTTCTCGTCCGACGGCACGCTGGTCCTCACCGCGAGTGCGGACATGACCGCCAGGATCTGGGACGTTGCGAGCGGCAAGGAGACCCGAAGGTTCGAGGGTCATGTAGGCTTTGTAACCAACGCAATCTTCTCCCCCGACGGCAAGAGTGTGCTCACCGCAAGCACGGACAAGACGGCACGGCTCT
>WBZR01004737.1_pt1 | contig 10927 bp, 9 predicted proteins | sample 5204231 | NCBI WGS metagenome assembly WBZR01 (sample SAMN12412403, study PRJNA552823) | activated sludge metagenome | isolation source: activated sludge from anammox sidestream of wastewater treatment plant... | place: USA: Virginia | collected 2017-08
CCCGCGCTTCGGGCGCATGGCGCTGGAGATCCGCGTGCTCGACGTGCAGGAATGCCCGCGCATGGACCTCGCCTTCGCGCAGCTCATCGTCGCGGTGCTGCGCTCGCTCTGCGAGGAACGGCACTGCGACCTGCGGTCGCTGCAGGACCGGGACACCGCCGGGCTGGCACGCTACCTGGCCGCGACCATCGTCGATGCCGAGGCCACCGAGATCCACGACAGCGGCTATCTCGCCGCGCTGGGCTACCGCGGCAGCAGTATCCGCGTCGGCCAGCTCTGGGGTGTCCTCGCCGAGCGCGCGGCGCAGGCGGGGGCGCTGGACCGCGATGCTGAGCGAGCGCTGGAACACTATCTGCGCCATGGCACGCTCGCCACGCGCATCGTCGCGGCGCTGCCGCGCGAGCCGGGCCGCAGTGACCTGGAGCGCGTGTACCGCCAGCTCTGCCAGTGCCTGGCGATGGACGAGCCCTATGCCGCGCCGTCGCGCCGCTGAGCCGGCGCCGCGCACGGCGCTGCGGCTGCTGTTGAGCTGCGAGCACGGCGGCAACCGCGTGCCGGTGCCGTACCGTCGGCTCTTTGCAGGCCGGCAGCGGCTGCTCGCCTCGCACCGCGGCCTGGACATCGGCGCGCTGGCGGCGGCACGCGCATTGCAGCGGCGGCTCGACGCGCCGCTGGTCGCGGCGACCGTGACCCGGCTGCTGGTCGACCTCAACCGCTCCATCGGCCATCCGGCGCTGTTCTCCGGGCCATCCCGGCGCCTGGCCGCGGAGGAGCGCGAGCGGGTGCTCGCACGCCACTATCATCCGTATCGCCGGCTGCTGCGCGCCTGGGTCGCCAGCCACCTCGACCGCGGCGAGCAGGTGCTGCACCTGTCGGTGCACTCCTTCACGCCGGTCCTCGATGGCCAGCGGCGCAATGCCGACGTGGGCCTGCTCTATGACCCGGCGCGTGCGGAGGAGGCGGCGTTCTGCCGTGAGTGGCAGTCGCGGATGGCGGTGTGCGCCCCCGACTGGAAGCTGCGGCGCAACTACCCGTACCGGGGTACCGCCGACGGCCTGGTGGTGGCGCTGCGCCGCCATTTCGCCGCGCAGCCCTACCTCGGCATCGAGCTGGAACTCAACCAGGCTCGTTTGAAGGCCCCTGCGGTGGCGGCCGCGCTGCTGGCGGACCTGGCCGCGACCCTGCCGTCCTGAGCGCATGGGCTTGCTATAGTCCGCCATCGGGCGGTGGCGGGCGCCAGCGCCGGTCGGGCATCGCGGGGGAGCAGACCATGATCAGGAATCACAAGGCATTTCCATCGCTGGCCCTGGTGCTGGCCGGCCTCGTCATGGCGGGTCCCGTGCGGGCGGCGGGAGACGTCAACTTCCAGCCCGATCCGCTCGAGCCGGGTCGCCATCCGATGATCCCCCACGACCACGGCCCGGAGGCCACCGCCGAGTTGCGTGCCAACATCCCGGTGTTCGCGACCATGCCCGACAACGTGCTGCACATGATCATGAACAGCATGCGGGCCGACTACGCCTGGTACATCAGCCCGGCACAGGTCCGGGGCAAGGTGGGCCTGCTGGTGCTCAACCACGGGGTCAGCGAGCCTTCGGACCAGACCTTCCGCTCGCGGCTGGAACCGCTGGCGGCGCGGCAGCCGACGGCGATTGCCTTCGGCATGGCCATGACGACCAGCCAGGCGCTGCAGCAGGCCGCCGATGAACTCAACGCCGCGGGCGTGGAGACCATCGTCGCGGTGGACTACGGCACCAGCGATTACCGCTCGTTGCGCCGGCAGTGGCAGTACATCCTCGGCCTGCGCGGGCAGGCGGCGTATGCGAAGGTGCCGCAGGTGACCAGCAAGGCGCCGATGCTCATGACCGGCTCGGTCAATGACAGCCCGCTGGTCGGGCAGATCCTGCTGGACCATGCCCGCGAGCTGAGCCGGGACGAAGCGAAGGAGGCGGTGGTGATCATCGCCCACGGACCGGAGGACAATGCCGACAACGAGCGCGACCTGGTCGAGCTGCGCAAGCTCGCCGCCTGGCTGAAGCAGCAGAGCCGGTTCGCCAGCGTCGAGGCCCTCAACATCCAGGACGATGCGCCGCCGCCGGTGCGCGCCGCCAACGCCAGGGCCTTCCGGGCGAAGGTGAGCGAGGCGCGCGTGCGGGGCGAGGACGTGATCGTGGTGCCCTACGTGATCAATGTCGCAGGCGTGCAGCCGAAGCTGCAGAAGGACCTGGCGGGGCTCGACTTCCGCTTCCAGGAGAAGGGCATCTCCGAGCACCCGAACTTCCTCAGGTGGATCGACCAGGCGGTGGCGGATACCCTGGCCCGGCCGGCTCCGCACTGAGCGCGGCTGGCGGGCTCAGGCAGGCGGCGGCTGCCGTCGCCGGCGGATGAGTTCGCTGAGCACGGGCCACAGCGGCAGCAGCACGCCCAGGAGTATCAGGCTCCAGTGGGTGACGAGGCCGAGCAGTATCAGGAAGATGCTGGCGGCGATGGCGACTGACCAGCTGCCCATGCGGCGAGTCTAGGCGGCGACGGCCCGGGGCGCCAGCGGCCGCATGGCCGCGGTCAGGCCGTGGCGGCCGCGGCGGGTGGCGCGTCGGGCGCGCCGAACTGCAGTTCGGCCAGCCGCGCATACAGCGGCGCGCGTGCCACCAGCTCATCGTGCGTGCCGATGTCGACGATGCGCCCGCGATCCATCACCACGATCCTGTCCGCCTTGAGCACGGTGGCAAGGCGATGGGCGATGATGATGGTGGTGCGGTTCTCCATCAGCTGGTCGAGCGCCTGCTGGACCAGCCGCTCGTTCTCCGAGTCGAGCGCGCTGGTGGCCTCGTCGAGCAACAGGATCGGCGGGTTCTTGAGGATCGCCCGGGCGATGGCCAGCCGCTGGCGCTGGCCGCCGGAGAGCCGCATGCCGCGTTCCCCGAGGAAGGTGTCGAAGCCCTGGGGCAGCTCGCGGAGGAAACCGGCGGCGACCGCCGAGCGCGCTGCCGCCTCCACCTCGGCATCGGTTGCCGAGGCACGTCCGAAGCGGATGTTCTCGCGGGCGGTGTCGCCGAAGATCATGGTCTCCTGGGGCACCAGGCCGATACGCGCACGCAGCTCGGCCGGATCCGCGCTGGCGATGTCCACGCCATCGACGACGATGCGTCCCGCCTGCGGGTCGTAGAAACGCAGCAGCAGCTGGAAGGTGGTGCTCTTGCCGGCCCCTGAGGGGCCGACGAAGGCCACGCGCTCGCCGGGCCGGATCTCCAGGCTGAAGCCGTCGAGCGCCCTCTGCTCCCGGCGCGAGGGGTAGCTGAAGCCCACGCCCTCGAAGCGGATGTGGCCGCGTCCCGGCGCCGGCATGGCGACCGGCTGCGGGGCCAGGTGTACCGCCGGCCTGGCGTCGAGGAGCTCCACCATGCGCTCCGTGGCGCCGGAAGCGCGCTGCACCTCGCCCCACATTTCCGTGAGGGTACCTGCCGACGTGGCGGTGAACATGGCGTAGAGCAGGAACTGCGCCAGCTCGCCGTAGCTCATGCCGCCGGCGAGCACGGTGCGCGCGCCGACCCAGACGACGAAGGTGATGCCGCCGAACACCGCGACGAAGGTGACGAAGGTCATCACTGCCCGTACCCGGGTGCGGTCGATGGCCGTCGCGAAGCTCGATTCGACCGCTGCATGGAAGCGGCGTGTGAGCATCGGTTCGGCGGTGAAGGCCTGCACGATCTGCACGGCATTCAGCGACTCGCTGGCGAGCGCGCTGGTGTCGGCAATGCGGTCCTGGGAGGCGCGGGACAGGGCGCGCACCCTGCGGCCGATGAGGATCACCGGCGCCATGACCGCGGGGATGAACAGCACGATCACGCCCATCAGCCGGATGTTGGTGATGGCCAGCATCACCAGCGCGCCGGGCAGCTGTACCAGCGAACGCAGCACCATGGAGAAGTTCACGCCGGCGATGGACTGGATCAGGGTGGTGTCCGCGGTGAGCCGCGACAGCACTTCGCCGGTGCGCGTCACCTCGAAGAAGGCCGGGTCGAGGCGGATCACGTGGGCGTAGATCCGGTCGCGGATGTCGGCGACCACCCGCTCGCCGATCCAGGCGAGCAGGTAGTAGCGCAGCGAGGCGAATGCGCAGAACAGCACCACCAGCGCCGCAAACCCCGTGAAATAGAGGTTGATGCGCTCGCCGCCGCCCGCGGAGAAGCCGTGGTCGATGACGTACTTGCCCGCCACCGGCAGCGCCAGCATCAGGCCGGAGGCGCTGAGCAGGGCGATGACGGCGAGCACCAGCGTGCCGCGGTAGGGCCGCAGGTACGGCAGCAGCGCCAGCAGCGGCCGCAGCGAGCGGCCCCTGGGGCGGTTGCGCGCTTCCTCCTCGGGGCCTGGCATGCGATCAGGCCGGGCCTGGAGCCGGCTGCCCGGGCCTCAGGCCGCGTGGCCGATGCCGAAGCTGCCCGACAGGTAGCGGCGGATGTCGGCTTCGCGGGCGATGAAGCGGTGGCCCTGGGCCTCCTGCACCTCGATGCCGGCATCGAGCACGCGGCGGCCGTCGGCCAGCACCAGCACCGGGCAGCCCTGGTTGGCTTCGCCCAGCAGGGCGACGATGGCGGTGCGCGGCCGGGCGAAGTCCACGTAGTGCACGTCGATCTTGTGGCGCAGCTTCGGATAGTAGGAAAGCAGGCCCTCCACCAGCGCGCAATCGGGGCAATAGAAGGGCCCCTTGCCATCGTTGTGGAAGTCGGGCTTCAGCAGGAACAGCGTGTCCTTGGTCATGCGGTCTTCCTCCTGTCTCAGGCCGGCAGGCGCGAGGCGCGCTTGCGGTCGCTCTCCGTGAGCAGTTTCTTGCGCAGACGGATGCTGCCGGGGGTGACTTCCACCAGCTCGTCGTCGTCGATGAACTCCAGCGCCTGCTCCAGCGAGAAGCGGATCGGCGGCGTCAGCAGGATGTTCTCGTCGGACCCGGCGGCGCGGATGTTGGTCAGCTGCTTGCCCTTGGTGGGATTCACCACCAGGTCATTGCCGCGGCTGTGGATGCCGACGAGCATGCCCTCGTATACGGGTTCGCCGTGGCCGATGAACAGGCGGCCGCGCTCCTGCAGGTTGAACAGCGAGTAGGCGAGCGCCTTGCCCGCCACGTTGGACACCAGCACGCCGTTGATGCGCTGGCCGATGGCGACCGGCACGCGCGGCGCGTAGCGGTCGAAGACATGGTAGATCAGCCCGGTGCCCGCGGTGGCCGTCAGGTACTCGGTGCGGAAGCCGATGAGTCCGCGCGCCGGGATGCGGTAGTCCAGCCGCAGCCGGCCGCGGCCGTCGGGCTGGGAGGCGAGCAGCTCCCCCTTGCGTTCGGCGATGCGGCTCATCACCGCGCCCTGGTGCTCCTCGGCGAAATCCACGGTGAGCTGTTCCCAGGGCTCGCAGCGCACCCCGTCGACGACGTGCTCGATGACCTCGGGCCGCGATACCGCCAGCTCGTAGCCTTCGCGGCGCATGTTCTCGATGAGCACCGAGAGGTGCAGCTCGCCGCGGCCGGAGACCTTGAACTTGTCGGCGTCCTCCGTTTCCTCCACCCGCAGCGCCACGTTGTGCAGCAGCTCCTGGTCGAGGCGCGCGCGGATCTGGCGGCTGGTGAGGTACTTGCCCTCGCGGCCGGCGAACGGCGACTTGTTCACCTGGAAGGTCATGCTGATGGTGGGTTCGTCCACCTGCAGCGGCGGCAGGCCCTCCGGCACGTTGCGGTCGCAGATGGTATCGGAGATGCGCAGCTCCTCCACGCCGCTGAAGGCGACGATGTCGCCCGCGGCGGCGGCCTGCACCGGCGTGCGCTTCAGGCCCATGAAGCCGTAGAGCTCGCCGAGGCGCGCCTGGCGCGTGCTGCCGTCGGCTGCCACCACGCTGATGGCGGTGTTGGGCGTGATGGTGCCGCGGGTCACGCGGCCGACGCCCAGCACGCCGACGTAGGAGTCGTAGCCGAGACTGGAGACCTGCAGCTGCAGCGGCCCGTCCACATCCACCGCCGGCGGCGGCACATGCTCGACGATGGCCTCGAACAGCGCCGTCATGTCCCCGGTCCGCACATCGGCCCTGCGGCCGGCGTAGCCGTTGAGCGCCGAGGCGTAGATCACCGGGAAATCCAGCTGCTGGTCCGTGGCGCCGAGGCGGTCGAACAGGTCGAAGGTCTGGTCCAGAACCCAGTCGGGCCGGGCGCCGTCGCGGTCCACCTTGTTGATGACGACGATGGGCGTGAAGCCGCGGGCGAAGGCCTTCTGGGTGACGAAACGGGTCTGCGGCATGGGCCCGTCGACGGCATCCACCAGCAGCAGCACGCTGTCCACCATGGACAGCACGCGCTCGACCTCGCCGCCGAAATCGGCGTGGCCCGGGGTGTCGACGATGTTGATGCGCCAGTCGCGCCAGCGGATGGCGGTGTTCTTGGCGAGGATGGTGATGCCGCGCTCGCGCTCCAGGTCATTGGAGTCCATGGCGCGCTCGGGCAGCACGAAGCGCTCGTCCAGCGTGCTCGACTGCTTGAGCAGCTGGTCCACGAGGGTGGTCTTGCCATGATCGACATGGGCGATGATGGCGATGTTGCGCAGGCGGCTGGCAGCAGACATGTCACGGGTGCCGGGGCGGAGGAAGCGCGGCATTATAAGGGCCGCCTGCGGCCACCGCCCGGGAAATCCGCGGCCCCGGCCGCCGGGCGGGTCGGCCCGCTGGCTATAATGCCGCCACCATGAGCCACGACCTGGTCTGCTGGCACTGCGGGGCCTCGCTGGCGGCGCTGTCGCTGCCGCTGCGCCGCCTCGAGGAATGTCCGGCCTGCCACGCCCAGCTGCACGTCTGCCGCATGTGCCGTTCCTGGGACCCGCGTATCCAGCGCAAGTGCCGCGAGGAGGACGCCGAAGAGGTACGAAACAAGGAACAGGCGAATTTCTGCGACTATTTCCGGCCGCGCCCGGGCGCCTGGGATGCCGCCGGTTCAGCCGCCGAGGCGGCTGCCCGCGACCAGCTTGCCGCGTTGTTCGGCCGGCCCGGGGGAGGGAAGCCCGGGTGAATCCACTGGAGGGCTCCATGAAGCGCATCATTGCCACCCTGACGCTGGTCGTGCTGGTGTTGCAGGGCACGGCCTGCGGCCTGCTGATCTACCCGGAACGCAAGGGCCAGAAGTCGGGACAGATCGATCCGGGCGTGGCCATCCTCGACGCCGCCGGACTGATCGTTTTCCTCGTGCCCGGGCTGGTCGCTTTCGGCGTGGATTTCGTGACCGGCTGCATCTACCTGCCCGGCGGGGCGAAGCGTGCGGACGGGGCCGCGCCGGCCACCATCGTGCTGCGCCCGGATGAGTTCGATGCCGCCGGTATCAGCCGGGCGGTCAGCGTGGCGACAGGCCAGGCCGTGGATCTCGCGGACCCCCGGGTGGAAGCGATCGCCGTCGCCGACCCCGCGGCCCTGCAGCGGACGCTGGCGGCCATCTACTGACGGCACGACGCTTCCCGGCCCGGCACGGGTCGAGCGCTCTTTACTAAACAAGGACTTGGCCTGGTTTCGATTGCCGGGGCCGTCGCCCGGTGCTAGGCTACGCGCTTCCTTCCGGTGGCCGCCCTCCAGGCAGTCCGTCACCCAGGCACCGCAGCCAGGCCTGCCGGCCGGCGTACCGAGGCATTGTCCATGGCCAGTGAACGAGCAAAAAAGAACAACACCAAGGCCGTCGAGAAGCAGGATGGCAAGGCCACCGCGAGCCATTCAGGCTGGTATCCATCGAGCGGACCGAGCCGCCTGCCGGTGCGGCCGGCAAGAACTGGCATCGCTACACCATCCGCCAGGGCGCCAACGCCATCAACGGCTACCTGCAGGGCACCTCCACGGCGGTCAAGCACGCTGCCGAGCAGATCGTCAACCAGCTCAACGAGCGCCGCGCCGGCCGCTGGGGCTACCGCACGACGCGTGCCGCGGCGCCGGCCCAGGGCTGATTGCGCGAACTGCGTCCCGCGCCGCGCTCGGCGCGTCATCGCTGTGAGTGCGATCACAGCCGGCGCTTGCTGACCCCACTATCTTCTGTTCCGGGTTCCGGGGCTGCGCCCCGGGCCTGCGCGGCGGCAGGGAGGCTGCCGCGCCCCCTCTTCAGCCACCGCCCCCGGGTTCCCCAGCGGCATGCTCAGCGGTCTTCGCGGCCCCCGAGCTGAAGGCGCCATGGCGCAGGGCAAAGGCGCCAAACCTCAACAGGTCCAGTGCGGCATCCACGCTGCTGGTACGCGTGCCACCGTCCAGCCAGGCCTCGCGGCAGGGCCGCAAGCGATGCCGGAAATCCTCGAACAGGTAGAGCTCCCGGTTCAGCGGGTCATGCCGGACGCTCTCGTAGCGGGCCACCTTGCGTTCGCGCGCGGCCCGGTCCTCCCACAGCAGGCAATAGTGCAGCAGATGTGCATGCTTCAGCCGCAGCACCGGATCGCGGTGCTGGCGCGGGATCCATTCGTGCACGGGGCGTGATTCGTCGTAGCGGGCGCCGGGGCGATTGCGGATCAGGCGTGTCTGGCGGTCCGGATAGTGCCGCGGGGAGTCCACGTAGAGCGCCGGATTTTCGCTGGCGAGCCAGTAGCGGGGCATGCTGATGCTGCCGAAGCCCGAAGCCAGGAGCCGCGGCAGGAGCCGCAGCAGCAGCGGCCCGGCGAGTTCGTCCGTGTCGAGGAACAGCACCCAGTCGGAGCGCAGGTTCTCCATGACGACATTGCGCTGGCGGGCGAAGTTGCCGTCGAATCGCCGGCTGATGAAGCGCGCCTTGGGAAAGGCCTCGACGACGCGCCTCGAGTCATCGGTCGAGCCGCCGTCGACGTAGAGGATCTCGTCGGCGAACCGGCTGGCGTGGCGCAGCAGCGGTGGCAGCCGGGCCGCCTGGTCCTGGCCGATGATGCCGACGGCGAGTGTGGCGCCCCTGGCCGCCATGAGAGCTCCCCTGGTGTGCCGGCGCCGGGCCGCACGGCGGCCGTGACGCTAACACCGCCGGCCGTCGCCGGTCCAGCGCCCGACGGCCGGTGCGGGCTATTCGAGCGCGTGCCGGAGTGCGTCGTCGACGGTCTCCAGCCAGATGAAGTCCAGCTGTGCGCGGGCGCTCTCCGGGATCTCCTCGAGGTCCTTGCGGTTGCGGGCCGGCAGCAGCACGGTGTGGATGCCGGCACGCAGGGCAGCGAGCGACTTCTCCTTGATGCCGCCCACCGGCAGCACCAGCCCGCGGAGGCTGATCTCTCCGGTCATGGCGACGTCGCTGCGCACCTTGCGGTCCGTCAGCAGCGAGGCCACGGCGGTGAACAGCGCCACGCCCGCGCTCGGGCCGTCCTTGGGGATCGCACCCGCTGGCACATGGATGTGCAGGTCATGCTCGTCGAAGCGGTAGTCGCCGAGGTCGAGGCTGTCGGCCCGCGCCTTCACCAGGGTCACCGCGGCCTGGGCGCTTTCCTTCATGACATCGCCGAGCTGGCCGGTGAGGATCAGTCCGCCCTTGCCACGCACGGCCGTGGCCTCGACGAACAGGATGTCGCCGCCGACCGGTGTCCAGGCCAGGCCGGTGGCGACGCCAGCGGTGGCGGTGCGCAGGGCCACTTCCGGCTCGAAGCGCGGGGCACCCAGCACCTCGGCCACGTTGCCGGCACCGACGTGCACCGCCTCGGCCTTGCCCTCGGTGATGCGTACCGCGGCATTGCGCAGCACGGCGCCAATCTCGCGCTCCAGGTTGCGTACCCCCGCCTCGCGCGTGTAGCGGCCGATGATGAGCTGCAGCGCCGCGTCGTCGACCTGCGCCTGCGCGTCGCTGAGGCCGTTGGCCGACAGCTGGCGCTTCACCAGGTAGCGGCGCGCGATTTCGAGCTTCTCTTCCTGGGTGTAGCCGGGCAGCTCGATGATCTCCATGCGGTCGCGCAGCGGCCCGGGAATGGCGTCGAGCACGTTGGCGGTGCCGAGGAAGAACACCTTGCTCAGGTCGAACGGCACGCCAAGGTAATTGTCGCGGAAGCTGCCGTTCTGCTCCGGGTCGAGTACCTCCAGCAGCGCCGAGGAGGGGTCGCCGTGCATGCTGGCGCCGAGCTTGTCCATCTCGTCGAGCATGAATACCGGGTTGCGCGTCCCGGCCTTGCGCAGCTGCTGCACGACGTTGCCCGGCAGCGAGCCGATGTAGGTGCGCCGGTGGCCGCGGATCTCCGCCTCGTCGTGCACGCCGCCGAGGCTCGCGCGCACGAACTTCAGGCCCAGCGCCCTGGCGATGCTCTGGCCGAGCGAGGTCTTGCCCACGCCGGGCGGGCCGACGAAGCAGAGGATGGGGCTGCGCCCCTCCGGGTTGAGCTTGCGTACCGCCAGGTACTCGAGGATGCGCTGCTTGACCTTCGGCAGGCCGAAGTGGTCCTCATCGAGGATCTCCCGCGCGCGGGCGATGTCGATGGACTCGGCATCGAGCTTCGCCCAGGGCAGGGCGATCAGCCAGTCTAGGTAGGTGCGCACCATGGAGTGCTCGGTGGACTCCTCGGGCATCCGCTCCAGACGCTTGAGTTCCTTGGCGGCCTGCTGGGCCGCTTCCTCGGGCATGCCGGCCGCGGCAATGGCCTGGCGCAGCTCCTCGACCTCGCCGGATTCCTCGCCCTCGCCGAGCTCGTTGCGGATCGCCTTCATCTGCTCGCGCAGGTAGAACTCCCGCTGCCGCTCGTCGATCTTCTCCTTGGTCTGTTCCTCGAGCTTGCGCGAGAGCTTCATCACCTCGATCTGGTGGTTGAGGTGCTCCGTCACCTTGTCGAGGCGGGCGCGCAGGTCGAGGGTCTCGAGGAGCGCCTGCTTGTCGCCCGGCTTGATGTCGAGGAAGCCGGCCACCAGGTCGGCCAGCTGGCCGGGTGACTCGATGCCGTTGACCACTCCGGCGAGCTCGGGCATCGCCTGCGGCAGCAGCGAGATGGCTTCCAGGGAA
>WBZR01004738.1_pt1 | contig 10927 bp, 6 predicted proteins | sample 5204231 | NCBI WGS metagenome assembly WBZR01 (sample SAMN12412403, study PRJNA552823) | activated sludge metagenome | isolation source: activated sludge from anammox sidestream of wastewater treatment plant... | place: USA: Virginia | collected 2017-08
CGGGGGCGGGGTCCCCGGGCGCGCGAAGGAGGGCGTCCGTAGCGGGCTACGCCCCGCGTCCCTCCGATCGAGCTACTTCTTCGTCCACTCGTGAAGCCAGCCGAGGACGGTCTCGTGCCAGAGGACCGAGTTGGCGGGCTTCAGCACCCAGTGGTTCTCGTCGGGGAAGACCAGGAGCTTCGAGGGGATCCCCTTGCGCTGGAGCGCCGTGAACGTCGAGAGCCCCTGCGTGTAGACGACCCGGAAGTCCTTCACCCCGTGGACGACGAGGGTCGGGGTCTTCCACTTGGCGACGTGGTCGATCGGGTTGTGCTTCCCGTACGTCGACTTGCCGTCCCACGGCACGCCCCCGTGCTCCCACTCGGGGAACCAGAGCTCCTCCGTGTCGTAGTAGGCCATCCGCTCGTCGAGGTTCCCGTCGTGGACGACGAAGCAGCGGAAGCGGTCGGTCTGCCCGTGCATCCAGTTGATCATGTAGCCGCCGTACGAGGCGCCCAGGGCCGCCACGCGCGTCCCGTCCAGGAACGGGAACTTGGCCAAGGCGTGGTCGAGCCCCTTCATCAGGTCCTCGTACGGGGCCCCTCCCCAGTCGCCGTTGATGGCGTCGGTGAACGCCTGCCCGTACCCCGTCGAGCCGTGGAAGTCGATCATCACCGCCGCGTACCCGGCGCCGGCGTAGGCCTGCGGGTTCCACCGGTAGTGGAAGTCGTTCCCGAACGACCCCTGCGGGCCGCCGTGGACGAGGAAGGCGACGGGGTACTTCCGGGCCGGGTCGAAGTCGGCCGGCTCGACGAGGTAGCCGTACACCGTCTCCCCCTTGGCCCCCTCGAACGTGAACTGCTGCGGGGCGCCGAGCCGGGCCGCGGCCAGCTTGCCGTCGTTGATCCCGGTCAGCTTCTCGGGCTTGCCCCCCGGGGCCGCCGCGAAGAGCTCCGTCGGGCCGAGGAGCGAGTGCATGCCGTAGAGGACCTTCCCGCCCGGCAGGTTCTGCGGCGAGACGACCGTCCCCTCGCCGACGAGGACCCGGGCCTTGCCGGTCGAAAGGTCGACCGCGAAGAGGGCCTTCTGGCCGAGGTGGTCGGCGGTGGCGAGGACCGTCCTGCCGTCCGCCGAGAACAGCCACTCGGAGAAGGAGCGGTCGTCGCGCGGGCCGTCGCCCGCCTTCAGCTCGACCGTCCGCTCCTTGGCCGTGGCCAGCTCGCGGAGGACGAGCCGGAACTGGTCCGCCTCGTACCCGGCGCGGCGCATCGCCAGGTACCCCAGCGTCTTGCCGTCGGGCGAGAAGCGGGGCTGCGCGTCCCAGGCCGGGTTCACCGTCAGCTTCTTGGGGGGCGCCGAGCCGTTCGACGGCACGACGTAGAGGTCGAAGTTCGTCGACCAGGCCTCGTCCCGCCCGACGTCCTTGGCGGAGAAGACGACGGTCGTCCCGTCCGGCGAGACGGCGGCGTCCTCCATCCCGCCGAACGGCTTCGTCGGGCAGTCGGCGTCCATCCCCTTCATCAGGTCGACCGCCGGGCCCGCGGGGAGCGGGAAGGCGAAGAGGTGGTTCCGGGTCCCGTTCGACCAGGTGTCCCAGTGCCTCACGAAGAGCCGGTCGAAGAGCATCCCGGAGGCCTTCGACTTCTCCGTGTCGTCGAGGGCGGCCTTCGTCTCGGCCGGGCTCTTCCCGGGGAAGACCGCCATCCCCAGGAGGAGCGTCCTGCCGTCGGGGGAGAGGTCGAACCCCTCGAGGTCGAGCGGCTCCTTCGTGACCGCCTCCGGCTCGCCGCCCAGGAGGGAGAGCTTCCAGACCTGCGAGGAGCCGGAGCGGGTCGAGAGGAAGTAGAGCGTCCTGCCGTCGGGGGCCCAGCGCGGCGAGGAGTCGCCCGCCTCGTGCGTCGTCAGCCGGCGGAGCCCCTTCGTCGCGACGTCCAGGAGCCAGACGTCGGTCCGGCCCCGGTTGGCCGCGAGGTCGGTGGTCCGGAGGGTGAACGCCACGAGCTTGCCGTCCGGCGAGACGGCGGGCTCGGAGACCCGGTCCATCGCCAGCATGTCCTGGACCGAGAACGGGTGGGTGCCGGCCGCCGCGGCGGGGAACGCCAGCGCGAGGAGGGCGAGGAGGAGCGGGAGGGTCGCGGGTCGGGAGGGGGCCTTCGGCATGTTGCGGATCCTACCGCCCGGACGGCCCCCGGGGCTCTTATACTCCGGCGCCGTCGACGCAGGAGGAACCATGCCGACCCCTCTCCACGACCAGGCCAAGAACGTCGAGACCGAGTACTTCCTCCGGAAGGAGAAGGAGCTGATCGAGCGCCTCCGGCAGAAGGCGGAGGAGGAGGCGAAGAAGAAGGAGATGGCCGACGCCACGGGCGTGGCCGACGAGGGGATCCTCAAGGAGCTGATGGAGCTCGGGTTCGACCGCGAGACGCTGACCCTCGTTCACATGATCCCGCTCCTCGAGGTGGCCTGGGCCGACGGCCAGGTCAGCGAGCGGGAGAGGGAGCTCGTCCTGGACGCGGCCCGGACCCGCGGCGTCACTGCCGGCAGCCCGGGGCACGAGAAGCTGATGGGCTGGCTGGCCGAGCGCCCCCCGCAGGTCCTCTTCGACCGGACGCTCGTCCTGGCGCGGGCCACGCTCGCCGTCCTTCCCGACGACCGGCGCGACCGGGTCCGCAAGGACCTGTTCGCCCACTGCGAGGCGATCGCCGAGGCCTCCGGCGGCTTCCTCGGCTTCGCGAAGGTCTCGCCCGAGGAGAAGGCCGCGCTGGAGAAGGTGGCGCGCGAGCTGGTGGAGGTCCACGCCGAGGCCGCCAGGAAGGTCCTCGAGTCCTGAGGGTCCCGGCCTCGCCGCCCGGGCTAGACTGAGACTATGTCGCTTCAGGCGGAGCTCCCTCCCGGAGAGGCGGCGTGAGCGCGCAGCGGCCAGCCCTCGACGTCCTGGCGGTCGGGGACGCGGCCGGGGTCGGACGGGCGCTCTCGGACCGGGGCCACCACGTCCTCACCCGGGCGGACGCGAGCTCGGCCTGGGACGCGTTCCTGCGCCTTCCACCGGACGTCCTCGTCCTCGACTGGGAGCTGTCGGGCCGCTCGGCTCCCCGCCTCCTCCGCCAGGTCCGGTCCCACGCCGGCGGGGAGCGGCCGTACCTGATCGCCGTCCTGGGGAGGGACGGGACCGACACCCCCGAGACCGTCCTCGACCTCGGCGCCGACGACGTCCTCCTCTCCCCCCTCGAAGGCCGGCTCCTCCTCGGCCGCGTGGCGGTGGCCGAGCGGGAGGCCGCCTCGCGCCGCTCGGCCGCCCGCTCGCTCGACGCCCTGCGCGACGCGCAGCACGAGCTGGGCCGCCAGCTGGCCGAGCGCGCCACGGGGGACTCGCCCGCGATGGGGATCCTGGAGGAGCAGGTCTCGGGGCGGCAGAGGGCGGAGGCGCTCTCGGCCCGCCTGGCGGCCGCGCTGGAGTCGGCGGGCGAGGGGGTCGTCATCACCGACCCCGCCGGGCGGATCGAGTACGTGAACCGGGCCTGGGAGCGGATGACCGGCTACTCCCGCGAGGAGGCGGCGGGAGCCAACCCCCGGCTCCTGAAGAGCGGCGAGCACGACGGGGCCTTCTACCGCGAGCTCTGGCAGACGATCTCGGTGGGGGGCGTCTGGCACCGGGAGTTCACGAACCGGAGGCGGGACGGGACGCTCTTCGACGTCGAGCAGACCATCTCCCCCGTCCGCGACGCCTCCGGGCGGACCGTGGCCTTCGTCGGGATCCAGAAGGACATCAGCGAGCGCAAGCGGGCGGAGCTGGCGCTCCGGCGCGCGCACCAGGAGGCGCTCGAGGCCAGCCGCCTGAAGAGCGTCTTCCTCGGGACCGTCAGCCACGAGCTCCTGACCCCTCTGAACGCGATCCTCGGCTACGCCGCGCTCCTGAGGGAGGGCCTTCCCGCGGGCGTCTCCGAGGAGCTCGCCACGGACGTCGCGCGGATCGAGGAGGCCGGCCAGCGGCTCCTGCGGCGGATCGAGAGCCTCCTCGACGTGTCGAGGCTGGAGGCGGGCGCCCTCGCCCTGTCCCCTTCGCCGACGGACGTCGCGCGGGTCCTGGCCAGCGCCGCCGGGGCCGCGAGAAACCTGGCGGAGCGGAACGGGAACGAGTTCGAGGCCGCCCTCCCGGAGAGCCTGGGGAGGGCGGTCGTCGACCCGGAGCGCCTCCGGCAGGTGGTGGACGCCGTCCTGGAGAACGCCAGCCTCCTGACCTCGGCCGGGACGGTCCGGCTGCGGGCGTCGCGCGACGGCGACGAGGTCCACGTCGAGGTCGCCGACAGCGGCCCCGGCATGGACGCCGAGCAGCTCTCGCGCCTCTTCTCGCCGTTCAGCCAGGCGGACGGCTCGACCTCGCGGCGGCACGAGGGGCTGGGGCTCTCGCTGGCCATCGCGCAGCGCCTCTGCGGCATGATGGGGATCGACCTGTCGGTGGAGAGCCGCCCCGGCGAGGGGACCCGCTTCCGTCTCCGCCTCCCCCTCCACCCCGCCTGAGGAGGTCCCGTGCGCGTCGCCCTCGTCCAGCTCGACACCGTCTGGGAGGACCCCGCGAGGAACCACGCGCGCGCCGGCGAGCTCCTCTCCTGGGCGCGGGAGGCCGGCGCCGAGCTGGCCGTCCTGCCGGAGATGTTCGCGACGGGCTTCTCCATGAGCCCGGGGCCCACCGCCCAGCCGGAGGGGGGCCCGACCGAGGCGTGGCTCTCCTCGGAGGCCGCCCGGCTGGGGATGGCGATCGTGGCCGGCGTGGCCGTGGCCCGCGAGCCGCTCCCGGCGAACGAGGCCCTCCTCGTCCGCCCCGGCGGGCGCGTGGAGCGGTACGCCAAGCTCCACCCCTTCTCCTTCGCCGGCGAGGAGAGGGTCTTCGCCCCCGGGAGCCGCGTCGTCACCTGGGAGCTCTCGGGCCTGAGGCTCACGCCGCTCGTCTGCTACGACCTCCGGTTCCCGGAGCCGTTCCGGCTCGCCGCGGACGGCACCGACGCGTACGTCGTGATCGCGAACTGGCCCGACAAGAGGCGCGGGCACTGGCGGACGCTCCTCCGCGCGCGCGCCGTCGAGAACCTCGCCTACGTCCTCGGCGTCAACCGGGTCGGCGAGGGGGGCGGGCTCCGCTACGCCGGCGACTCCGCCGTCGTCTCGCCCTGGGGGGAGGAGCTCGCCTCGGCGGAGGGGGTCGAGACCGTCCTCGTCGCCGACCTCGACCCGCACTCCGTCGCCGAGGCCCGCGCCGGCTTCCCCGCCCTCTCCGACCGCCGCCCCGCCTACACCCGCTGACCGCGGACCCGCACGGCCCCGGGTCCCCCGAGGAGATGGACGCCCGCGTCCTCGAGCACGGCCTCCGCCGCGTGCGGCCGGCCGGCCGAGAGCGCGGCGGCGCGCATCCGGGCCAGGAGCGCGGGCTCCGCGGCGAGCCTCCCGAGCTTGTAGCGAAGCCGCTCGAGTCCGTGCGCGCGCCAGCCCGCGCCCGCCTCGACGACGTACTCGGCGTTGCGCTCCTCCTGCCCCGGGATCGGGTCGCGGACGAGCATCGGGAGGCCCGACGCAAGGCACTCGGCGGTCGTCAGGCCGCCCGACTTCGTGACCGCCACGTCCGCGGCCGCCATCAGGTCCGCGATCGTCTCGACGAATCCGAAGACCCGCAGGCGTGCGCCCTGCGGGACCGGGAGAGCCTCCATCTCGGCCTTCAGCCCTGCGTTCCTCCCCGCGACCGCCAGGACCGAGACGCCCGGGAGCGAGAGGACCGTCCGGACCGCGTCGGCCAGGCTCCCCACGCCCGCCCCTCCCCCCATCACCAGGACGGAGAGGCTCCCGTCCGGGATCCCGAGCCCGGCGCGCAGCGCGGCGCGGTCGCGCGGGGCGGCGAAGCTCGCCGAGACCGGGATCCCGGTGACGGCGACCTTCTCCCCGCCGATTCCTCGCGCGCGGAGGATCGCGCGCAGCTCGTCGGTCGCCACGTAGAAGCGGTCCGCCGCCGGCTGCACCCAGAAGGCGTGGACGTCGAAGTCGGTCACGACGAGGCCGAGCGGGAAGGCGTCGCGCCCCTTCTTCCGGTACGGCGCGAAGACCTGCGCCGGCAGGAAGTGCGTCGAGAGGACGAGGTCGGGGGCGAAGCCCCGGACCGCCTCGCGGAACGTGGCGAACTCCACCCGGTCGTAGAGCCGGGCGAGACGGTCCCGGGCGCGGTCGGCCTTCCGTGCGTCGCTCTTCTCGTAGAGGACGCCCCAGAGGGCCGGGACCGTGTCGACCATCCGGAGGAAGCCCCCGGCGTACGCCTTCCGGTAGACGGCCGAGACGAGGCCGAGGACGTCCAGGTGCCGCACCTGTGCTCCGGGGTGGAGCCGCCGCGCCGCCTCCTCGAGGGCGCCCGCCGCCCGGACGTGCCCCGCCCCGGCCGAGGCGGAGAGGAGGAGGATTCGCGACGGCGGGCGGCTCACCGGCGGCCCCCCTCGGCGGGGAACCGGCCGGAGAGGCGGATCGCGGGGAGGGAGGCGCTGGAGGGGGGCGGGGCCGGCGCCTCGAGCGGGAGCCAGATCTCGAACGCGGTCCCCTTCCCCACCTCGCTCTCGACGGTCACGTCTCCCCCCATCATCTGGCAGAAGCGCTTCGTGATCGAGAGGCCCAGCCCGGTCCCCCCGAAGCGGCGGTTCGTCGAGCTCTCCGCCTGGACGAAGGGCTCGAAGATCCGGTCCCTGCGCTCGGGCGGGATCCCGATCCCGGTGTCGGCGACGACGAAGGAGACCCCGTCGGCCCCCTCGCGCGCGCGGCGGCGCACCTCCAGCCGGACGTGGCCCCCGCGCGTGAACTTCCCGGCGTTGCCGAGGAGGTTCAGCAGGCTCTGGCGGAGCTTGACCGCGTCCGTCCTGACGCTCCCGAGGTCGGGCTCGAGGCGGACCTCGAAGCCGTTCTGGTTCTTCTCGACGATGGGACGCGCCGTCGCCTCCACCGTCGCCACCAGCGTCGCGACGCCGACGTCGGAGAGGTCGTAGCTCATCTTCCCGGCCTCGATCTTGGCGAGGTCGAGGACGTCGTCGATGAGGCCGAGCAGGTGCTGGGCCGCCGTGCGGATCCGCTCGAGGTCGGGAAGGAGGTCGCGGTTCCCGCGCTCGGCGGCGTCCTCGGCCAGCATCTCGGCGTAGCCGATCACGGCGTTCAGGGGGGTCCGGAGCTCGTGGCTGACGTTGGCCAGGAACGCGGTCTTGGCCCGGCTGGCCGCGAGCGCCCGCTGCTCGGAGGCGTAGAGCGCGGCGGTCCGCTGGGCGACCTTCGCCTCCAGGAGCTCGTTCTGCCTCCTCAGGCGGTCCAGGCGGAACCGGACGCCGAGGCCCACGCCGACCGCCACGACCCCGGCGTAGAGGGTCAGGGCCCACCACGCCCGCCACGGGGCCGGACGGACCGCGAACGGCACCGAGAGCGGCGCCGTGTCCCGCCCGAACCCGTCCCGGCCCCACGCCCGGAAGACGTACCGGCCGGGAGGAAGGCCCGTGAACTCCCGGACCGGCTCGCTCGTCCACTCGCCCGGCTCCTTCTCGTACCCGAGGAGCTGCGAGCGGAAGCGGACGTCCCGCTCGTGCGTGTAGGAGAGGAGCGCCAGCTCGAAGACGACCCGGTTCTCGTCGTGAGCCACGTCGCCGATCCCGTCCGCCCCCGCCGTCCGCACGACGCCCCCGACGGTCGCCCTCTCGACGAAGAGAGGCTTCTTCCCCTCGACGATCACGTCCTCGGACGGGTCGAGGACGGCGACCCCGGACGTCGTGGCCATCCAGACCCGCCCCGAGCCGTCGAGGAGGGACTTCGCGTACGAGGCGACGTCGCTCGGCAGCCCGTCGTCCACGGTGTACGGGACCGCGTGGAACGGCGACGGGTCGTCCGGCGTCGGCTCCTGCGAGGTGAGGCGGAGGATCCCCCGGTGGGTCCCGAGGTAGACGCGCCCGCTCCGGTCCGCGCCGACCTGCGGGACCGAGTCGTCGGGGAGCGCCGGCCGGCTCCGGCGGTCCAGGACGAGGAGCGCCGGGGGAGAGGCGTCGGGGTCGATCCGGACGGCGCCCGCCATCGTCCCCGCCCAGACGTGGCGCCGGCCCGAGGAGTCGGTGACGAGCGCCAGGTCGCGGACCTCCTCGTTCGGCAGCCCGTCGGCGCGCCCGAGGAGCGCGACGCGGCGGCCCGAGACCCTCGCCAGCCCCTTCCGCGTCCCGATCCAGAGCTCCTCGGCGCCCCCGGCCGACCGGAGAGGGAGGACCGACAGCGCCGAGTCGCTCGGCAGGCCGTCGGAGCGCGAGAGGAGCGCCCACCGCCCACCCGAGAGCCGCGCGATGCCCCGGTCGTCGGTGGCGACGAGCACCTCGCTCCGGCCGGAGGCGTCGCGCACGGCGACGATCCTGTTGACCCGGAGCGAGGGCGGGGCGAGCGAGGCCGGGAGCGGCTCGAACCGGGAGCCGTCGAACCGGAAGATCCCCTCGGCCGGCGTGCCGGCCCACAGCGCCGTGCCGCCGGCCGGCTCCTCGACGAGGGCCAGCGCGGTCACGGGGCTGGCCGGGAGGCCCTCCGGCCGGGCGAAGACCTCGAGCCCCTTGCGGGAGAGCCGGGCCACGCCCCCGTTCGTCGCGAACCAGTAGGCCGGGGAGCCGTCGGGGAGGGCCGCCTCCACGGTCGCGAAGACCTGGTTGCTCGGCAGCCCGTTCCGGACGTCGAAGGAGACCCACTTCCCCGGCCGGAGCGCCGCGAGGCCGCCGCCCCCGGTCGCGATCCAGACCGCCCCCGCGGCCGGCCCCGTCCGGGGAGAGGCCAGCGCGTAGACCTGCCGGCTCGGAAGGCCCGTCGCGGTGTCGAGGACCCTCGTCCGGCCCCCTTCGAGGACGACGAGCCCGGCGCCGTTCGTCCCCACCCAGAGGGCCGGGCCGTCCGCGCCGTCCGTCTCGAGGAGGGAGGTGACGAGGTTGCTCGGGAATCCGGCCGCGGCGTCGAGGACCGTCACCGCCTCCCCTTCCACCTTCACGAGCCCGCGGCCCCACGACCCGGCCCAGAGCGTCCGCTCCCCGTCGCGGCCGCGGCTCTCCAGGAGCGCCCCGTAGGAGGCCTCGGGCATCTTTCCGGAAGCGTCGAACGGGACGAACCGCCCCCCCTCCAGGTAAGCCAGCCCCCGCTCCGTCCCGGCCCAGACCGTCGGGCGGCCCGACGGCGCCGAGGCCTCGGCGAGCGTCCAGACGCGGGCGTCCGGGAGCCCCTCGGCCGTCCCGAGGGCGCTCCAGACCTCCCCCTCCAGGCGCGCGATCCCACCGCCGTGCGTGGCGGCCCAGAGCCTCGGGACGCCGTCCGGGAGCGTCGTCTCCAGGAGCGCGTTCACGCGGTCCGCGGGAAAGCCGTTCGTCGTGTCGTAGGTCGTCCACCGCCCGTCGCGGAAGCGGGAGAGGCCCCCGTCCTGGCGCCCCACCCAGAGGCTCCCGTCGGAGGCGGGGAGGAGGGCGCGGACGTAGTTCGAGATGGCCCGCCCCGGCAGGTCGAAGACGCGCCAGCGGCTCCCGTTGTACCGCGCCAGGCCGTCCTGCGTGCCGGCCCAGAGGACCCCCTTCCGGTCGAAGGCGATCGCGTGGAGGGTGTTCTGCGGCAGCCCCTCGCGGTCGCCGTAGACGCGGATGGGCTGTCGCCCGGCCTGCATCGGGTCGAAGGCCGCGGCCGGGGCGGCGGCCGAGAGGGCCGGCGCCAGGAGCGCGGCCAGGAGGAGACGCATCACGGATTCGGCGCGAGGCTACGCCAGCGGACCCACCGTCACAAGCGCCCTGGCGCCGCGGGCTCCCGCGCGGGGCCGGTCGGAGGAAGCAGGAACGCCGCCGCCGGGCGCCGCACCCGCCGCACGGGACCATACTAAGATCCGCGCGGGCCGAGCCCGAGCGGAGGCGCCTTGTCGACCCTCTACGCGATCGAGCCCGCGCACGCGGGGGGGGCTCCCGTGGGTTCACCCCGGGTCGAGGGCGCCTCGCTCGGTCGTGGCCGCCTTCTCGCCCGCGGCCGCCCCCGCCCGTCTCGGCTCGAGGCGACCGGTCCTCGCCCCTGCGTCCTCGATCGTCGCCGGACGGATCGTCCTGGCCCGGGCCCCGGCCCTCGGGCCCGGCTCCCCGGACCCCGCGCGCGGCGCCCACGAGGGGACGCTCCGAGCGGCGCAGGAGCGCACCGCGACCCGCTGCGCCCGAGCGTGAGGACGCCCGCGCGCCGTCGCGGAGCAGGTGCCGCGCCGGCCGTGCCGCGGGGCGCCGCGTGATCGCCGCCGTCCTCTCCGGCTTCGCCGTCGCCGCCCTCGCGCCGGCGCTCGGGAGGCGCCTCGGCCGTGCCGCGGGGGCCGTCCTGGCGCTCTACCCGGCGGCGCTCTGCCTCGGCGCCCTCGGCCTCCTCCCTGCGGTCGTCGAGGGGGAGACGCTCTCGGCTTCGCTCCCGTTCCTCCCGGAGCTCGGCGTCTCCCTCTCGTTCCGGCTCGACGGCCTCGCGCTCCTGATGGCCCTCCTCGTGACGGGCATCGGCGCCGTCGTCCTGGTCTACGCCGGGACCTACATGGAGGGGCACCCGCGGCGGGAAGCGCTCCTCGGCCAGCTCGTCGCCTTCCTCTCGGCGATGCTCGGTCTCGTCCTCTCGGAGAACCTCCTCGGCCTCTTCGTCTTCTGGGAGGCGACGAGCATCCTGTCCTACTTCCTGATCGGCTTCGACCGCGAGGAGGCCCAGGCGCGCTCGGCGGCCCTCCAGGCGCTCCTCGTGACCGGGGGCGGCGGGCTCGCGCTCCTGGCCGGCTTCGTCCTCCTCGGACAGGCGGGGGGGAGCCTCGAGGTCTCCGCCCTGGCCGCGAACGCCGAGGCGCTGAAGGCGCACCCGCTCTACCTCCCCGCGCTCCTCCTCGTCCTCGCCGGCGCCTTCACGAAGTCGGCCCAGGTCCCGTTCCACTTCT
>WBZR01004740.1_pt1 | contig 10926 bp, 11 predicted proteins | sample 5204231 | NCBI WGS metagenome assembly WBZR01 (sample SAMN12412403, study PRJNA552823) | activated sludge metagenome | isolation source: activated sludge from anammox sidestream of wastewater treatment plant... | place: USA: Virginia | collected 2017-08
GCTCGTGTTCGCGCCCTGGATCTGGCGACGCCTGGGCCGCGGTGCAGCGACGACGGCCGAGCGCTGGGCCGTGCGTGCAGCGGGCGCCCTGCTGGCGGCGGCGGCGCTGTTCGCGCTCGGCCACGGACTGTGGGCGAAGGTGCTGGACTACTGCCTGCCGGGCTGAATGCCGGGCCGAAGTCGTGCCCGCGGTCGACCGCGGACGTCCCGCGCTCGGCGCTCAGCCTGGCGCGGTCGGCGACGGAGCAGGCACTGCGCAGGGCGTTCCGAACGGCAGGTTCGGCGCGGCACGGGGTGTCCTGAAGAAACAAAGACGCCCGGCGCTGGGCCGGGCGTGCGCCGGGCGCCGCGCTCGGCGCCCGCTGCGTCTGCAGTCTTACTTCTTGGCCTCTTCCTTCTTCTCGACCTTCTTCGCGGCCTTCTTGTCGGCCTTGGCGTCGGCCTTGGCGCCGGAGGCGGCTTCCGCGGCGGGCGCGGCGTCCTTCTTGGCGGCGCCGGCGGCGAAGGCGGTGCCGGTGGCGAATACGGCGGCGATCAGGACAGCCAGGATCTTGCTCATCTCGGAATACCTTTCGAAAGTTTCGGTTCGACCCCCCTCCATCCGGGAGGCCATCCGCAAACGGCGCGATGCGTCAGGCGGTTGACAGGCGCTCGCATAGAATTTGCCGTCCCACTCGACACGACTCGCCGCCACCTCGGGCGGCGTGGAGATACGCGCCATGTACCAGCACATCAAGGTGCCCGCCGCAGGTCAGAAGATCACGGTCAACGCCGACGGCTCGCTCAACGTACCCGATCAACCGGTCATTCCCTACATCGAGGGCGACGGCACCGGCCTGGACATCACGCCGGTGATGATCAAGGTCGTGGACGCGGCGGTCGCCAGGAGCTACGGCGGCAAGCGCAAGATCCACTGGATGGAGGTCTACGCCGGCGAGAAGAGCACGCGCGTGTACGGCCCCGATGTCTGGCTGCCCGAGGAGACGCTGGCCGCGGTGCGCGAGTATGTCGTCTCGATCAAGGGCCCGCTCACGACGCCGGTGGGCGGCGGCATCCGCTCGCTCAACGTTGCGCTGCGCCAGGAGCTCGACCTCTACGTCTGCCTGCGCCCGATCCAGTACTTCAAGGGCGTGCCCAGCCCGGTGAAGGAGCCCGAGAAGACCCGCATGGTGATCTTCCGCGAGAACTCCGAGGACATCTACGCCGGCATCGAGTGGGAGGCCCGCACCGACAAGGCGAGGAAGGTGATCGACTTCCTGATCAAGGAGATGGGCGTCAAGAAGATCCGCTTTCCCGAGACCTCGGGCATCGGCATCAAGCCGGTTTCGATCGAAGGCACCGAGCGCCTGGTGCGCAAGGCGATCCAGTACGCCGTCGACAACGACAAGCCCAGCGTGACGCTCGTGCACAAGGGCAACATCATGAAGTTCACCGAGGGCGGCTTCCGCGACTGGGGCTACGCGCTGGCCAGGCGCGAGTTCGGCGCCGTCGAGATCGACGGCGGCCCCTGGTGCGCCTTCAAGAACCCGAAGACGGGCAAGGAGATCGTCGTCAAGGACGCGATCGCCGACGCCTTCTTGCAGCAGATCCTGCTGCGCCCGGCCGAGTACTCGGTGATCGCCACGCTCAACCTGAACGGCGATTACATCTCCGACGCGCTCGCCGCGCAGGTGGGCGGCATCGGCATCGCGCCGGGCGCCAACCTGTCCGACTCGGTTGCGATGTTCGAGGCCACGCACGGCACAGCACCCAAGTATGCCGGCAAGGACTACGTCAACCCGGGCTCCGAGATCCTCTCGGCCGAGATGATGCTGCGCCACATGGGCTGGGTCGAGGCGGCCGACCTCGTCATCGCCGCGATGGAGCGCGCGATCCAGAGCAAGAAGGTGACCTACGATTTCGCGCGCCTGATGCCGGGCGCGACTCAGGTGTCCTGCTCCGGCTTCGGGCAAGTGATGATCGACCATATGTGAGCGGCCCGGGACGCCTGCCGGCGTCTGCGGTCGTTGCACGACTTGCTCGTTGCGCCGATCGCCGCGGCGCGGTGTCGGCGCGTTCAGCGCGCCGGGCGCGGGTCGTGCGCGCCGGGCGCTTGGGCGCCGTCGGCGGGGCGAATGTTCTGGGCCAGGTCGCCCTTGGGGCCCTTGACCAGGTCGTAGCTGACCTTGCTGCCCTGCTTCAGGGTCCGAAATCCGTCCATCTGCACGGCGGTGAAATGGGCGAATACCTCGGCGCCGCCGTCCTCGGGGGCGATGAAGCCGAAGCCCTTGGCGTCGTTGAACCACTTCACGGTGCCCACTGTCATGATCCACCCCGGGGCCGCACTGAGGGTGCCGATTCTCGACCGCGCGACGACGCCGCGTCAATGAGACGTGCTGCACGGCCGCGCCGACCGGCGCCGCACCGCGGCGCGCCGTGGACTGGTTCCGTGCAGGCGCAGGGCAACTCGATAGAATGAATCATGGCCGACGAGTCGCCGCCGTCACCGCCGCCCAAGCGCCCCTCCGTCAAGCCGCGGCGCGACGGCAGCGCGGGCGCGCTCGTGGCGGAACGGCGCGTGGCGCGCACGCGGCCGCCTTCGCTGTATCAGGTGGTCATGCTGAACGACGACTACACGCCGATGGAGTTCGTCGTCCTGGTTCTGCAGCAGTACTTCCAGCGCGACATCGACACCGCGACACACATCATGCTGAAGATCCACCACGAGGGCCGTGGCGTGTGCGGCGTCTATCCGAAGGACATCGCCGCGACGAAGGTCGAACTGGTGTTGACCGCCGCCCGGCGCGACGGCCACCCGCTGCAGTGCATTATGGAGGCCGCATGATTGCCCAGGAACTCGAGGTCAGCCTGCACATGGCGTTCGTCGAGGCGCGCCAGCAGCGGCACGAATTCATCACCGTCGAGCATCTGCTGATGGCGCTGCTCGACAACCCGTCGGCGGCCGAAGTGCTGCGTGCCTGCGCCGCCAACATCGACGACCTGCGCAAGAGCCTGGCCACCTTCATCAAGGAAAACACGCCCACCGTCGGCGGCTCCGACGAGGTCGACACGCAGCCCACGCTGGGCTTCCAGCGCGTGATCCAGCGCGCGATCATGCACGTGCAGAGCACCGGCTCGGGCAAGAAGGAGGTCACCGGCGCCAATGTGCTGGTGGCGATCTTCGGCGAGAAGGATTCGCACGCCGTGTACTACCTGCACCAGCAGGGCGTGACGCGCCTGGACGTCGTGAACTACATCGCGCACGGCATCAAGAAGAGCGATCCGCCCGAGCCGCACAAGGGCAGCGAGGGCGGCGGCGGCGGCGAGGGCGGCGAAAAGGAAGAGCCGGCGGCCGACGGCAAGGGCTCGCCGCTCGACCAGTTCACGCAGAACCTCAACCAGCTGGCGCGCGAGGGCAAGATCGATCCGCTCATCGGCCGCGAGCACGAGGTCGAGCGCGTCATCCAGGTGCTGTGCCGCCGGCGCAAGAACAACCCGCTGCTGGTGGGGGAGGCCGGCGTCGGCAAGACCGCGATCGCCGAGGGCCTGGCCTGGCGCATCACCGAGAAGGACGTGCCCGAGGTGCTGGCCGACGCCACCGTCTACACGCTCGACATGGGCGCGCTGCTGGCCGGCACCAAGTACCGCGGCGATTTCGAGCAGCGCCTGAAGGGCGTGCTCAAGCAGCTCAAGGACCAGCCGCACGCGATCCTCTTCATCGACGAGATCCACACCCTGATCGGCGCGGGCGCGGCCAGCGGCGGCACGCTCGACGCGAGCAACCTGCTCAAGCCGGCGCTCGGCAGCGGCCAGCTCAAGTGCATCGGCGCCACCACCTTCACCGAATACCGCGGCATCTTCGAGAAGGACGCGGCGCTGTCGCGGCGCTTCCAGAAGGTCGACGTCGTCGAGCCCTCGGTCGAGCAGACGGTCGAGATCCTGAAGGGCCTCAAGAGCCGCTTCGAGGAGCATCACCAGGTCAAGTACGCGCTCGGCGCGCTGCAGGCGGCGGCCGAGCTCTCGGCCAAGTACATCAACGACCGCCACCTGCCCGACAAGGCGATCGACGTCATCGACGAGGCCGGCGCCGCGCAGCGCATCCTGCCGACGACCAGGCGCAAGAAGACCATCACGCGCAACGAGGTCGAGGAGATCGTCGCCAAGATCGCCCGCATCCCGCCGGCCAGCGTCTCGAGCGACGACCGCGACAAGCTGCGCACGCTCGAGCGCGACTTGAAGAGCGTCGTCTTCGGCCAGGATCCGGCCATCGAGGCGCTCGCCGCCGCCATCAAGATGGCGCGCTCGGGCCTGGGCAAGCCCGACAAGCCGATCGGCAGCTTCCTGTTCAGCGGCCCCACCGGCGTCGGCAAGACCGAGGTCGCCAAGCAACTGGCCTATATCCTGGGCATCGACCTGATCCGCTTCGACATGAGCGAGTACATGGAGCGCCACGCGGTGAGCCGGCTGATCGGCGCGCCGCCGGGCTATGTCGGCTTCGACCAGGGCGGCCTGCTGACCGAAGCCGTCAGCAAGAAGCCGCACGCGGTGCTGCTGATGGACGAGATCGAGAAGGCACACCCGGACGTCTTCAACGTGCTGCTGCAGGTGATGGACCACGGCACGCTCACCGACAACAACGGGCGCAAGGCCGATTTCCGCAACGTGATCATCATCATGACCACGAACGCCGGCGCCGAGACGATGAACAAGGCGACGATCGGCTTCACCTCCAAGCGCGAGCAGGGCGACGAGATGGCCGACATCAAGCGCCTGTTCACGCCCGAGTTCCGCAACCGGCTCGACGCCACCGTGAGCTTCCGCGCGCTCGACGAGGAGATCATCCTGCGCGTGGTCGACAAATTCTTGCTGCAGCTCGAGGGCCAGCTCGCCGAGAAGAAGGTCGACGTCACCTTCACCGACGCGCTGCGCCGGCACCTGGCCAAGAAGGGCTTCGATCCGCTCATGGGCGCGCGCCCGATGCAGCGCCTGATCCAGGACGTGATCCGGCGTGCACTGGCCGACGAACTGCTGTTCGGCCGCCTGGTCGAAGGCGGTCGCCTGACGGTCGACCTAGACGACCAGGGCGAGGTCCTGCTCGACATCCAGCCGATCAAGAAGAGCGACAAGCCCAAGGCCGAAGCGACGCCGGGCTGAGCGCGCGCGGCGACGGGTCAGCGGCCCCGCTGCGGGGCCGAATCCTGCTCCGGGTCCTGGCCGTAGTAGCGCACGAACAGCGCGTACAGCGCCGCGTGCTCGCTGCGCATTGCCTGCGGCGCGACGAAGAAGGCTTCGCTCGCCACCGCGAAGAACTCGTCGATGGCGCTCGCACCGTAGGGGTCGAGTGCGGTCTCCTCGCCGCGCTCGGTGCGTGCGCAGAAGCGCTCGTAGTCGGGCTCGAGAACCGCGAGCCACGCCTTGCGCGTCAGCCCCGACGGCAGCAGCGGCACGCCGTCGGCCGCGCCGTCCGCCAGGTCGAGCACATGCGCGAATTCGTGGATGACGACGTTGCAGCCCTGCGCGGCGCTGCGGCCCGCCCCGCGCACGTCGCGCCACGACAGCATCAGCGGGCCGCCCGCCATCGCTTCGCCCACGAGCACCTCGTCGTACTCGTGCACCAGACCGTCGTCGTCGGCCACCTCGCGCCGCGCCACGACCTGGTCCGGATGCACGACGATGCCGACGAAGCCGTCGTAGCGCGCCAGGCCCAGCCGCAGCACGGGCAGCACAGCCTGCGCCGCGATCGCCACCACCATCGCGTTGTCCAGGCGCAGGCCGCCGGCGGCGTGGAACTCCTTGCGGTCGAGGAAGAGGCTGGCCAGGCGGCGCAGCGCAGCCTCGTCGGCGCGATCGCGCCGGCGCAGGAACGGGTAGCGCACGAGCGTGCGGCGCCAGAGGTCGTCGGGCACGGCGCGGCGCGCCGCGGCGGCGTCGTCGCGCCGCACCTGCCAGCCGCGCCACCAGCGGGCGAGCATGTTCAGGCGCCGTGCGGCAGCATGCGCGCGAAGCCGGCGGCGGTGAGCCGGAGCACCTCGGCGCGCGGCGCCTGCGTGTCGTCGAGGTCCCAGTCCGAAAGCACGTGGCGCTGCACTCCGGGGGCGAGCTCATGGCTGCGCGGCCGGTGCGTGTGGCCGTGCACCATCGCGGCCGCACCCTGGGCGTGCAGCCAGCGCAGGGCCTCGGCGGCATCGACGTCGAGCGCCGCGTCGCCGTCGAAGCGCCGTCGCTGCGCGCTCGCCTGCCGCAGCCCGCGGGCGGTCTCGAAGCGCTCGGCGAGCGGCCGCGCAAGGAACTCGGCCTGCCAGGCGGGCGAGCGCACCTGGCGCCGGAACGCCTGGTAATCGTGGTCGGCCAGGCACAGCGCGTCGCCGTGCGTGAGCACGATGCGGCGGCCGAAGGCGCCGAGCAGCGTCGGGTCGGGCAGGCCGACGAACCCGGCCTGGCGCCGCATCGCCTGACCGACCAGGAAGTCGCGGTTGCCGACCATGAAGGCCACCGTGCGCCGGCGTGCCGCCTCGGTCAGCACGGCCACGCAGCGCGCCGCGAAGCCTTCGGTGCGGGCGTCGTCGCCGACCCAGAGCTCGAACAGGTCGCCGAGGATGAAGACGGCGTCCGCGTCGGTGTCCAGCAGGTGCTGCCGCCAGGCCGCGAAGGTGCGCGGCAGTGCCTCGGACAGATGCAGGTCGGAGATGAAATCGAGCGCGCGCCAGGCCGGCGGCGCGTCGCATGCGAAGAAGTCCGGCAGCGCCGGCACGATCACTGCACTTCGAAGGCGCGCTCGATACGCACGTCCTCGAGCGGCACGTCGTCGTGCATGCCCTTGCGCCCGGTGGCCACGCCCTCGATGGCGTCGACGACCTCGGTGCCGGCGACGACGCGGCCGAACACCGCGTAGCCCCAGCGCTGCGGCGACTCGGAGCGGAAGTCGAGGAAGCCGTTGTCGACGGTGTTGACGAAGAACTGGGCAGTGGCCGAATGCGGGTCGCCGGTGCGCGCCATGGCCAGCGTGTAGCGCCGGTTCTTCAGGCCGTTGGCGGCCTCGTTGCGGATCGGCGCCGCCGTCGGCCTTTGCTTCATGCCGGGCTCGAAGCCGCCGCCCTGCACCATGAAGCCCTTGATGACGCGGTGGAACACCGTGCCGTCGTAGTGGCCCTTGCCGACGTAGGCCAGGAAGTTGGCCACCGAGGCGGGCGCGGCCGCCTCGTCGAGCTCGATGCGCAGCGAGCCCTTGCTGGTGTCGAGCTGCACGGTCCTGGTCATGTCACTTCTCCACGCTGGCTTGCTTGATGATCACCGGCTGCACCGGCACGTTCTGGTGCATGCCCTTGGTCTGGGTCGGCACGGCGCGGATCTTGTCGACCACGTCCATGCCGGAGACGACCTTGCCGAACACCGCGTAGCCGTTGCCGTCGCGCGCGGCGGGCTGGTCGAGGAAGGCGTTGTCGACGACGTTGATGAAAAACTGCGCGGTGGCCGAGTCGGCCGCCATCGTGCGCGCCATCGCGACGCTGCCGCGCAGGTTGCTCAGGCCGTTGCGGCTCTCGAGCGGGATCGGCGCGCGCGTGGGCTTCTCGCTCATGTCGGGCTTCATGCCGCCGCCCTGGATCATGAAGCCCGGGATCACGCGGTGGAAGATCGTGCCGTCGTACTGCCCGCTCCTGACGTACTGGAGGAAGTTGTCGACGGTCTTGGGCGCCTTGTCGCGCGCGAGTTCGATGACGATGTCGCCCTCGCTGGTGGCGAGGCGGACGGTCTGCGCTGCCGCCGGCAGCGCTGCCGCCAGGGCCAGCGCGGCGGCAGCCAGCGTGCCCGGCATTCGGGAGTTCGGGAACTTGGGGGTCACGGGCAGGGGTTCCGGAAAATGCGGGGCCGCCAGTCTAACGGGCTCTCGCGGCGTCGCGGGCGCCCGGCTGCGAAGCGGCCTGGCCCGGCATCGACGCCGGTGCCCAGCGAGGGCGGGGCCGAGGCCCACCGCTATACTGCCCGCTGCATTCAACCGATGCCCTGCGTGCCGCGGATCGAGGATCGACGGCACGCCGCTTCCAGCGCCGCGCATGCCGCTACGCATCCACAACACACTCACGCGTCGTCTGGAGGAGTTCGTCCCGCTCGAGCCGGGGCAGGTGCGCATGTACGTCTGCGGCATCACGGTCTACGACCTGTGCCACCTCGGGCACGCGCGCATGATGCTCGCGTTCGACGTCATCTACCGCTGGCTGCTGGCCAGCGGCTGGCGCGTCACCTACGTGCGCAACATCACCGACATCGACGACAAGATCATCAAGCGCGCGCTCGAGCGCGGCGTCGCGATCCGGACCCTGACCGACGAGATGATCGCGGCCATGCACCGCGACCTGGGCGCGCTCGGCCTGCTCGTGCCCACGCACGAGCCGCGCGCCACCGAGTACGTGCCGCAGATGCTCGCGCTCATCGACCGGCTCGAGGAACGCGGCCTGGCCTACCGCGCGGCGGGCGGCGACGTGAACTACGCGGTGCGGCGCTTTGCGCCCTACGGCAGGCTCTCGGGCAAGAGCCTCGACGAGTTGCGCGCCGGCGAGCGCGTGGCGACGCCCGGCGACAAGGACGATCCCCTCGACTTCGTGCTGTGGAAGGCGGCTAAGCCCGACGAGCCGGCCGACGCGCGCTGGCCCAGCCGCTTCGGCGAAGGGCGTCCGGGCTGGCACATCGAGTGCTCGGCGATGAGCTGCGCGCTGCTCGGCGAGCCCTTCGACATCCACGGCGGCGGCCAGGATCTGCAGTTCCCGCACCACGAGAACGAGATCGCGCAGAGCGAGGGTGCCCAGGGGCCCGAAGGACCGGGCTTCGTGCGCTACTGGCTGCACAACGGCTTCCTGAACATCGACAACGAGAAGATGTCGAAGTCGCTCGGCAACTTCTTCACCATCGCCGACATCCTGCAGCGGTACGACGGGGAGGCGCTGCGCTTCTTCATGCTGCGCACGCATTACCGCAGTCCGTTCAATTTCAGCGACCAGGTCCTCGAGGAGGCGCGCACGGCGCTGCGGCGCCTGTATGGCACGCTGCAGGCGGCCGGCGAGGTGCCGGCGCCGGGCACGGTCGACTGGAGCGAGCCGCGCGCCGCCGCCTTCAAGGCCGCAATGGACGACGACTTCAACACGCCGGCGGCACTGGCGGTGCTGTTCGAACTGGCGGGCGAGGTCAACCGCGGCCGGCGCGAGGACGCCGCGCTGCTCAGGGCACTCGGCGGCGTGCTGGGCGTGCTGCAGCAGGAGCCGCGCGCGTATCTGCAGGGCTGCGTGCCGGGCGCCGCGCTCGAGGCCGCGGCGATCGAAGAGCTTATCGCCGCGCGCGCCGCGGCCAAGAAGGCGCGCGATTTCGCGCTTGCCGACCGCATCCGCGATGAACTGGGCGCACAGGGCGTCGTGCTGAAGGACAGCGCACAGGGCACCACCTGGGTGCGCGGCTGAGCCATGGCCAAGTCCACCCCGGGCGCGGCGGCGCCCATCGAGGCGACGCCGCAATACTGGGACGAGGCCTGTCGCCACCTGGCACGGCGCGACCGCGTGATGAAGAAGCTGATCCCGAAGTTCGGCGAGACGCGCCTGGCCAGCCGCGGCGACGCCTTCACCACGCTGGCGCGCTCGATCGTCGGCCAGCAGATCTCGGTGAAGGCGGCGCAGTCGGTCTGGGACCGCTTCGCCGCCGCCGTCGGCGGGCGCAGCACGCACCTCGCGCCGGGTCGCGTCGCCGCGCTGAAGGTGGAGCGCATGCGCGGCGCGGGGTTGTCGGCGCGCAAATGCGAGTACCTGCTCGACCTGGCCGGGCACTTCGTCGGCGGTCGCGTGCACGTGGCGCAATGGGCCGGGATGGACGACGAGGCGATCATCGAGGAGCTGGTGGCGATCCGCGGCATCGGCCGCTGGACGGCCGAGATGTTCCTGATCTTCCATCTGCTGCGCCCCGACGTGCTTCCGCTCGACGACGTCGGGCTGCTCAGGGGCATCAGCCACAACTACTTCAGCGGCGAGCCGGTGTCGCGCGCCGAGGCACGCGAGCTCGGCGAAGCCTGGGCGCCGTTCCGCTCGGTGGCCACTTGGTATATTTGGCGCAGCCTCGATCCGCTGCCGGTGGAGTATTGAGCCCGCGCCTTGCGGGCGAGTCTTTGCGGCGGCTGCCCGACAGGGCGCAGCGCATCGACGCCAGCGTATGGGAGACGCGGCAGTGTCCAAACGTCACTTCCTCGAATTCGAGCAGCCGATCGCCGACCTCGAGTCGAAGATCGAGGAACTGCGCTATGTGCAGAACGAGTCCGCGGTCGACATCTCCGACGAGATCGAACGCCTGTCGGTCAAGAGCCGCCAGCTCACGCAGGACATCTATTCGAGCCTGACGCCCTGGCAGGTGACGCAGATCGCGCGCCACCCGCAGCGGCCGTACACGCTCGACTACGTGGCGCAGATCTTCACCGACTTCCACGAGCTGCACGGCGACCGGCATTACGCCGATGACCAGTCGATCGTCGGCGGCCCGGCGCGCTTCAACGGCCAGCCCTGCATGGTGCTGGGCCATCAGAAGGGGCGCGACACGAAGGAGCGCACGCAGCGCAACTTCGGCATGAGCAAGCCCGAGGGTTATCGCAAGGCGCTGCGGCTGATGAAGCTGGCCGAGAAGTTCGGCCTGCCGGTGTTCACCTTCGTCGACACGCCGGGCGCCTACCCGGGCATCGGCGCCGAGGAGCGCGGCCAGAGCGAAGCCATCGGCCGCAACATCTTCGAGATGGCCCAGCTCGAAGTGCCGATCGTCGCCACGATCATCGGCGAGGGCGGCTCGGGCGGCGCGCTCGCCATCAGCGTGGCCGACCAGGTGCTGATGCTCCAATACGCGATCTACTCGGTGATCTCGCCCGAGGGCTGCGCCAGCATCCTGTGGAAGACCGCCGAGCGCGCCAGCGCCGCAGCCGAGGCCCTG
>WBZR01004741.1_pt1 | contig 10924 bp, 9 predicted proteins | sample 5204231 | NCBI WGS metagenome assembly WBZR01 (sample SAMN12412403, study PRJNA552823) | activated sludge metagenome | isolation source: activated sludge from anammox sidestream of wastewater treatment plant... | place: USA: Virginia | collected 2017-08
GGCGACGGCGGTGTGCACGATCCGAGACGCGAGCCGCGGCCGGCCGTTTGGTATGACAGCCACAGGCAGCGGCACGGAGGCCGTTAGGGCAAAAAACGCGCTTGCCGCGCGTCCTATATTGCGGGCAGAACGATATTGCCCCACAAAAGAGCTATGCCGACCACACAAGCAGGAAGAACATTAAAGGTAACGACGCCGCTCGACGATGATTTTCTGCTCATCAAGCGTTTGCGGGCTGCTGAGCAGATCTCGCACCTGTTCCGCTTTGATGTCGAGATGGTGCATGACGAAGAAGAGGCAGGAAATGTGCCTACACTTATCGATCCTGAACAGATGCTCGGCCAGAAGATGACCGTTACTGTCCTTCAGCCTGACGGTACAAAACGCTTCTTCAACGGAATGTGTGTCGAGTTCACTCAAGGCTCGCGTAACCACCGCTGGTCGCATTTTCACGCCGAACTTGTGCCGTCCGTTTGGATACTTACACAGAATTCGCAAAGCCGCATATTTCAGAATCTGTCAGTGCCTGAGATATTGCGGCAGGTCTTTGAAGGCTTTGAGGTGGATCACGAGATCCAAGGCAATTTCGAGGCTCGCAATTATTGTGTTCAATACCGCGAGTCTGACTTTGATTTCGCCTCCAGATTGATGGAGGAAGAAGGCATCTACTACTATTTCGAGCACACCGAGAACTCGCACCGAATGATCCTCGGCAATATGCCGGGTTCACATCGTGAATTGCCCGGGCGCTCGACGATCCGTTTCGGCATTGATATCTCCGATAATGTCGATGAATGGGAAGGAGCCATCCGAAGTTGGCGTGCCGCGAGTAAATCCTGCTCGGGCCGCTATACGCTTCGGGATCATAACTTCCAATTGCCTAAGAATTCGCTCGAAGCAAATGCGATGAATTCAAAAGGTATGTCGGATGCTGAGATCTATGACTATCCCGGCGGCTACGCAAAACGCTTTGACGGGATCGATTCGGGCGGGCGTGAGCAATCCGGCAAACTGAATAAGATCTTTGATGATCGTGAACGAACCACAAGCCTGCGGCAGCAGGAGATCGATGTCGCGATGAGGTCGAGCTACGGTATGTCGGACTGCTGTGCACTGACGCCGGGCTATCGGTTCCGTATGACCGAACATCCCAATCCTGCGAACAACCGGAATCATCTGACCATCTCGGTCAAGACCGAGGCCATACAGACGCCCGCCTACTTGGACGAATCGTCGGTCGCAAATGCCTACGTTGCGAACTTTACATGCATACCGCAGGGCGACGGCTCCGCACCGTTCCGCCCGATCAGGCGCACCGTGAAGCCGCTAATGCGCGGCAGTCAAACTGCCGTAGTTACAGGCCCGTCGGGCGAAGAGATATTTGTGGATAAGTTCGGCCGCGTTAAGGTGCAGTTCCACTGGGACCGCGACGGCAAGTATGATGCCACATCATCCTGCTGGCTCCGCGTCAGTACGGGAATTGCAGGCAACAAGTGGGGCACGATGTTCATTCCGCGAATCGGGCAGGAGGTCATAGTCGATTTTCTCGAGGGCGACCCGGACCGGCCGATCATCACCGGCGCGGTCTATAATCCGGAGACGATGCCGCACTACGAACTGCCGAAGTTCAAGACATTGACCTACATCAAAACGCGCACCTCGCCCGATGACGGCAAGGGGTTCAATGAGCTGCGCTTTGAGGACAAGAAGGACAAGGAACAGGTCTTTGTCCACTCGCAGAAGCGCTACGATCTTCGTGTAAAGGAGTCGATGTACGAGACCTGCGGCGCCAACCGTCAGGAGAGCATCGGCGTACGCTCCGATAATAAACCCGGCGGCAATCTCGCCATCACCGTCGGCGGCAGCTACGATCTGCACGTCAAAAAAGATGAGTTCATCGGCATCGACGGCAAATTGAATGAGACCGTCAAGGGCGACGTCGTCAAAAATTACGAAGGCGGACTCTCTTTGATGGTGAAGGGGAAAGCAGAGTCGAACGCTCAGAACATCATACTCGAGGCATCAACAAAAATAAGCCTGAAGGTCGGCGGCAGCTGCGTCGTGATCGACCCTTCGGGTGTTACGATCGCAGGGTCTATGGTCAAGATCAACTCCGGGGGCTTCGGAACCGAAACAGGCGATCCGTCGATAGATGATCCGATGGATGCCGAAACCGCTGACACGGGCGCGCCGGGCTACCTTGATCGTCCGCGGTCGGGCGGCGGCCGCACCAGAAGGAGCCGTAAACTGAAGTCGCAGCATCATATCGCCCCGCCGCGTCCCGGTGAAGATCCTCGCATAACCTCGATGCGCAATACTCTAGCAAACTCCGCGCAGGGGCGGCACGCTCTTGAGGTTTATGATCGCTATGGCGTAGACCCGACGTTCAACGCTGGCGAAGGCTCCTATTTCAGCTCGAGCGACAATAGGATGAATCTCGATCCTAGCGAAGATCCGACAACTTCGGCACTTACATTCACGCATGAGATGAATCATGCCGAGGCACATCACGAAGGCCGAAGTGCGAACGTAGATACGCAGAATCGAAACGACTATGTAGATACGATGCTCGACGAAGAAACGGAAGGTACTGTCAGAAGCATAGAGGCCAGGAATGAACTGGCGGCCAACGGCACCGATGTCTCCGGTTCGCATTTTCCGCTCGAAAACGAATATCAGCAGGCACACGATCAGGCCGTTGCCAATGCCCGTGCGGCGGACCCGAATATCTCCGACGAGCAAGCTGAGGCGATCGGCCGCGAAGCGGGCCGCCAACGTGTGCGGCAGGGTTTTGATAACGGAGAGGTCGTACCTTCGACATCGACCGGACAGACATACCCCGACTATTATGGCGGTGATTGGGATGCACACCATCCGGGCGGAGGCGGAACTCCGTAACAGCGTATGGCAGACGCGTCGGCATTGGCAACAGTACTTGCCTGTATGATGTTTATCGGTTGCGGAGCGGGAACATTCTCAATTGAGCCCAACCTGCAAAGTACTCCGCCGAGCCTCGCAACACCGACACCTTACCCTGAAAATAGGGCCGGTGGGAAGGAAGCAAAAATGGATATAGAAGAGTTGGCAAAAAAGATCGAGAGAACAGATCCGACGACCGCTTCGTTGATCCGAGCAAAGGGCAAACGAAACGAACAAATGGCGACACCGTTCCTGCAAAAGGGTGCTATCTTTCGTGTTCAGGCAGACCTGCCTACGCGGCCGGTCATTTTCTACATCGGCTGCCCGGGCGAAGGCGACTGTACGGTGCTCAACGGCGACGATGGTAAATTCACCGGCTTTGTCGGACGTGCCGGCTTGAGCTTGATCTCATCGTCTGACCGCCTCGAATACGTGCGTTTATATTTGGCGGCTGTCGCGGCACCTGCGGGAGCATTGACGATACTTGATGATATTGGCGGCATTCGCCGGCGGCCGAATTTGAGCGATGCGGACAATGCGAGATTTGACGAGATACAGAAGAAATTTTCGCGTGTCGTAGTTCCGCCGAAATGCTCAGGCACGATATGTACGCTCTTTACCGTCAAGGGCCGCGATCTTGTGCGTTTTGATGCCGATGTCGCATCCGACGGAAGCGTTTCGATCAAAGAGAATGTACTTGAAAGCGGTCTGCCGATACCGTATGCAATGTAGTTGCCGAATTTAGGGAGCAAATATGCCGCAAGGTCCAGCAGCAAGGGTAACTGATCCGGTAGCACATCCGCTGCCGCCGATTTTGACGCCGGGGCCGGGAAGCCCGAACGTGTTGATCGGCTTTTTGCCGGCTTGGCGCGGCATTCCGCTCGCGGCCGTAGCCGCACTTCAATCAGCAAAAGCAACTGCCGATACTGCGGTAAAGGCGGCCGAGGCTGCAAGCACCGCAGCCGCAGGCACGCCGGCAGGACCCGCCGCAAAGGCCGCGGAGGAGGCCGCAAAAGCCGCCGCGTTAGCTGCAATGTCGAGTGCTATCAGCAGCGCGGCCGCGGGTGCGGATATACATTTATGCACGACACCGCTGCCTATACCGCCGCACGGGCCGGGCGTCGATATTACGGGTTCGGCAACCGTTATGATCAATAATCTGCCTGCGGGCCGCATGGGTGATACGATCCTTGAGGCACTCGGACCGCAAAACACCATCACGAAAGGCGAACCGACCGTTATCATCGGCGGATAATTCGATTCAACGCCGGATCACGGATGCGTCATATCTTCCGCGACGACCCATTCGTCGAACTGCTCAGAAGTGAGCAGGCCCAGATCGAGAGCCGAATCTTTTAACGAAATGCCCTTTTTGTGAGCGTGCTTAGCGATCTTTGCGGCGTTGTCGTAGCCGATGTGCTGATTTAGTGCGGTAACGAGCATCAGCGAATCGTGCAGGTAATGGTCGATCTTGTCGCGGTTCAACTCAATTCCGGCGATACAATAATCTACAAATCCGTGGCACGCATCGTGTATCAGCCGCACCGAATGCAGGAAGTTGTGGATCATCACGGGTTTGAAGACGTTCAGTTCGAAGTTGCCCTGCGAACCCGCAAAACCTATCGCAGCGTCGTTGCCGAAAACCTGCACGGCGACCATCGTCATCGCTTCGCTCTGCGTAGGATTGACCTTGCCGGGCATGATCGACGAACCGGGCTCGTTCTCTGGGATCGATATCTCGCCGAGGCCGCATCGCGGGCCGGAAGCGAGCCAGCGAATGTCATTTGCGATCTTCATAAGGCTCGCGGCCAGCGTCTTAACCGCGCCCGAAGCGAAAACGATCTCATCGTGTGCCGAAAGTGCCGCGAATTTGTTCGGATGCGATCTGAATGGCAGGCCCGTTAATTCGGCGATCTTTGCCGCGGCACGTTCGGCGAATTCAGGATGCGCATTGAGGCCCGTGCCGACGGCCGTGCCGCCGATCGCAAGGTCATAAAGGCCGGGCATGACGAGACGCAGGCGTTCGATATCGCGGTCGATAAGGTCGGCCCAGCCGCTGAATTCCTGGCTCACGGTGATCGGCGTAGCGTCCTGCAGATGCGTTCGGCCGATCTTCACGACGCCCTCGAATTCCTTCGCCTTCGTCTTTATCGCGTTGCTGATCTTTTCAACTTCCGGTATCAACGCGGTCATCCGTTCGGCTGCCGCAATATACATCGCCGTCGGGAAGGTGTCGTTCGACGACTGCGACTTGTTGACGTCGTCATTCGGATGGATAGGCTGTTTCGAGCCCATCTCGCCGCCCGCCATTTCGATGGCGCGGTTCGAGATGACCTCGTTCGCGTTCATATTCGTCTGCGTGCCGGAACCTGTCTGCCAAACACGCAGCGGGAAGTGTGCGTCGAGCTTGCCCTCGATGACCTCGTCTGCGGCCCGCACGACAAGGTCCTTTTTGTCTTCGGGCAGTTTGCCCAGGTCGCAATTGACTATCGCCGCGGCTTTTTTCAGGATGCCGAGAGCGCGTATCATCTCGCGCGGCATCACATCAAAACCGATGTTGAAATGGACGAGCGACCGCTGAGTCTGCGCTCCCCAATAAACGTTCGACGGCACATCGATCGGCCCCATCGAGTCCGTCTCGACTCGCGTTGCTGCTGCTGTTTCAATTGCTTCTGACATAGTTAATTCAAAAGCCCTATTATACAGCCAAACTTGTTCTCGAAGGTACCGGGCTAGATGATGCCGGCCTCTGAGAGGCAGTGCTTCATACGCTCGAACGCAAGCTCAATGTTGTTGTCTAGGCCGATCGAAAAACGGACAAGTCCGTCGCTGAGGCCCATCTGCTCGCGTTCCTCAGCGGGTATTTCGGATGACGTGCTGTGGCCCGGCGAGCTGAAGAGCGTTTTGAAATAACCGAGGCTGACGGCGAGATAGCCGACCTTTTCCTCCTGCATCCGCGTCATTAAACGGTTGGCCGCGGCCGCGTCGCCGACATCAAGGGCAAGCATGCCGCCATAGCCGTAACCGTCGTTCATTAGTTTTGTAAGAAGATCGTGCTGCGGGTGTGCTGCAAGGCCGGGATAATGTACCCTCATTCCCAATTCCGTAAGCTTTTCGGCTAGGAATTGAGCATTGCGGCTGTGCTGCCGCATACGCAAGTGCAGCGAATGCAGATTCTTGAGAATACTCGCGGCGCGCGTGCTGTCGAGTACCGCTCCGAAGAGCATCGATGCTCCGGTGTTAATATCGGTGAGCCGGTGAATGAACTCATTTGAAGCACAAATTGAGCCGGCCACGCAGTCGCTTGTGCCGTTGATGAATTTGGTGAGGCTGTGAACGACCACATCGGCCCCGAGCCGTATCGGCGAGAGGATCAGCGGGCTGAACGTATTATCGACGACGAGTTTGAGGCCGTGCTCGCGGGCGATCGCGGCAAGCGCCGGAATGTCGGAGACGTCAAGAAGCGGGTTCGATATAGATTCGCAATAAATGATACGAGTTCGCTCATTTATGTTCGAGCGTACCTCGTCGAGGCTGCGCATATCGACAAACCGCGTATTTATGCCAAGCCGCGGCAGGAAATTCTTGAACAAGGCGTATGTTCCGCCATAGACCGTGCGTGAACAAACTATCTCGTCGCCGGCACCGCAGAGTTGAATTATCGTCGATGAAATGGCCGCCATTCCCGAAGCCGCGACCTGTGCGGCCTCGCTCGCTTCCATACGGGCAAGCGCATCCGCCAAATACTTGTTCGTCGGGTTCCAATGCCGCGAATAGAGAAAGCAGCCTTCGATCTCGTGTTCGAACAGCTCTTCCATCCGCTCAGGGCTTAGGAATGTGTAGGTTGACGAGTCGGTGATCGACGGGTTCACATCGCCGAATTCGCCGAATACTCGATGATCTTGGATCTCGTCGCTTGGGTCGAATCGCCTTGTCATATTTTTTGATAATGACAATAAACGAATTTCTGTGTGGTGTCGAATGGCGTGATGTGAGATTCCGCCGTTGACGAGATCAGCCGGAAGCTGCGGCCGAATTCCTGCGGCATTGACTCTGAACTGTAACGTACGACATCAAGCCCGCTGCACTTCTCCGGCCCGTCTTCCGCAAACGCCGCCACGATCAGCTGACCGCCAGTGCGTACCGCTCGGGCGGCTTGCTCGGCGTATCGCCGCCGATCCGCTGCATCGGTAAGGAAGTGAAAGGCCGCCCTGTCATGCCAAACGTCATAACGCCCGGCTTCGAGAGCGGCCTCGGTAATATCTGCCTCGATCCACTTTACAAGAGCGGCCTTTTCGCCAAGCCGCTTTTGCGAGGCCGCAATGGCACCGGCAGAGATATCAAGCACGGTAACATCACCGAAGCCGTTCTCAAGCAGGTCATCCGCGAGCGTGGAAGCACCGCCGCCGATGTCAATTACGGCGGCGTCCGTACCCAAGCCTGTGCCGAGAATCAGGCTCAGTGAAGTTTCGAGATGCCGCCGATACCAACTGACACCGCCGGGCGCTTTTGCGGCGTAGATATTTTCCCAATGAGCCTTGCGCTCCATCGCTGCTAGATAGCGTCGAGTGCCCGGTTGAGCTTTTCGTTCACCCGGCCTGCGACGGATGCGAGCTTGTCGTTATCGACGACCGACATCATCGCTGCGGCGTCGATCACGGAAACGACAGACTTCGCGGCGTCATCTGCCTCGTAAACGATCACGTTGCACGGCAGCAGAAGCCCGAGGTCGATCTCTTCGCCGACCGCTTGATGAGCGAGCGGCGGATTGCACGCCCCGAGGATCACGTACTTGCGAAAATCGACGCCGAGCTTCTCCTTGAGTTTCTCGTCCATTCGGATCTCGGACAACACGCCGAAGCCTTCGCCCTTGAGAGCCTCGCGCGTCCTTTCCACCGCCTCATCAAATCCGCACGCGATCTCGCGCTTCATACCGTAGCTGAATTTCTCCGCCGTTCTTGCGGCAACTGCATTTTCCATATCGGCCTCCTAATGCTCCGTTTCCTTTATCTTCGTCTCTTCTGTTTTGTCCTGACGCGACCCGGCGTCACATGCACCACGCATTCAGGTCGAAACGCCCATTCGCGGCAATATGACCAACTGGAACAGCAGCCACAGCCCGAGCAGGCCCAACAATAACAACGCATCGTTCATATTATTCTCCCATCGGCAGCCCCTCTGCCTTCCATTCATTGGTTCCGCCCGAAACGCTTATCGCCTGCGGAAAACCGTTATCAACCAAGATCTTTGCGGCGGCAAGAGAACGTACACCGCTCCGGCAGATCAGGAATACAGGCTCGTTCTTCTCGATCATATCGAGGTTTGCGGCAAGCGTGTCAAGCGGGATATTCCTCGTACGAGCGGCGTGTCCCTCAGCATACTCCTCAACGGTGCGGACATCGATGAACTGCGAATATGCGGCCTGAACATACGGCAGAGCCTCTTTCGGTGTCATCTCGCTGACACCGGCTTGTAAGCCGGATGTTGTGTCTGATGTGTGCGGCGGTGTCGCCGTACAAGCCGCAAAGGCAAGGCTCATCAACGCAACCACAAATACTGCTCTCAATTTGGCGATCCTGTACATTATTTCAAAAATCCTTAACCAGTGACAAGTGTATAACTATATGGTTATATTATCAACTCATTGGAGGCATTGCTTGGAGGCATTGCCCGTCCCATGGTCCCGCAATAAGCGTTCCCGTCAGCCGCCGCCCTGTCGCCGAATGAAACGAGCAAGGAACCGCCTCGGATCGCCGTCTTCCTCCGGAGCCATTTCAACAAATTCTGCTTGTTCGAGATCGTGTGTCTCAAAGAGCGACAACTCTTTACGAGACAATGGCCACGGCAGCGTTCCGGGGTCTTCATCATCCTCACGGCCGCGGGTAACGACAACGAGTTCGCCGTTCGGAGCGACAAAGCTCGCGACCGCCGCTATGGCCTTTTCACGAAACTCAAGCGGAAGCGGCTGAATCGTGTATATCTCGAGCACGAGATCGAACGCCCCGATCCAGTCGTTAGCCGGTTCGAAAAGGTCGCCGACCTCGAATTGGATCTCGTCACTCGGATAGAGATTCTTCGCCCATTCGATCGCTGTCGGCGAGATGTCGAACGCAGTTACTTTGAAGCCAAGGCCGTTGAGATAATTAGCATCGTCGCCAAGCCCGCAGCCAACGACGAGCGCCCGTTTCCCGTCGCCTTTCAGGCCGGCAGTCTCGACCCATCTTTGGAAATATGGGTTCGGCTCAAGATCGGCCCACGGTATCTTTGTATTGTCGCCCGCCGATTCTTTATAAAGTGCATCAAACCAGCCTGTCGCATCGCCGCGTTCGGCGAATTCTGTTTGTATCTGTTGGACCCTTTCGCGAGGATCGAGCGCGTTTTCTGACATAATGAAAGATTCTACGCCTGAAACGGAGCCTGTGGCTAACGAAAAAATGGCACTGAGGAAGGCCTCAGTGCCAGATAACAGGGTTAAAGAGAAAGCTATCAAGGATCCGTCACGGAACGGGCAGCATCGCTGAAGTGTCGTCTCCCAGGATCGTATGCGCTACATAGGCTCCGCCGTCGCCGACGAGAACACCGTCGCCGACAAGCACACCGTCACCCACGAGGACGCCGTCGCTTACGAGCACGCCGAAACGATCTAATCTCGGCGGAGGGCTGCCGCCCATCGCATCTGCACTCAAGAAGACAGATCCGTCACCGACAAGAACACCACTGCTGCTGACCGCACCTTGAGACAGGCCTAGATTTCCGTACGTTAAGGCCTGCGACCGCGAGATCGAATCTCCTGAGAATGGGGTGCCGTCACCCACGAGAACGCCATTCGCGTACATTCCTTGCCAACGCGTCATCAGATCGTCGCCGGTAAGGAGACCGTAGTTCGTGACGACGCCTTTGCCCCAATAGATGGTTATTCCCCAAAAATTGCTGGACTGGCTCGCAGGCAGTGGGCCGCTCAGCATCGGACTTCCGTTTGCGACGAATCTGCCGGGACGGATCAGCCGCGTGAGACGGATCGCACCATCGGCGTTGAGAAGGCCTGCACCTTGCTCGAGTGAGTTCGCTCCCTGCAGGGGCTGTGCCGAATACATAATGATCGCCTTCACGAGATTAGGTGTAAGCAGAGGATTCAACTGCAGGAGCATCATCGCCGTTCCGGCGACCATCGGAGCCGCCATCGATGTCCCGGACATATACATTACTTTGTCGCCGTTAACAGGATCGTTCCCGACTCGAAGTGTTGAATAGGTTCGGGCGAGCATATTCTCGCGTCCGTTGTAGTACGCGCGTGCGCCGATGATCTTGTTGCCGGGGGCAACGACATCAGGTTTGATAAGGTTGTCGTACTTTCGAGCTCCATTCGCAAGCGTGCGGTAGCCGCGCGTCGGGCCGCGCGAACTGTAGCTTGCGACCTGATCGTCCAACCGGGAATCTGTCCCGAACGTGTTGGCAGCCCCGACCGTGATAACTGACGGCTCGATGCCGGGCGACCCGATCGTTCCGTAGAGTTTATTGCCGTATTCGTCCTTGCCGTAATTGCCTGCGGATGCGACGACAACGACGCCGGCATTAACGGCGCGTCGCGCGGCGATGCAAAGCGGGTCGTTCAGATAACTGTCGCTTGCCGGCGTACCGAGGCTCATGTTCACGACGCGAATATCCCAGATCGTCTTGTTTGCGACGATCCAATCGAGTGCAGCTATCAGACTGCTTGCCCGTCCGGTGCCGACGCTGTTGAGCACACGCAAGTTCAGGATCCTTGCGCCGTCTGCAACGCCGCGGTAGGCACCGTTCTTGAATGTCGAATCGCCGTCGAACATTGATGCGACGTGCGTTCCGTGTCCGTACGGGTCGCCGGTGATATTTTCGCCTGTGAAATCCCTGCTTAGATCGACCTTCGCGATGTACTGGCCGTACCAATTCTGGTTGATCATTCGATGCGATGTGTCAATGCCGCTGTCGATCACGGCCAGGCGACCGGCGCTTCCGTTCAGCCAGGTGA
>WBZR01004744.1_pt1 | contig 10919 bp, 8 predicted proteins | sample 5204231 | NCBI WGS metagenome assembly WBZR01 (sample SAMN12412403, study PRJNA552823) | activated sludge metagenome | isolation source: activated sludge from anammox sidestream of wastewater treatment plant... | place: USA: Virginia | collected 2017-08
CGTGCCGGTCCACATCGGGATAGCGCGGCACTTGCGCGATCGACTTCTTGTAGAAGGACGGCGCGCCCGTGCGCAGGAACTGGCGTCCAGGACGGCCGATCCCCTGCATGGCGAGCACATAGGCTTCCATGCGCGCCGCCAAGTGCGAGAGCGTTCCCCTGACCTTGGGTCCGCCGAAATAGACCGACAGCGTCGTCCTCTTGGCCGCCCATTCGCGGGCGAGCGCGCGGATCGTGTGCGCCGGGACGCCGGTGATTTTCTCGGCCCAGGCGGGCGTCTTCGCTACGCCGTCGTCCTCGCCCAGAACGTGTTTCTTGAATTCGTCGAATCCGATCGTATGGGTGCTGACGTAATCGCGGTCGTACCGGTCTTCGACGATCCACGTATGCGCCACGGCCAGATAGAGCGCGGCGTCCGTATTGGGTTTGATCGGAATCCACTTGTCGGCGTGAATGGCCGCGGCGTAATTGAGATCCGGCGAGACGGCTATGATCTTGATGCCCGCGCGCTTGAGCCATTTCGGCATTTCGAGCGCGATCGATCCCGACATGCCCAAGCCGGTCGCCTCCGGATCATTGCCGGAGAAGATGACCATCTCGGCGTGTTCGAGCACGTCGTCCCAGACCGCGTCCTGATAGGGTTCGCCCAGACTGCCTTCGAAGCCCCAGACGTGCTTGGCGCCCCAGTAATAGCCTTCCCAACTGTCCGGATTGCGCACCTGCTGCGTCCACCAGCCCCAGCCGAGGCGTTCGCGGATCATGTCGAACAGGTAATGCCCCCAAAAGTGCAGCGATTGCAGATAGCCGCTCTGGCCGTGGCCGTCGGCCTGCACGAGGACCGGCTCCATCGAGCCGTATTTGTCGCGCATGCGGTGGAGCTGGCCGACGACGATGTCGAGCGCCTGATCCCAATCGATGCGCTTGTAACCGCTGCGGCCGCGCTGCTCCGGATTGGGATTATCCGGGCTCCAGTCGTTCCGCAACAGCGGATATTTCACGCGCGTGTCGGAGTGAACGCGCTGCTTGGCGGCGAACGCCAGCGGCATCTGCACTTCTTTTTTCGGCCGCGTAAACGCGCCGCGCGACGTTTTGATTTCGTAACGTCGCACGTCATCAGGGATGTAGAAGGGAAGCGAGCGGACGATCTTTGAGCCGCGGATGTGCGAAACGAGGGGAAAGTTCGACCGCGCAAGCCCGCTCCCGGGATGCGCAACGTAGACAACCCTGTGCTCTTCGTCGGACATGATTTGCGCCCCCTTGCGCCCGCGCTTGCCCTGCGCATCCAGGGTTGTGCCCCTGACTCGTCTGTTCAAACCCTCTTAACGGCTAGTATCCAAAAAGCCACGCAAAAAAACGAATGTCAGGCAGACTGCGGGCTCAGGCCGGCCCCGCGTTTCGCATCGTGGACTCGTCATGATTTTTCGCGCGTAACTTTGCGCCGGAACGCCGCAGACGGCGGCGGCTCACCACATGTTCAGGGCGACGCGCGCCTCGTCCGACATGCGGCTCACGTCCCAGGGCGGGTCCCACACAACGTTGACCTTGACGTCGCGCACGCCGGAGACGCACGCCACCGCATTCTCGACCATCATCGGCAATTCCTGCGCCGAGGGACAGTTCGGCGTGGTCAGCGTCATCTCGATCGCGACCGAGCGGTCGTCGGCGACATCGACCTTGTAGATCAGCCCAAGCTCGTAGATGTCACATGGGATTTCAGGATCGTAAACCGTTTTGAGCGCGGCGATGATGTCGTCGGTCAATCGCTGCAACTCTTCGGCGGGAATGGCGGAGGTCTGTCCGGCCGCAATGGACGGCGCTTCCGTCGCCATGGCCTGGGAGACGTCAGCGCTGCGCGCGCCGAGGGGTGTTGGATCATTCATGAGAAAAAACCCTGCGCTTTGACGAGAGCCTGCGCAAGCCCATCGACTTCGGCTCGCGTATTGTACATGGCGAAGGAGGCGCGACAGGTCGCCGAGAGTCCAAATCGCGCCAATAGCGGCATCGTGCAATGCGTGCCCGCGCGCACGGCGACGCCCGCGCGGTCGATGATGGTCGCGACGTCGTGCGGGTGCGCGCCCTTCATCTCGAAGGAGATGATCGGCCCCTTGTCCGGCGTCGCGCCGATGACGCGCAACGAATTGATTTCGCGCAGCCGCTCCAAAGCATATTCGAGCAGCATGCGCTCATGATCGCGGATGCGCGCCTTGCCGACCGACGCGACATAGTCGATGGCGGCGCCGAGCCCAACGGCTTGTACGATCGAGGGCGTGCCGGCCTCGAACTTGTGCGGCGGGTCGCCATAGGTCACGCGGTCCTCGAACACGTCCCGGATCATCTCCCCGCCGCCGTTGAAGGGCGGCATATCGACGAGATGCTGATACTTGCCGTAGAGGACGCCGATTCCCGTCGGCCCGTAAAGCTTGTGGCCGGTGAACGCGTAGAAATCGCAACCGATGTCGCGCACGTCGATATCGAGATGCACCGCCGCCTGGCTGCCGTCCACGAGCACGGGAATTCCGCGCGCATGGGCGATTCGCACCGCCTCCTTGACCGGCACGACGGTGCCCAGCACGTTCGACATGTGGGTGATCGCGACCAGTTTCGTGCGCGGCGAAATGAGTTTCTCGAATTCCTCGATCAGGAAATTGCCTTCGTCGTCGACCGGCGCCCACTTGATCACCGCGCCTTGACGCTCGCGCAGGAAGTGCCAGGGCACGATGTTGGAGTGATGCTCCATGATCGAGAGGATGATCTCGTCGCCTTCCTGGATGCGGGCGCGCCCGAACGTGTAGGCGGCGAGATTGATCGCCTCCGTCGCGTTGCGCGTGAAGACGATCTCCTCCGCGCGCTCCGCATTCAGGAAGGCGCGCACCTTTTCCCGCGCGCCTTCGTAGGCCTCCGTCGCGGCGTTGGCGAGATAATGCAATCCGCGATGGACGTTGGCGTATTCGGCCGTGTAGGCCTCCTGGATGCGCTCCAGCACCGCCTTGGGTTTCTGCGCCGAAGCCGCGTTGTCGAGATAGATCAGCGGCTTCCCGTACACCTGCATGGCGAGAATCGGGAAGTCCGCGCGAATCTTTTCGACGTCGTAGGCTCCGTTGGTCGCTGCCGGATGCATCTCAACCCCGCCTTGCGAGCCAGCCCGCGACGACGCCGGTCAGCTTGTCGCGCACGCCATCGTGCTCGACCGCCTCGATCGCTTCGCCGACGAACGACTGAATGAGAAGGGCTTCCGCCTCCCTGGCGGGAATGCCGCGCGCCTTGAGATAGAACAGAAGCTCTTCGTCGAGCGCGCCTGCGGTCGCGCCGTGCCCGCACTGCACGTCGTCGGCGAAAATCTCGAGTTCCGGCTTGTTGTCCATCTCCGCCGCTTCGGACAGCAGCACGGCGTGGCTCGCCATCTTGCCGTCGGTCTTTTGCGCTTGCGGCCGGACGATGATCTTGCCTTGGAACACGCCGCGGCTCTGGTCGGCCAGAACCGTCTTGAAGACCTCGCGGCTCGTGCCGTGCGGCTTGGCGTGATCGACGACGATGGTCGTGTCGGCGTGTTGGCCGCCGTTGAGCAGATTGGCGCCGCGGATCATGGCGTCGGAATGGTCGCCCTTGAACGCGGCGAAGATCTGGTGACGCGACACGGCGGCGCCGGCCGTCAGCGTCGTCGTGCACAGCCTCGCATGCGCGCCGATCTCGGCCATCAGGGTGGAGAGATGCAGCGCGCCGTCGCCCTCCGCCTGCAGCCGCTCCAGCGCCGCTTCCGCACGGTCGCCGATATGCAGTTCGAGAGCCGTGTTCGTCTGATAGTCGATTCCGGCCGGACCTTCGTGGCTTTCCACCAGCGTCGCCGACGCGCCCTCTCCGACCATGACGAGGGACCGCGTGAATCCGGCGCTCGCTTCGCCCACATGAACGAACCGAAGGTGCAGCGGCCGTTCGAGGCGCGCGCCCTTGGCGATGCGGATCACCGCGCCGTCGCTCATGAAGGCGGTATTGAGCGCCAAGGCCACGTTCGGCTGGAGCGGCGCAAGCGAGCCGATCTGCTCGGCGCCCGGAAGTGCGCCGGCCAGCGCTTGCGACAGCGGCGCAATGTCAAGGCCGGGCTCGATGTCCGCCATGTCCGAAAGACTTGGCGCAAAGGCCCCGTTGACGAAGACGAGACGCCGCAAACCGAGGCCGTCAAACGGCGACGCCATGTCAGCCGCGGCTTTGAGCTCGAGAGCCGAGGGCGGCGAAGCAAGCGGCTTCGCCTCGCGCACGAGCGCGCGCAAATCCGTGTATTTCCACTCCTCCACGCGGCGGTTCGGCAATCCGGAATGCTCGAACGAAAGGAACGCCTGCTCGCGCGCGCGGACCATGCGTCCGTCGCCGGGCAGGCTGCGCTTGGCCTGCTGGAACAGATCCGAAAGCCCGGCCTCGGCGGGCGTCTTCACCATGCGCAAGGGCGCATTCATCGTCGCCTCCGTCACGCCGCTTCTTCCTGATACTCGGCATAGCCGCGCGCTTCGAGTTCAAGCGCGAGCTCCTTGCCGCCGCTCCTCACGATGCGGCCCTTGGAGAGCACGTGCACCACGTCCGGCACGATATGGTTGAGCAGTCTCTGGTAATGCGTGATGACCACCATGGCGCGATCCGGCGAGCGCAGCCGGTTCACGCCGTCGGCCACGATTTTCAGGGCGTCGATGTCGAGCCCAGAATCCGTCTCGTCGAGCACGGCGAGCTTGGGCTCGAGCAGCGCCATCTGCAAAATCTCGTTGCGCTTCTTCTCGCCGCCGGAGAAGCCGACATTGACGCCGCGGCGAAGCATGTCCTGATCGATCCCAAGCTTGCCCGCGGCCTCGCGCACGCGCTTCATGAATTCCGGCGTCGAAAGCTCCGGCTCGCCGCGCTTCTTGCGCTGCGCATTGAGCGCCGTGCGCAGGAACGTCATGGTGGCGACCCCCGGAATCTCCATCGGATACTGGAAGGCGAGAAACAGCCCTTTGGCCGCGCGCTCGTCCGGCTCCATTTCCAGGATGTTCTCGCCGTTGAGCAGGACCTCGCCTTCCGTCACTTCGTAATCGTCCTTGCCGGCGAGCACGTGGGCGAGCGTCGACTTGCCCGACCCGTTCGGGCCCATAATGGCCGCGACCTGCCCCTTATTGACGGTCAGATTGAGGCCGTTGAGGATTTGCCGTCCTTCGACGGTCGCGTGCAGGTTCTTGATTTCGAGCATCGGCATATCGGTTTTCCAACCCTTGTTGTCTCTATTTCGTAGGGCGGGTTAGCCGAAGGCGTAACCCGCCGACCCCGTTGGCGGATTACGCTGCGCTAATCCGCCCTACGCTCTTTCAGAATCGGCATCGCTCACCCGACGCTTCCTTCGAGCGAGATCGAGATCAGCTTCTGCGCCTCGACCGCGAACTCCATCGGAAGCTGCTGCAACACGTCCTTGACGAAGCCGTTGACCACCAGCGCCACCGCTTCTTCCTCCGACAGTCCGCGTTGCATGCAGTAGAACAGCATGTCCTCGGAGATTTTCGAGGTCGTCGCCTCGTGCTCGAAGGTCGCGCTCGCGTTCTTCGTTTCGATGTAGGGCACCGTGTGCGCCCCGCATTTGTTGCCGATCAGGAGCGAATCGCAGTTCGTCCAGTTCTTCGCGCCCGTCGCCTTGCGATGGGCGGAGACGAGCCCGCGATAAGTGTTTTGCGAATGCCCGGCGGAAATGCCTTTGGAGATGATCCGGCTGACCGTGTTCTTGCCGAGATGAATCATCTTGGTGCCGGAATCGACCTGCTGGCGGCCGTTGGAGATGGCGATCGAGTAGAACTCGCCGCGCGAATTGTCGCCGCGCAGAATGCAGCTCGGGTACTTCCACGTGATGGCCGAGCCGGTCTCGACCTGCGTCCAGGAGATCTTCGCGTTCTTGCCGCGACAATCGCCGCGCTTGGTCACGAAGTTGAAGATGCCGCCGCGTCCTTCGGCGTCGCCCGGATACCAGTTCTGCACCGTCGAATACTTGATCTCGGCGTCGTCGAGCGCGATCAGCTCGACCACGGCGGCATGCAACTGGTTTTCGTCGCGCATCGGCGCGGTGCAGCCTTCGAGATAGCTGACATACGAGCCCTTGTCGGCGATGATCAGCGTGCGTTCGAACTGGCCGGTGTCCTTCTCATTGATGCGGAAATAGGTCGAAAGCTCCATCGGGCAGCGCACGCCCGGCGGCACATAGACGAACGAGCCGTCGGAGAACACCGCCGAGTTGAGGGTCGCGAAGAAATTGTCGGTGATCGGGACGACCGTGCCGATGTATTTGCGCACCAGCTCCGGATGCTCGCGCAAAGCCTCCGAGATCGGCATGAAGATCACGCCGGCCTTTTTCAGCTCCTCCTTGAAGGTCGTCGCGACCGATACCGAGTCGAACACGGCGTCGACGGCGACGCGGCCAGGCTGGAACTCGCCTCCGGTCGTCTCATCGTTGAGCCGGCTCGGCTCCCCCTGCTTGCGCACGCCGGCCAGGATTTCCTGCTCCTTGAGCGGAATGCCGAGCTTCTCGTAGGTGCGCAGGATTTCCGGATCGACTTCGTCGAGCGAAGAAAGGGCTTTCCGCTTCGGCGCGGCGTAGTAATAGATGTCCTGGTAGTCGATCGGCGGATATCCGACGCGCGCCCATGTCGGCTCGGTCATGGTCAGCCAGCGGCGAAACGCCTCCAGCCGCCATTCCAGCATCCAGGCGGGCTCGTTCTTCTTCGCGGAAATGAATCGGACGGTGTCTTCATTGAGGCCCTTCGGGGCCTTTTCGGATTCGATGTCCGTGACGAATCCATACTTGTACTGGTCGACGTCGATGCTGCGCACGCGCTCGACGGTCTCTTGTACGGCCGGCATTTAGTCCCTCCACTGCGGTTTCAAGGACCGCGGGTTGGATTGTTGGTCTGTCTCGATCCCGGTCGGATCACCTCGTTCTTCCAGCTAGGCCGCGAGGCCCTCAGCATGTTGACTTAAGCCTCTTGAGAGCTTTTTCCAAGCACTGATGCAGCAATCGACATCATCTTGTGTCGTCAGGCGGCCAAGGCTGACGCGGATCGCCCCGCGCGCGAGCTCTGGAGCGACCCCCATCGCCTCGAGCACGTGCGAGGCGGCCACCTTGCCCGACGAGCAGGCCGATCCCGAGGACACCGCGACGCCTTCGAGATCGAACCCGATCACCAGCGTTTCCGCCTTTCCGCCCAGGGCAAAAAGCGTCGTGTTGGGAAGTCTTTGCGCTCTTTCCCCAAAGATCGTGACGGACGGCGTAACGGCCTTGAGCCCAAGTTCCAGGCGATCTCGCAGGGCCATCATCGCCGCGCTTTCGACCGCCAGGTTCTCACGCGCTGCGGCGGCGGCCGCCCCGAATCCGGCGATCCCAACCAGGTTCTCGGTCCCGGCGCGCTGGCTTCTTTCCTGTCCGCCTCCGCGAATGAGGGGCTCGGGCAGCAAACCTTCCTGACGCCGCACCAGCGCGCCCATACCTGCCGGTCCGCCCAGCTTGTGCGCCGATATGGTCATAAAATCCACGCCGAGCTCTTTGATATTGCAGGCGACCTTGCCGGGCCCCTGGACGGCGTCGACATGCAGATAGGATCCCGCGGCGTGGGTCAGTTCGGCAATGTCGGCGACGGGCTGGATGATTCCGGTCTCGTTATTGGCCAGCATGACCGAGACCATTACCGGTTCGCCAGGCGTCATCGCCAGCCGATGTTCCAGCCAGGCCAGATCGACGATCCCGTGGTCATCGACCGGAATCGTCTCGACGCGATCGGCGGGAAACCGGCCTCCCGCGCGGACGGAGACATGTTCGACGGCGGACACGAGGAGGCCGCCGGCATGAACGCGCGTTCCGTCGCGTTCGAGATTGGGCGACAGCGCCGTCATATTGGCTTCGGTGCCGCCGGACGTGAAACTCACCATGCGCGGCTCGGCCCCGACCAATGCGGCGACCCCTTCGCGGGCCTCCTCTGTAACGCGGCGCGCGGCGCGGCCCTCGCCATGGATCGACGACGGATTGCCGGTCAGCAGAAGCGCGCGCTCCATCGCCGCCTTGGCTTCAGGCCGCAGCGGCGCGGTCGCGTTCCAGTCGAGGTAAATCCGTCCGTTCATACCGTTGACGACACCGAAAGCTTGCTTTCGACCCCCCGACTTGTGTTAGAAGGCGGCATTCTCGCTTTTCTTACGCTGCTGCAGCATTGGCGAGGCCACCAAATTAACAATGGTTCCAGATAGTTGCGCGCGCCCCCTGTGCGCGTCAAGCGCGGCGACCGCGCTCTGTGGACGCGCCCGCGCCGCTCACCGAGGTTCGACTGATGCCTGAAGTCATTTTCACCGGTCCCGCCGGTCGGATCGAAGGCCGCTACCATCCGGGCAAGCGAAGGAATGCCCCCATCGCGATCGTGCTCCACCCGCACCCGCAGTTCGGCGGCACGATGAACAACCAGATCGTCTATCAAATGTACTATGCCTTCGCGCACCGCAATTTTGCAGTGCTGCGTTTCAATTTCCGCGGCGTGGGACGGAGTCAGGGCGCATTCGATCACGGCCAAGGGGAGTTGTCCGATGCCGCGGCGGCGCTCGACTGGGCGCAATCCTTCAATCCGGAGGCCAAGAACTGCTGGATCGCGGGGTTCTCTTTCGGAGCCTGGATCGGCATGCAGCTCCTCATGCGCCGGCCGGAAATCGAGGGCTTCATTTCGGTCGCTCCGCCGGCCAATCTCTACGATTTTTCCTTTCTCGCGCCCTGTCCCTCGTCCGGGCTGATCGTGCACGGCGACAAGGACGCCGTGGTTCCGGCGAAAGACATTACCGGCCTGGTCGAGAAGCTGAAAACGCAGAAAGGCATCGTGATCGAGCAGAAGGTGATTCCGGGCGCCAACCACTTTTTCGAAAGCAAGGTCGAGACCTTGATGGAGGCGGTCGGAGCCTATCTCGACAAGCGCTTGAGCGGGGTCGATTCGCTGCCCCGCCCGGAGCCGCGCGGCCGCCGATCGAGCGCGGCCTGAGGTTCAGGGCGTCGCCATGACGCCTCCGCCCAGCGGCCGCGGCGCCCCGGTCGTCAGCGGATAGGTGATCGGCAGGCCTTTGCGGCTGCGCACGGCGAGATAGGCGAAAGCCTGGGCTTCCAGCGCATCCGCCGACCAGCCCACAGTTCCCGCCGTTTCCACCACCGCCGGGACGAGGCGCTGCGCCAGCATGCGCATCAAGGTCCGGTTGTGCGCGCCGCCGCCGGCGACGAGCCACGTCCGCGGGGGCTTGGGAAAGATGCCGACGGCAGCAGCAATGGAACCGGCGGTGAAGGCGGCAAGGGTGGCGGCAGCATCTTCGAGGCTCAGATGCCTCGTCGCCTCGGCCGCGAGCGTGGCGAAGTCGTTGCGGTCGAGCGACTTGGGCAGAGGCTTGCGAAAAAACGGATGGCCCATGAGGCGCGCCAGGATCTCTTCGCAAACCGAGCCCGCGGCCGCGACGGCCCCGTCCTTGTCGATCGGCCTGCCCGTACGGCCCGCCATGAGATCGTCGATCAGCGCATTGCCGGGGCCGGTGTCGCAGGCGCGGATATCGTCGTCATCGACATAGGTCGCGTTCGCCACGCCGCCGATGTTGAGCACCGCGACCGGCTGCGGCCGGTCGAGCTTGCGCACGAGCGCGCGGTGATAGACCGGCACGAGCGGCGCGCCCTGCCCGCCCGCGGCCACGTCAGCCGCCCGGAAGTCGTAGACGACGGGAATGCCGAGCCGGCGCGCCAGCATCGCGCCGTCGCCGATCTGCGCGGTCAGGCGCTCACTCGGCCGATGCAGCGCCGTTTGTCCATGAAAGCCGATGAGATTGACCGTGGCCGGATCAATTCGGTTTTCATGGAGGAAGGACCGGACCGCCTCCTCGTGCCTTGCCGTCACCATGATCTCGGCCTCGGCGAGGACGCCCGGTCGATCGGACCGCTGCGCGATCGATTGCGCATCCTGCAAAGCGCGCCGCAGCAAGGTCGCGTCGCGCTCGCCGTAGGGCCGGAAAGCCGCGGGACCGGCCTCAACGACCGCCTCGCCGTCGGTTTCGACCAGGGCGACGTCGATGCCGTCGAGCGAGGTGCCGCTCATCAGGCCCATGGCGCGAAGCACGCTCATCGGACGGCCCTCGGTTTGAATCCCCTGCCGGACCTGTTACACCACCGTCATCGGCCTTACTCGTCATGCCCGCGCTTGTCGCGGGCATCCACGTCTTCGAAGCCGAGCAAAATCAAAGACGTGGATGGCCGGGTCAAGCCCGGCCATGACGGAATTGAGGGCCTGTGTTAACACCGGCGGCCCAATAAGGGGCGAATAGATTAAAGGCAAGGCCCTTCGCGGTTGGCGCAATGACCACCTTCAAGTCCGACTTCCTCAACGTCCTCTCGAGCCGCGGCTATATCCACCAGATTTCCGACGCCGGTGGTCTGGACCAGGCCGCGCTGGAGCGCCGTGTCGTCGCCTATGTCGGCTATGACTGCACCGCGCCCTCGCTGCATGTCGGGCACCTCTTGTCCGTCATGATGCTGCATTGGCTGCAGCAGACCGGGCAGACTCCGATCGCCTTGATGGGCGGCGGCACGACCCGCGTCGGCGATCCGTCGGGACGCGACGAGACGCGGCGCATCCTCACCTACGATCAGATCGAGGCCAACAAGGAAAGCATCAAGGGGACGTTCTCGCGCTTCATTCGCTTCGGCTCGGCCAAGGGCGACGCGATCATGGCCGATAACGCCGAGTGGCTCGCCGATCTGAATTACATCGAGTTCTTGCGCGATGTCGGGCGTCACTTCTCGATCAACCGCATGCTCACCTTCGACTCGGTGAAGCTGCGGCTCGAGCGCGAGCAGGAATTGTCGTTCCTCGAGTTCAACTATTCGATTCTGCAGGCCTATGATTTCGTCGAACTGAACAG
>WBZR01004747.1_pt1 | contig 10913 bp, 14 predicted proteins | sample 5204231 | NCBI WGS metagenome assembly WBZR01 (sample SAMN12412403, study PRJNA552823) | activated sludge metagenome | isolation source: activated sludge from anammox sidestream of wastewater treatment plant... | place: USA: Virginia | collected 2017-08
CAGTCAAAGAGGAGATTGAAAACATGCCCATCGAAATCGACATCATGGAAAACGAGTGGCTGGCGGAGATCTTTCACCAGGGCGAAGAGAAAGGACTCGAGCAAGGGATAGTGAAAGGGCTCGAGCAGGGGATGGTAAAGGGAATGGTGAAAGGTTTAGCCCAAGGCCGCACCGAGTCCGCCCGCCATATGCTCACCAGACTCCTCGAACAACGCTTCGGCCCCATACCCCTGGAACTGACTCTGCGAATCGAATCGGCGGATCTGGAAACCCTCGAGCGCTGGAGCCTCCGGTTGATCGACGCTCGAACCGCGGCGGAAACCTTCGAGTAGCCCTACCAGGCCTGCCGGTAGAGATCGAGCAGATCGTTCTCCGTGCACGGCCGCGGATTAGAGAGGTGGCATCCGTCTTCGATAGCCTTCCCGGCCAGCATGCCGAGGCTCGATTCGGGAATGCCATAGTCTCGCAGCCTGGGCTGAATATTGCACAGCCGGTTCAACTCCTTTGTGCGATCGATGATACTCGCCACCCCGGCTTGCCGGGCAAGCGTGATCATGCGTTCCTTGGCGGATTCCTGGTTGAACTCCAGCACGTGAGGGAGCAGCACCGCGTTGGCGGTGCCATGGTGCATCCCGAACTCCGAAGAGAGCGGATGCGCGAGAGAATGCGTGGCGCCCAGTCCCTTTTGGAAGGCAATGGCGCCCATCATCGAAGACATCAACATGTTGCCGCGGGCCTCGACGTCCCTCGGATTCGCCATCACGCGGGGAAGGTTTTCCGACGCCAGACGCGCGCCCTCCAAAGCAATCGCATCGCACAGAGGATGGTAGCCCTTGGCGAGATAGGCTTCCACATTGTGCGTGTAGGCATCCATGCCCGTGCCCGCCGTCACGCCTGCCGGCAGGTCCAAAGTCAGTTCCGCGTCATTGATAGCCACCGACGGGATGAGATAAGGACTGAAAATGACCGTCTTGCGGTTCGTCTTCTCAATCGTGATGACAGACGACCGCCCGACTTCGCTCCCCGTACCCGCCGTGGTGGCAATCGCGACATACGGCGGAAGGTCCGGAGAGATGCGCTTCCAGCCGTCAATGAGATCGTCGTAATCAGCTAAAGGAAGCGGATGAGTCACCTTGAGGCGGATGGCCTTGGCGGCGTCCAGCGGCGATCCCCCTCCTAACCCGATGACGCTGTCGCAGCCTTCGCTCACGTATAGCTCCGCGCCATCGAGCACATTCTGTTCCGTCGGATTGGGATCGACTTGCGTGAACACAACAGCTTCAGGAGCCAGCTTGTGGACTCGTGTAAACACGGCTGTCTTGGCCAGACCGGCGTCTGTCACCAGCAGCGGCTTTCGCATGTCGCGTTGCTGCATCTCCTCGGGCAGCCGTTCCACGGCCCCGGCACCGAACAGGATCTTGGTTGGAAAAGAAAACGTCGAGATCATATGGATTCCAGATAGCGCGCCAGCTCCCAATCGGTAACTGCTTTTTCAAACTGCCGTACTTCCCACCTCCGGGTGGCGGCATAGTGATCGACAAAGGCGTCGCCCAGCCATTTCCGAGCCACCGCACTCGATTGGAACCGCGAGGTAGCTTCGAACAGATTCGCAGCCAGGGGCGGCGCCTCCTTGGCCGTATAGGCATTCGTCGTCGGTGCGGGAGGATCGAGTTTCCGCTCGATCCCTTCCAATCCGGCTGCTAGTGACGCAGCGAGGGCGAGATATGGATTGATGTCCGCGCCGGTGATACGGAGTTCGACGCGGGTCGACTTCTCGCCGCCGGGAATAGCTCGCACCGCGGTCGTCCGGTTGTCCATTCCCCATGTCGCATTCACCGGCGCCCAAGCCCCCGGCACCGTGCGCTTATAGGAGTTCACTGTGGGACAATACATCGCCTGTAACTCCGGCATGAACTGAACCAGGCCCGCGATGTAATGATTCATCAGGGAGGACATCCGCTGCTGGCGGTCGAAAAAGAGGTTCTCATTACGCTCTCTGCTCCACAGACTTTGATGCAAATGTCCGCTCGAACCCGGCAGGTCCGCATTCCACTTCGCCATGAAGGTGGGGATAACGCCGTGCTGCGAGGCGATCTCCTTCACCGCCGTCTTGAACAGCACCGCCTGGTCCGCCGCGGCAGCCGCATGATCCACATGAATCGCCGCCTCGTACACCCCGGGACCCGTTTCGGTATGAAATCCTTCAAGCGGCACCTGGAATCCTTTGAGCTGCTCAATCAGATCCACCACGAGCGGTGAGTTCTGGGAGGCCCGCAGCACGCTGTAGCCGAACATTCCGGCAGAGAGCGGTGTAAGATTGCGGAATCCCTTTTCCCGCAGTGTCCGGGGGGTCTCCTCGAACATCCAGAATTCGTATTCGGCGGCGGCAAATGGCCGGAAATGACGCTCTTCCACAAGGTGCACCACGCGCTGCAGCAACTGGCGCGGGGAAACGGTCAAAGGCTCTCCGCGGTGATCGCAGAGATCGAGAAGGAAAAACGCCGTCCCCGGCTCCCAGGGAATCATCCGCAGCGAGGAAAGGTCGATCCGGGCGTGAGCGTCCGGATAGCCCGTATGCCACCCCGTGATGGATACGTTGTCGTAAAGGACGTCGGAAATATCCCAGCCGAAAATCACGTCGCAAAACCCGAGGCCCGTGTCCGCCGCCGACTTGAACTTCTCCAGGCTGATGTATTTTCCCCGCAGAACACCGTCAATATCCACCGCGCCCAACTTCACACGCTCGATGTTGTTTTCTTCAAATTTGTCGAGAACTTCCGCCAGTGTCATCCCGTTGTACGATCCTTAACAGCCCAGTGCGGGCCCTTGTATGTTCCACGGGCTTCGATGCGGTAGATTCCTGCCAGCAGCAGGACGATCCCGATCAGCGTGCGGCCGGCGAGGTCGTTCGGTGGCATCATCAGCACGAAGCAGACCATCACAGTGTAGCCGATTGCCGCATAGTTCACCGCCCGGCCGTATTTCCCCAGGTTCCAAACGGCGTTCGCACGCCAGTGGCTGCTCCGCAGCCCGAGAATGATCGGGATGACGTAGGCGACATAGAGCGCCACCGTGCTCAGGGAGGTCACCACTGGGATGGCGCCGCTCCAGGCCATCGCAGCCATCGCGGCGAACGTGACCGACCAGATCGCCGGGCCGGGAGTCCCATGCCGCGGATTCACCCCGCGCAGCCAGTTCGAGGCCGGCGTCCCGTGGTCGCGGGCAAGGGCGTAGAGTGTGCGCGAGGCGGAGGTGATGGCGGACAGCCCGCAAAACCACATCGCCATCGAAGCCAGCGCAGCCACGGCGTTGCCGGCCTTCGCCCCGAGAGCGGATTGCAGAATGGCAATCGCGGCGGAGATGGGATTGCCGCTCGAGTCCCTGGCGTTCAACACCTGCGGGATGGAAGGCACCGCCAGAGTCAGCGCCAGCAGCAGGATGTAGCCAACCACTCCGCTGACCGCCACGGAAAGCACGATGCCCCAGGGAGCCCGCCGGCGGGGATCTTCCGTTTCTTCGGCCATGTGCGCCGAGGCGTCAAAACCGGTGTAGGTCCATTGCGCCTGAAGCAACCCTAGCAGGAAGGCCCATACGTATGGGGAATGGCCGCTGCTGTTGATCCCCTCCGCCAGGAACGAAACCGGCTTCAAGGGGGCGAACCAGAACACCGTGCCCACCACCACCAGAACCCCGACGATGTGCACCGCAACGCTCCCGTCATTCAGCCACGCCACTAACCGCACTCCATAGTGGTTCAGTAGTGCCTGTGTGATCAGGATGAATGCCAGCATGGCGAACAGGTTCCCCGAAGTCGAGGGCCAATTGAGGAACGGGAGAATGAATTGAGCGCAACTGTAGTTGATGCCGGCCACCGCGGCAATGAGACCGAAGATATTGAGCCACGCGACAAACCACCCCCAGACAGGTCCACCCAGGTCCGCCGCCCAGTGATACATGGCTCCGCTGGTCGGATACGCCGAGCACAGTTCCGCCATGCTCGCCGCGACCGTAAGCGTGAACAGCGTCGCAACCGGCCAGCCCAGAGTCATTTCCAGCGGACCGCCCATCTCGAGGCCGTATCCGTACAGTGTCACCGCGCCGGTGAGGATCGAGATAATGGAAAAGCTGATTGCGAAATTCGAGAATCCGCCCATGTTGCGGAAGAGTTCCTGCGCGTAGCCGAACCGCCTCAGGTCTTCCTGGTCTCTACGGCGCGTGGCTGCGTGCTTGTCCATGGAATCTATCCGGCGAACAAAGGGACAGGATAACGCACAGGCACGAGTTCGCGTAACATGAAGACATGGGGACGACGGCGGTGACCACCCTGGAGCAGTTCCTGACATTGCCGGACGACGGCTGCCGGCACGAACTCGATGAAGGAGCGCTTCTTGTGTCACCTCCCTCCAGCACAAACCACGGCGGCCTTACGGCACAGATAGTCTACCTGTTGCGCGTCGCACTGAAAGATCATAAGGAATTCCGGGTCATGAGCGAATCGGGGTTCGTGCTTGATGAAGACCCATACACCGTTCGGGCTCCGGACGCCTCGGTTTGCCGGCGCGACCGGGCGCGGAAACGAAAAGACAGCCCTTATCTTTCCGGCTCACCGGAGATCGCGGTCGAAATCCTGTCCCCGAGCGACACGGCATCGCGGATGCGCAAGAAGCTGCGGCAATACCTCAACACCGGAGCGGTTTACGTCTGGATGGTGGATGGGGAGAACCGGGAAGTGGAAGTCCATGAGGCCGGCGAAAGACCTCTGATTCTGACCGGAAAGGACACGCTGACGGCCCCCAAATTGCTCCCCGAGTTGGCCATTCCGGTCGCGGAAATCTTCGCGGATGTCGAGACATAACCCCATGGGGCGTGCAAAGACATCCGTAACCTGCGTATAATGTAAGGGCTGCGTCAGTTTCGGCTCGCGCGGCTACACTCCTGCCCCAAAGGGTCCTCCAGGCATGTTCGAGAATCTCTCAGACAAACTGCAGCGGGTGTTCAAAAACCTGCGCGGTGAAGGAAAGCTCACGGCTGCGAATATGGAGGCGGCGCTCAAAGAGATCCGCGTCGCGCTCCTCGAAGCAGACGTGCATTTCCGCGTCGTTAAGCAGTTGATGGAGAGCGTAAGAGAGAAGGCGATCGGCCAGGAAGTGCTTTCGGCTCTTTCCCCGGCGCAGCAGGTGGTGAAAATCGTCCGCGACGAACTCACCCGGGTCCTGGGCAGCCATACCGCCAAACTGCGTCTGGCCAACGAACCGCCGAGCGTCATCATGATCGTCGGTCTCCAGGGCTCGGGCAAAACCACCAGCACCGGAAAACTGGCCCGGTATCTGGGAAAACAGGGCAACCGGCCGATGGTGGTTTCCGTGGACGTCTACCGTCCCGCCGCCCGCAGGCAGTTATCGGTGTTGGCCAAAGACATCCAGATTCCCATCTACGAAGGCGCCCCCGAGGAGAGCAAACCCGTTGACCTCGCCCGCTCCGCGCGTCGCGAAGCCATCCAGAATAATCGGGATGTCTTGCTCGTGGATACCGCCGGCCGTCTCCACATCGACGACGAACTGATGGTCGAGTTGCAGCAACTCAAGGAATTGCTGAACCCCGTGGAAATCCTCTTCGTCGCCGACGCGATGACGGGACAGGACGCCGTAAAATCGGCTGACGAGTTTCACAAGCGCTTGGGAATCACCGGCGTCATCCTCACCAAAATGGACGGCGATGCCCGCGGCGGCGCGGCCCTCTCCATCCGCACCGTAACCGGCCAGCCGTTGAAGTTTATTGGTGTCGGTGAGAAACCGGACGCCTTCGAGGCGTTCCATCCCGACCGCGCCGTTTCCCGCATTCTGGGCATGGGCGACGTGCTTTCGCTGATCGAGAAGGTGGAAGAGACCATCGATCAGAAGAAAGCCGAAGAGATGCAGCGGAAACTCATCGACAACGAGTTCACCCTCGAGGATTTCCGCGATCAGTTGAAGCAGTTGCGAAAGCTCGGTCCCCTCGAGAGCCTGCTCGGAATGATGCCCCAGTTGGGCCCCATCAGCAAGGAATTGAAAAACGCCAAGGTGGATGAAAAGGAACTCACGCGGATCGTCGCCATCGTCGATTCGATGACCCCCGCCGAACGCGTCAACCACATGATCATCAATGGTTCCCGGCGTCGCCGCATCGCCTTGGGCAGCGGCGCCACCGTCCAGGACGTCAACCAGTTGCTGAAACAATATACGCAGGCCCGCAAGATGATGAAGACCTTCTCCGGCGGCCTGCTCGGCAAGAAAATGGGTAAGTTCAAGCTCCCCGGCTTCGGGGGAATGGGATTCGGATAGACTGAGAGAAGTAGGCAATAGGTTTAGGAGTATACAAAGAGCATGCTAATGATTCGTCTGGCTCGTTTTGGAGCCAAGAAAAAGCCGACCTACCGCGTAGTGGTGATCGACAAAGAGCGCGCGCGGGATAGCCGCGCCGTCGAAGTGGTCGGGCATTACAATCCCGTGGCGACTCCCGCCGTCGTGGCCCTGAAGCACGACCGCATCACCTACTGGATCCAGTGCGGTGCGCAGCCTTCGGATACCGTGGCGCGCCTGATCGAGCGCAACCCTGCTCCCGCCGCGGTCTAGTCCGCCATGGAAGTCCCGATTCCGGCGATTGCGCCGAATCGGAATGCTATCATCGAGCGAGCGAGGAGACTTCGGATGGGGATGAAAGATTTAGTTGAAGAAATTGCGAAATCTCTGGTCGACATCCCGGAGGAAGTCGTGGTGCGGGAAGTCGCCGGTGAGCAGGTGACAGTGCTCGAACTGCGTGTGGCGCCCAGCGATCTCGGCAAGGTCATCGGGAAACAGGGCCGCACCGCACGCGCGATTCGGACCCTCCTGGGGGCCTCCGGTATGAAACTCAACCGCAGGTTCACTCTCGAGATCCTGGAATAGCGTGTGCCCGAATGGACAACTCTGGCCCACATCGTCAGGCCGCGCGGGGTTCGGGGTGAGGTGATCGCTGAGGCCGGCAATTGGTCCCCCGATCAGTTCCTCGCCTTTCCTCACCTGGAAATTCGCCCCCCTGGCCGTCCAGTCCGTATCGAGTCAGCCTGGAGGCAGAAGGACCGGATGGTCCTCAAAATCGAGGGGATCGATACCGTGGAAGCCGCGGAGGTCCTCCGCGGAGCGGAACTGTGCATCCCCAAGCAGGATCGCCCCCCCGCCCCGGAGGGAGAGGTTTACCTCAACGATTTGATCGGCTGCCGCATCGTTGACCAACAAAGCGGCGAGGAGTTGGGGACGGTTGCCGATTATCACGAGTACGGCGGCCCGGTCCTGCTCGAAGTGCACGGCGCAGGCAAGAAACTGCTCATTCCCTTGGTCCCGGCCATCTGCCGGCGGGTCGATACCGCCGCCAGGTGCATTGCGGTTGTCCTGCCGGAAGGATTGAAAGATCTGTGACCTTCCACATCGTCACAATCTTCCCGGATTTCTTCGATGGTCCCTTCGCCTGTGGCGTAGTTGGCAAGGCCATCGAGTCCGGAGCCGTCGAGTTGCGCATTCACAATCTGCGCGATTGGACCTACGACCGCCACAAGACGGTGGATGATCGCCCCTTCGGAGGCGGCGAAGGCATGGTCATGAAGGCGGATCCGCTCTTCCGCGCGGTGGAATCCATCTGGCCCGAGAGAGGGCCGGGAAGGAAAGTGTTGCTGATGTCGGCGCAGGGACGGCTGTTCGATCAAAGCGTGGCGCGCCAGTTGAGCGCGCTCGACGAAGTTCTGCTCATCTGCGGCCGCTATGAAGGTGTGGACGAGAGAGTGGCCGAGCGCCTCTGTGACGACGAACTGTCGATTGGCGACTACGTCCTCAGCGGTGGCGAATTGGCCGCTGCCGTCGTCGTCGACGCCGTCGCGCGCCTCCTGCCCGGCGTGCTCGGCAACCAGGCATCGGCCCTCCACGAGTCCTTCACCGAAGGCCTCCTCGATTGCCCCCATTGGACCCGCCCCGCCGAGTTTCGCGGCTGGAAGGCGCCCGAGGTCTTGCTCAACGGAAATCACGAACAGATCCGGCAATGGCGGCGCGCGGCCGCGTACGAGAAAACAGCCCGCCGGCGCCCCGATCTGCTGAGAAAAATTGCCGCGCGGGATAAGCCTGCTGGCGGCGAATAGCGCCAACGCGCTAAACTAAGTAATTTGCGCTTTGTAACAGAGGTAGCCCAATGACGAATTCGATTTTGCAGAAGGTAATCAACAAGCACAGGCGGGCCGATATTCCCGCATTCCGGATCGGTGATACCATCCGCGTTCAGGTGAAGATCCGCGAAGGCGACAAGGAGCGGCTCCAGGCGTTCGAGGGCACCGTCATCGCCCGTAACAACACGGGCTTGGGTGAATCCATCACCGTCCGTAAGATCAGCTTCGGCCACGGCGTCGAGCGCATCTTCCCTGTCCATGCGCCGGTGATCGACTCCATTTCCGTGGTCCGCACGGGACGCGTAAGGCGCGCCAAGCTTTACTACCTGCGCGGCTTGCGCGGAAAAGCGGCGCGGCTCCGGGAACGCGAATAGCCTCATCGGGCACGGACCATCGCCGGAATCGAGCATCATCGAGTGGGTGCAAAGGCAGCCAGAACGCGGACCATCCGAAGCACCTACGAGCGCGCTGCCCAAAAACAGGGCTATCTGCTCATCGCCGGCGCCGATGAAGCCGGCCGCGGCTCTCTGTTCGGCCCCGTGTTCGCGGCCGCGGTCATCCTGAAAGCGGACGCCCCCATCCGTGGACTGCGCGACAGCAAGGAACTGCCCCGCGAGCGCCGCGAAGTGCTTGCCTCGCGTATTCGGGATCGCGCCCGCACCTGGGCCGTCGCCGTAGCCGAAGCCACGGAGATCGACGCCATCAACATCTACCAGGCATCGCGCCTCGCCATCCGCCGGGCCGTCGAGAAACTGAACCCCGCTCCGGACTACCTCCTTGTCGACGCCCTCACCATCGATCTGCCCCTGCCACAGCAGGGCATCATCCATGGCGATGCCCTCTGCCCCACGATTGCCGCTGCGTCCATCCTCGCCAAGGTGGACCGCGACGCCTGCATGCGCGAATGGGACGCCGTCTACCCTCAATACGGGCTTTGCCGTCATAAGGGCTACCCCACACCCGAACACCTCGAAGCCCTCGATCGCCACGGCCCCACTCCCCATCACCGCATGAGCTACGAGCCAGTGCGGCAGATCCCCCTCTTTCCCTCATTCCAGGAGGACACGTGTCACTGACCCCGGACTCCTCCCCCTACCTCACGCCACGGACGCACGCCCCGGATCCGCGCGAGTCTCCGGAGACCCCCTACCGCTGGTATCACAAAGTGGGCGCGGTTCTCTTCGCCATCTTCTGTTTCGAATTGGGCGTCTTTTTGTTGGTATTCCCATGGCTCGATTTCTGGGAAACGAATTTCTTCGCCACCTGGAACCGCACCCTCAATCTGATTTGGATGAACCCCTATTTCCGCGGCGCCGTGAGCGGAGTGGGTCTCGTGAATATCTTCGTGTCGTTCATTGAGATCGTACGCCTGCGGCGATTCGCGGGACAGTAAAGAACTCCGCTATCTCCCGCCACACTCCGCGCGAACCCTTCTCAGCAACCCGCGCCTCTACGGCCCGGTAAAGAACCCCCGAATCAGAAAAACCGCCATCTGGTAACGCAGCAGCGTTCCCCCTGGATCAAATGTCGTGTCCGTCGTCCCTCCCGATATCCCCTGCTCGCGCATCTTCTGAACGTAGGTGAAGTACGATGCGCTTGCCGGCACATCATTGAAATACGGCGTCAGCGCATACGAAAAGCTGGCCCCATACTTCCCGCGAATCAACATCTGCGAAATCACTGCCCGTGTCGCCAGGTTCTGCGGGCAGTAGGTATACGCTCCGCAATCCACCGCCAGATTGCGTTCCTTCAGCTTCTGGATGTACGGGAAAAAAATATTGCTCGAGTTCACATCCGAGTAGTACGGCGACGAAGGGTATTGGAACCCGCACGTGTTTGCCGCATCGTAAGGGTATCCGTGCTTACAGGTCACCGCGCACCCCGCATCGCTCGAGTCGCAATCCCCAGCCTGATAAAGCATCGCTCGTATGAGAAACGCCGCGGTTTGCTCCCTCGTCAGCCCGTCGCCAGGGCAGAACCTTCCCGCGCTGCATCCGTTTGTCACCAGGTAATACTTCGTCAGCCCGATGTAATTGCCGAACCCGTAGTCCCCCTGAATGTTGTAAACAGGATCGAAGTAGTTGATGTCCTGAAACTGGAGCGACGTATCGAGGTATGACGGCGCTTGCGTGAAGCGAGTCGTTTGTCCCGCAATGGACACCGAACCCGTCCGCGGCACGGGAAAAGCGGTGTTCGCCGTCGGGATGCTCACATTCAATGCCGCGTACCCCATGCCGGATCCGGGCGAAGCGTTTACCCACGAAGTGTTGGACTGCGCCGTCCACGCGCACCCGGATGGCGTGAACAGCGTCGGATACCTCGTGCCCCCGTTGTAGGGTATGTTCTGGATCAATGCCAGTAAGCTCGTGCAATACCGGAACTCGAACCACAGCCCGCCCACCAGATACGGCACGATCAGCGAAGGCGGGGTAATGACGTATCCCGATTTCGCCGGCGTGATCGTATAGCTGCCCCCCCGCGGGGAGGTTGGGAAACGTGAAAGCACCCGCCGAATCCGTCTGCTGTGTTGCATTGGCCGATCCGGCCAGTGTCACCGTCGCTCCAACCAGGTATGGCCGTTTCCATCCGTCACCGCGCCGTTGATGATGCCGTAAGGGCCTGCAGACCCGCCGGTTCCCAAACCGATCTGAGCGCGTCCATCCGCGGCCAACAACAACAACAGGACCGGCAACAGGGCCGCCTTCTCATGTAGCATGCGGTTTGTTGTGCGCATTTCCGATACCTC
>WBZR01004748.1_pt1 | contig 10910 bp, 9 predicted proteins | sample 5204231 | NCBI WGS metagenome assembly WBZR01 (sample SAMN12412403, study PRJNA552823) | activated sludge metagenome | isolation source: activated sludge from anammox sidestream of wastewater treatment plant... | place: USA: Virginia | collected 2017-08
GGATTTCCCGGCAAGGTGGGGATGAGTGGCGCCGAAGTCGGGGCCGCGGTCGCCCGCGGCGAACTGCACGAGGTGCGCAACTACTGCGAGACCGACGTCGTCAACACGCTCCTCCTCTATCAGCGTTTCCGCCTGCTGCGCGGTGAGCTCACTGCGGAGGAGTACGCGCGCGAGATCGCCTTCGTGCGCGACAAGCTCGTGGCATCCGACGCGCCGCACTGGCAGGCCTTCGTGGCGGCGTGGGACGCGATCGCGTAGGCGCCCCGCGGTTGCTCTTCGTCACGGCGCGCGCCTCGCGCGACCGATTCACAGCGTGATCGTCCCGCGCCCGATCTCGATCACGCGTCCGCAGACGCGAATCGTCCCTGCCGCGGTGACCTCGAGGCCGAGTCGACACGCGCGGCCGACGGCTTCCCCCTGATCGATCGAAAGGCGTTGCGGGAGGGCCGCGCCCGTGGCGAGGAGCCACCCGCCGAGATTGGCGCACGCCGAACCCGTGCCGGGGTCCTCGACGATGGCGCGGTGCTTGACGAAGAAGAAGCGCGCGAGGACGTGCTCGCCCTCGCGAGCAAAGATGTAGGCGAGCGTCCGGCGACCGTTGCTCGCATGCGCGAGCATCGCCTCGAGGTTCGGTGCGGCACGACGCACGGCGGCAAACGACGCGAGCGGGATCACGAGCTGCTCGGAGCCGGTGTCGATCCAGAGTGGTGGGTCGAGCAGGTCCGCGACGGTGAGGCCGAGCATTGCGGCGAGCGCCTCGCCCGGCGCGCCCGCGGCGCGATGACGCGGGGGATTCGCCCTGAGCGTCCACACGTCGCCTTGTGCCACGACCGGGATCGGGCCCGCCGCCATGTCGAGCACGACCTCGTCGCCCGTGCCCTTGAGCTCGCGCACGACGTGCGCGGTGCCGAGCGTCGGGTGCCCGGCGAACGGCATCTCGAAGGTCGGCGTGAAGATGCGCACGCGTGCGCTCGCCGTCGCGGAAGGGAGGATGAACGTCGTTTCCGAGAGGTTGAATTGCAGGGCGAGCGCCTGCAGCGTGGCATCGTCGAGTCCGCGACCGTCCTCGAACACGCACAGCGGATTGCCGCCGAGCGGGGTGTCGGCGAAGACGTTGACGAGGCGGAAGGGAAGGCTCATCGGGTGTTCTCCACCGCTTCGTTGTCATGCGCCGCTGCCGGCGTGGCACGCGGCTCGATCGCGGCGATGACGTCACGTGCGAGCGCATCCCAGGCGGCGGCATCGATCGCCGCGGGTGCGAAGGTGGGTGCCTGCATGGCTCCGGGAAAATTGCCGACGAGCGAGCGGGTGTAGCTGGGGTCGTAGTGGAGGGTCAGGAGCGCGTCGACGAGCGTCACGAAATCCCCGGCCCGCGCCGCATCGATCCAGTGCTCGATCGTCTTGCGCCCATGCAGGGGCGCAAGACGCAGGAGCCGGGCGACGAGCGCTTCCGGGTCCTGGAGGAAGTGCGCGTACTCGTCCATCAGATGCGCCACGCGCAGCGGCTGCGGCGTGACGAGACGGATGCACGGCGCGCCACGGATCGCTGCGAGCAGCGCATCGCCGAGCTGGATCGATCCGATGCGCCGGCTCTCCGATTCGACGAAGATCGGCCGCGCCGGATCACAGCGATCGAGGTCGTGCAAGACGGCGGTGTCGAATGCCTTCTGCGTGGGCTGCGTGTCGGTCGGGTCGTCCCCCAGGAGCGAGCCGCGATGGCGGGCGATGCGCTCGAGGTCGAGCACCTGCGCGCCTTGCGCGGCGAGCGCGGCGAGCAGGCGACTCTTGCCCGAGCCCGTCAAGCCGCAGACGACGACGAAGCGCAGCGTTCCCGGCACTGACGCGAGACGCGCGCTGACGTGACGGCGGTACGCCTGGTAGCCGCCTTCGAGCTGGACCGCGCGCCAGCCGATCTCGCGCAGGATGTGCACGAGTGCGGCGCTGCGCTTGCCGCCGCGCCAGCAGTAGACGAGCGGCGCCCAGTCACGCGGCCGCTCACGGCCGTGCGCTTCCAGCATCGCCGCGATGTTGCGGGCGACGAGCGCGGCGCCGACGCGCTTGGCGGCGAAGGCGCCCTCCCGCGCGTGCAAGGCCCCGACGATCGCGCGCTGCGCATCGTCGAGCACCGGCCAGTTCACCGCACCGGGAATGTGGTCGAGCGCGAACTCGGATGGCGAGCGCACGTCGATGCGTTCGGGATAATCGGCAAGGGCGGCGACGCCGACCTGCGACGAGGCGACGAACGCGGGCGCGTTCACCGTGTGCCGAGGAGCGGCGCCAGCGTGGGCCAGACGTTGGCGAGAAGACGCGGCTGCGCTTGCGCGGTGGGATGGATGCGATCGGGCTGGAAGAGCGTCAGGTCGTCGCCGAACCCCGCGAAGAAGGCCGGCACGAGCGGCACCTTCCGCGCGCTCGCGACGCTGCGGTACATCTCGCGAAACTCGCGCACGTAGGCAGCGCCGTAGTTGGGCGGTACGTCCATGCCGACGATGAGCACCTTCGCTCCCGCCCGCTGCGCGGCCACGACCATCGCGTCGAGGTTCTCGCGCGCGGCGCTCGCCTTGCCGCCACGAAGCGCATCGTTGCCGCCGAGCTCGATGATCACGATGGCGGGCTTGTGCTGGACGAGGAGGGCCGGCAGCCGCGCGCGGCCGCCGGCGGTGGTGTCCCCCGTGATCGATGCATTGACGACGCGGTGGCGATCGCCCTGGTCGGCGAGCTTGCGGGCGAGAAGATCGACCCAGACCTCGCCCCTGGCAAGGCCGTAGCCCGCGGAGATCGAGTCGCCGACCACGAGGAGGACCGGCGGCGGACTTGCCTGCGCGCGCGCGGCGAGGGCGCTGCCGAGCCAGGGCAGCGCGGCGAGCGCGCGCAGGATGCGGCGGCGAGGCGTGGCGGAACGTGGCATGGATCGGATTCTACGGCGTCGCCGCGCGTGGGCACGGCGTCGAGAGGTGACATGGAAAACGGGCGGATGAGCACGGCTCGCGCCGCGCGGCGAGGTGAGCCGGCATGCAGGCTACAATGCACCAAACCGCGGCCCGCTCTTGCATTCGGCGAATCCGCCCGCACGTCGTGGCGGAAGCCGCACGGCGTTCGTCGCGGTATCCACCCTTCAGCGGTGGCGCCGCGCGAGCCCGCAGCGAAGCGCCTCCCGCCGTCGTTTCCATGACCGATTCGATCATTCGCGCCGAGGCGCTCACCAAGGTCGTGCGCAGCGGCGACGAGCCGCTGACGATCCTCGACAGCGTCTCGTTCGCCGTCGATGCCGGTTCGACGCTTGCCATCGTCGGGACCTCGGGATCGGGCAAGACGACGCTGTTGGGTCTGCTTGCCGGTCTCGATGCGCCGACCTCGGGGGAGGTCTACGTCGACGGTCAGGCGCTGTCGGTGCTGGGCGAGGATGCCCGGGCCGCGTTACGCCAGCGCCTGCTCGGTTTCGTCTTCCAGTCGTTCCAGCTCCTGCCCGCGCTCACTGCGCTCGAGAACGTGATGCTGCCCTTGGAGCTCGCCGGCGCCGCGGATGCCGAAGCGCGGGCGCACGCGTGGCTCGACCGCGTTGGCCTCGCGCGACGCGTGACGCACTACCCGCGTCAACTGTCGGGGGGCGAGCAGCAGCGGGTGGCGATCGCGCGCGCCTTCGCGGGCGAGCCCAAGCTCCTGATGGCCGACGAGCCCACCGGCAATCTCGATGGCGTCACCGGGCGCGAGGTGGTCGACCTCATGTTCCGCTTGAATCGCGAGCACGGCACGACACTCATCCTCGTCACGCACGATGCCGGGCTTGCCGCACGCTGCGCCCGCCGCTTGTCGCTCGCCTCCGGCCGGCTCGTCGCCGACGAGACGGTCGCCGCCTGATCGCCGCTTCGATGCCCACGTTGCGACTCGCCTTGCGCCTGTTGCGCCGCGACTGGCGCGCGGGCGAACTGCGCGTGCTCGCGGCGGCGCTGGTGCTCGCCGTGGCGAGCGTGGGCACCGTCGGCTTCTTCGCCGATCGGGTCAAGGGGGCGCTCGCGCAGCAGGCCAACGAACTCCTGGGCGCCGACGTGCTGATCTCGGGCGATCGGCCGTTGCCCCCGACCTTCGCTGAGGAGGCGTCGCGACGCGGACTGACGAGCACCCCCGCCATTCGCTTCCACAGCATGATCCCGCCCGCCCCCGGAGCGCCCGCGGATGTCGCGGCGATCCTCGCCGACGTGAAGGCGGTGGGACCCGGATATCCGCTGCGCGGCGAGATCGTGCTCGCGGTCGCGGGCGACCCCGCCGGACGCGTCGCCCAGGGCATTCCGCCGCGCGGCGAAGCCTGGCCGGACACGCGCCTTGCCGACCGGCTGGGCCTGCGCGTCGGCGATCGCATCCACGTCGGGGACGCGACGCTCGCCGTCGGCGCGATCGTGCAGCAGGAGCCGGAAGTCGCGAGCATCGCCTTCGCGCTTGGCCCGAGGCTCCTCGTCAACATCGACGACGTGCCGGCGACGAACCTCCTGCAGCCGGGCAATCGGGCGACGTACCGCCTGCTCGTCGCCGATCGGACCGGAGGCGACGCGCTCACCGGCTACCGCGCCTGGGTCGACGCCGAGGTGAGGCCGGGCCAGCGCATCGAAACCGTGCGCGATCTGCGCCCCGAGGTCCGGCAGGCGCTCGAGCGCGCGGAGAAATTCGTCGGGCTTGCAGCGCTCGTCGCGGTGCTGCTCGCCGCGGTGGCCATCGCGCTCGCCGCGGCGCGTTACCTGCGGCGGCACCTGGACGCCGCGGCGATGCTGCGCTGCTTCGGCGCGGGCCACGCGCAGACGCTCACCCTCTTTCTCGTGCAGTTCCTCGTGCTCGGCGTCGTTGCCTGCGCCGTGGGCGTCGTCGTCGCCCTCGCCGGGCAGGAGCTCCTCGTGCGCCTGCTCGCGGCCGTCTTCGCATCCGCCTTGCCGCCACCCACGCCGCTGCCGGCGCTCGCGGCGTTTGCCACCGGCGTTCTCCTGCTCCTGGGTTTTGCCTTGCCGCCGCTCGTCACTCTCGCGCAGGTCGCCCCGTTGCGCGTGCTGCGGCGCGACCTGCCGCGACCGCGTGCCGGCGGCCTCGCCGCATACGCGCTCGGGGCCGCGACGATCGCGCTGCTCATCGGGGTGCAGGCACGCGAGGTCGAGGCGGGGCTCATCGTGGTCGGTGGTGTCGCGGGCCTGCTCGTCGTCTCGGCGCTCGCCGCGTTCGCGGTCCTGGGGTTCCTGCGGCGCTTGCCGCAGCGCGGCGTCACGTGGCGCTTCGGCCTCGCCAACCTCAGGCGTCGGGCGCTTGCCTCGAGCCTGCAGATCGGCGCGCTCGCCCTGGGCCTCATGGCGCTCCTTCTGCTCACGGTCGTGCGCGGCGATCTCATGCACAACTGGCGGGCGAGCCTGCCACCGGATGCGCCGAACCAGTTCCTCGTCAACGTCTTGCCCGAGCAGGTGGCCGACGCCCAGGCGCAACTCGCGCAGCGGCTGCATCAGGAGGTGGCGTTCCAGCCGATGGTGCGTGGTCGCCTCGTCGCGGTGAACGGGACGGCGCTCGACACGAAGCGCTACGGCGACCCGCGTGCGCGCCGCCTCGCCGAGCGCGAATTCAACCTGTCGTGGGCGGCCGCCCTGCCGACCGGCAACCGGGTGACGGGGGGCGCCTTCTGGACGGCAGCGACCCCGGCGGACGCCGCCGGCATGTCGCTCGAGGAGGGCATCGCCGAAACGCTGGGCGTCAAGTTGGGCGACGTGCTCGGCTTCGACATTGCCGGCAATCGCATCGACGCCAGGGTCACGAGCCTGCGCAAGGTCGATTGGGACAGCTTTCGCGTCAACTTCTTCGCGCTCTTCCCGCCGGGCCCGCTCGCGTCGATGCCGGCGACGTACATCGCGGCCTTTCGCGCGCCGTCCGACCAAGCCGCGTGGTTGCCGGCGCTGGTGCAAAGGCACCCCAACATCCTAGCCATCGACGTCGCTGAGATCGTGCGCCAGGTGCAGGGCATCATGGAGCAGGTGTCGCACGCGGTCGAGTTCGTCTTTCTCTTCACGCTGGCCGGTGGGCTCCTCGTGCTGCAGGCGGCGATCGCCGCGACGCAGGACGAGCGCAAGTTCGACGCCGCGATCCTGCGCACGCTGGGTGCGTCCAAGCGGCAGCTCGCGGCGGCGCAGGTCGCCGAGTTCCTCCTGCTCGGTGCGATTGCCGGCCTGGTGGCTGCGGCCGGCGCCACGGCGATCGGCTGGGCGCTCGCCGATCTCGTCTTCCGCTTCGCCTTCGTGCCCAATCCCTTGGTCTGGCTCTACGGCACGGTGGGTGGAGCGGTCGGGGTCGCCGTCGCAGGGTGGTTCGCGACGCGCGGCGCGGCACGCCATCCGCCGCTCGCGGTGATCCGGCAGCTGGGGTAGGTCGGGCCGCGCGCCCGACCGCGCCGGGACGATCCAGCGCTTATTTTCCGGCGAGCGCCGACTCGCGCGACAGCAGCCGTGCCATCGCCCCGAGGGCTGCGATGATGAGCACGACGGGAATGGCGTAGGACAGCGCGAGTTCGGACGGCGCGATCGCTTCGCCGCGGAGCACGTGACTGAGCAGCGAATACTGACCGCTGACGGGGACGGCCGCGAACCACGCCGGCTCGCGCTGCTGCGTGAAAAGCTGCACGGCCGGCACGACCGAGGCGACGAACATCAGCAGCGACACGTTGGCCTGCGCCTCCTTGAACGAGCGCCCGCGGCTGCCGACGTAGAGCAGGATCGCCGGCATGAGCAATACCAGCGGCAACAGCACGACGAGGAAGCGCGCGAATTCGACCATGCGGAAGAGGAAGGGCACGCCGATCGCCGGCAGCGGCGCGTAGGCGAGGGTCAGATGGAATCCGGCCAGCGTGACCACGACGACCAGCGCATTGCAGCACGAGACGGCGAGCCACTTGCCGAGCACGATCTCGAGCGGTCGCGCCGGCGTCATGAGTAGCGGCTCGAGCGATTGGCGCTCGCGCTCCCCGGCGGTGACGTCGAGGGCGACCGCCATGCCGCCCATGAATGACCCGAGCAGCGCGTAGTAGGCGACGAGGAACAGGATGAGCGCGCCGGACTGCTGCGGGGTCGCGAGGTCGACGGCCTCGATGCGCAGCGGTTCGGCAACGCTCGTCGCGACGCCACGCAAGAGCAGCCGCTGACTGCCCCACTGCCGGTTGTATGCGCGCAGCAGCGATTCGACCTGCGAGATGGTCGTGCGGGCGCGATCCCGCGAGCGATCGGCGACGACGTGCACCGTCGCCGACCGTCCGGCGTCGACCTCGGCGGCAAAGTCGGGGGCGACCACGAGCACGACGCTGAGATCGCCGGCGCGCAGTTGCGCCTCGTAGTTGGCCGGGGCGTCGACGAGGCGGACCTGGTTGCGCCGCAGGAAGTCGGCGAGCGCCGGCGCCTGCGCGACGTTGACCGCGGGCAGCTCGATCTCGCGCGCGCGGTCGGCCTGGCGCGCGACCAGATTGAAGATCAGGAAGAGGAAGACCGGCCCGGCCGCAACCGCGGTGACGAGCAGGACGAGCAGCGTGCGCCGGTCGCGGATCGTCTCGCGCACTTCCTTCGCCGCGACGACCGCGATGCGGGAAAGCGCGCTCATGCCGCGAGGCCCTCGCCGCTGCCGATCAGCGTGACGAATGCGTCCTCGAGCGTCGCGGCCCCGCTCCAGGCGAGGATGTCGGTGGCGCTGCCTTCGACGATCACCTTGCCCTGGGCAAGGATCACGATGCGGTCACACAGCGCCGCGATCTCCTGCATGACGTGCGTGGAGAAGAGGAGGCACTTGCCTTGCGCCCGCAGGCCGCGCAGCTGCTCGCGCAGCGCGCGCACGCTCATGATGTCGAGTCCGTTGGTGGGTTCGTCCAGGAGCACGGTGTGCGGATCGTGGACGATCGCGCGGGCGATCGCGACCTTCATCTTCTCGCCCTGCGAAAAGCCTTCGGTGCGCCGGTCGGCGATCGACGCGAGGCCGAGCGTGGCGACGAGCGCGTCGATCCGCGCATCGAGATCCCGCCCGCCGAGGCCGTGCAGCGAGCCGTAGTAGCGGATGTTCTCGCGCGCGGTGAGCCGCGGATACAGCCCCCGCGCATCGGAGAGCACGCCGATGCCGCGGCGCACGGCGAAGCGCTCGCCGGTGACGTCGCGGCCGTCGATCGTCGCCCGGCCGGCGTCGGGGACGACCAGCGTGGCGAGGATGCGCAGCAGCGTCGTCTTGCCCGCACCGTTGGGACCGAGGAGCCCGGTGATCGCCCCGTCGGGCGCGGTGAACGAGGCATCGCGCACGGCAGCGACTTCCTTGCGCCGTCCGAATGCCTTCGACACGTGCTCGATGCGAATCACGGTTGGGCAACGAGGCGACTCGACCACAGCGGCGGCGGCACGCTCGTCTCGAAGTGCTTGATGCATTCGGGAGCGAGGGTCGCGCCGTCGGGGGCGTCGAGGAAGGCGGCGATGAGCCGCGGACCGCAGGCGTGCGGCGACACGATGTGCCCGTAGCCGGGGGCGACGATGTGGCGGCTGCGCGCGAGGCCCCTGGCGACCTCGGTGCCGTACGCGGGTGGGGTCACCGGATCCATGCCGCCGGAGAAGAGGAGCGTCGGCACGTCGCTTGTGAGCGGCTGCGCGAAGTCGGCGGGCGCGCTGCCGTGCGGCCAGATGCCGCAAACCGATAACGTGCGCTCGGCGAGCGTGCGCGTGGGCAGCGGTGCGAGGCGGCGATCCGCCTCGGCCGGCGTCATGCGCGGGGCATCCTCGGTGCAGGTGACCGAGAACAGCAGCGCGGTGTTCATCGCCTCCGGCTGCGTCGGGGACGGCGTCGGCAGCGCGGCGAGCAGCGGTGCAATCTGGCCGTCGGCGGCGAGCGCCAGCAATTCGGGCAGCATCGCTGCCGTCTCCGGCGTGTAGGTGAGCGGTTGCACGAGGGCCAGCACGAGGTCGAACGTCGCGTGCACGTTGCGCGACGCGCCGGTTGCCGGATCGACGATCGCAACGTCGCGACCGTCGCGCCCGAACGCCGTCTCGACGGCGCCGAGCACGTCGCCGATCGCAGGGTGCGCCTTGCCGCAGGTCGCACTCGCGGCGCAGGCGGCGAGGATCGCGTGCAGCGCCGCTTCGCGGGTGACCCACAGATCGACGGGAATGACCATGCCGGGCGGCGCCACCCCGTCGAGGATCATCGTGCGCACACGATCCGGATGTCGGCGCGTGTATTCCTGCGCCACGCGGGTGCCGTAGCTGCCGCCCCACAGGTTCCAGCGCGCATAGCCCAAGGCTTCACGCATTGCCTCGAGATCGGCGATCCACGCGCTCGTCGTGTACTGCGCCGGATCGACGCCGCCGCTCGCAAGCTCGTCGCGGCAGGCGCGGGCGCGCGGAAGCGGGTCGGTCTCGAGGACGTCGTCGTCCGTCGGCTTGAACGCGGCGCAGGTCAGCGGTGACGAGCGCCCCGTGCCACGCTGGTCGACGAGCACGACGTCGCGCGTGCGCCGCACGTCGGTCAGCCGCTCGGCGAAAACGCCCAGATTCGACGCGGCCTGTCCCGGGCCGCCGGCGAGGATGACGAGCGGATCGGCCTCGGGTGAGGCGGAATTGGCGGGGAGGATCGCGGCGAAGATCCGAATCCGGCGCGCGTCCGGTGCGCTGCGATTTTCCGGAACCTCGATCGTTGCGCACTGGACCGCGGTCGCGACCCGCGGCAGGCGACACTCGGCGAGCGCGACGCGGCGCGAAACCGTCGTCGCGCGATCGCAGGCGCTCAGGGAGAGTACGAGTGCCAGGGCCGCGGCGAGCGTGCCCAAGGTTCGGAGCATGGGGGCCGATGGTAGCAAAGCGCCGTCTGGTCGCCGGCGCACCCCGGCGCGACTACGCGGCGGCGCTCGCGATGATGAAGCGCACGACGAGCACGAGGAGGAGCACGAGGACGAGCGCCATCAGCACGCCGACGACGACGACCTGCTGCGGGCGAAGCGTGACGGTGTCGCGCTGCATCGATCTTCCCTTGCGGATCCCGAAGAAGCTCGACAGCACGACCGGGACGACCTCGAGCCAGGAGGCGGCGCGCGGCCCGGAGCTGGGGTCGGCGGGGCGGTCGGGCGGGGGCGGGGGAAGCGGCATGGTCGAGGCAGCGCGTCGGGTGCGGCGATCCACCGGCGCGCGGCGCCGCGCCGCGGCCCGACGATGGTAGCACCGACCGTATCGCCGCCCGCCGCACAATGTCCCCGCGCGCCGCCGATTCCTATTGAATCCATAGGGTCATTCCCAATCTAGAAGGACAACCGATCCTTTTCGCAGGATGCACCATGCGCTTCGACAAGCTCACCACCAAGTTCCAGCAGGCATTGAACGACGCCCAGAGTCTCGCCCTGGGCAACGACAACGGCTTCATCGAGCCGCAGCACCTCCTGGCGGCGCTCCTCGCGCAGCAGGACGGCGGCACCGCGTCGCTTCTCGCCCGGGCGGGCGTGCCGCTGCCACGCCTGCAGTCGGGGCTCAAGGCCGCGATCGAGCGCTTGCCGAAGGTCGAGGGCACCGGCGGCGAGATCAGCCTCTCGCGCGACCTGAACAACCTTCTGAACCTCACCGACAAGGAAGCGGTCAAGCGCGGCGACCAGTTCATCTCGAGCGAGCTCTTCCTTCTTGCCCTGACGCAGGACAAGGGGGACACCGGGCGTCTGCTGAAGGAGGTCGGCCTGCAGAGGCAGGCGCTCGAGGACGCGATCCAGGTCGTGCGTGGCGGCGGCAGCGTCGACTCGCAGGAGGCCGAAGGCCAGCGCGAGGCGCTTTCCAAGTACACGATCGACCTCACCGCACGCGCCCGGGAGGGCAAGCTCGATCCGGTCATCGGCCGTGACGACGAGATCCGCCGCACGATCCAGATCCTGCAACGGCGCAGCAAGAACAACCCCG
>WBZR01004749.1_pt1 | contig 10909 bp, 9 predicted proteins | sample 5204231 | NCBI WGS metagenome assembly WBZR01 (sample SAMN12412403, study PRJNA552823) | activated sludge metagenome | isolation source: activated sludge from anammox sidestream of wastewater treatment plant... | place: USA: Virginia | collected 2017-08
CCCTCGCCTCGCGCCGCACCCGTGCCGAGGAGCAGGCGAGGAGCCTCGACGAGACCCTCGGCCGCGCCGACGCGCTCGCCAAGGAGATCGCGCGCCTCAGGAGCGTCGAGGACCGCGCGCGTGCCCGGCGCGACACCGCCCGCGCCGCCCGCGAGTCCGCCGAGGGAGAGGTTCGCAGGGGCGAGGACGCCCAGAAGACCGCCGACGATCGGATTCGCCACCTCGAAGAGCTCGCCCGGAGGGAGACCGACCAGCTCGCCTTCGTCCTGTCGCGCCGGCCCGATCTCGCGGAGCGCGTCGTCGCGGCCCCAGGGGAGGTCCGGACGGCCCTCGAGACGGAGGCGTCCGGGTGGCGCGCGAAGGCCGGGGCGGCCGAGGCCGCCAGGACCCGGCACGTCGAGGCGGAGAAGCTGCTCGGATCGGCCCAGGCCGCGGTCGAGCCGACCCGCGACCAGTCCGCCGAGGCAGCAGCCACCTCGGAGCGGCGCGCACAGGCCCTCGAGGAGAGGCGGCTCGCCCGGGCGAAGCTCCTCGACGGCCGCGCCGTCCGCGAGGTGGAAGAGGAGCTCGCCGCCGCCGTCCGGACCGCAGACGCCGCCCTCGACGACGCCGGCAAGGCCGCGACCGCTGCGGAGACGGCCCTCGGCGCCGCAAGGGCCCAGGCCGCCGCCGCGACGAGGCACGCCGCCGAGGCCGCCCGGAAGGCCGACGCTGCCCGAGAGGCGCTCGCGAAGGCCGCGACCGGCGCGGGGCTCGAAGGCGACGCCGCCGAGACCGTCGTGCCTGCCCTCGCAGAAGCCAGGACCGCCCTCGCCGCCGCCCGCGAGAGGGAGACGGACCTCAGGACGCGGGTCCGCGCGGACGACGACGCCCGCGCGAAGAAGGCCGGGCAGGAAGAGGCGCTCGCCCGCGCCGAGACCTCGGGCCGCGTCTGGCTCGACCTCGACGCCCTCGTCGGCTCGGCCGACGGCAAGAAGCTGCGCGTCTTCGCCCAGAGCCTCACCCTCGAGGCCCTCGTCCAGGCCACGAACCACCACCTCCGCGACCTCGCCCGGCGCTACCGGCTGGAGCGCGTCCCGGGCACCGACATGGAGCTGCAGGTCGTCGACGCGGACCTCGGCGACGAGCGCCGGAGCGTCCAGAGCCTCTCGGGAGGCGAGACCTTCCTCGTCTCGCTCGCGCTCGCCCTCGGCCTCTCGTCGCTGGCGACCCGGCGCACCCGCGTAGAGACCCTCTTCGTCGACGAGGGCTTCGGCACCCTCGACCAGGACACCCTCGAGCGGGCCCTCGCCACGCTCGAGGCCCTCCACGCCACCGGCCGCCGCGTCGGCGTCATCTCCCACGTCGCCGCCCTCACCGAGAGGATCGGCGCCCGCGTCACCGTCACCCCCCTCGGCGCCGGCCGGAGCAAGGTCGACGTGGAGGGACCCGGCCTCCCGGCGTGAGAGGCAGGGCAGAGCGTTCGGGCCCCCGCCCTCAGCTCGCCTTCAACAGCGGCGGCGGGAGAACCGGGACGCTCCCGGCCGCCTCGTACAGGTCGACGGCCTTCTGGGCGTTCATCCAGAGCTCCGGCGAAGTGCGGAACGCGGCCCCCAGCTTCAGCGCCATCTCGGCCGTCACGGCCGAGCGGCCGTTCACGATCCTGTTCACGACCTTCACGTCGCAGCCGATGTGGTCGGCCAGCTGCTTCTGGCTCAGCCCGAGCGGGACCAGGAACTCCTCCCGGAGGATCTCCCCGGGCGTGGTGGGGGGGCGGCGGCGGGGACGGTTGGTCATCGTCACACCTCGGTCTCTAGTGGTGGGCCCGGGAACCCCTTCCCGGAAGAACCTCTCGACGAGCCGGCTCGCGAAGCTGTGGATCGCCACGCCGCGTTATACCGTCTAGCGGTATACCGCATCAAGGTATCCGCCCCCGAGATGGCGGTCTTCGGCTCCCCCGAACCCAATACCTGCCGCCCCGCGAGAACCGGGACGCTACACTTCCGCGCACGGTCATGAGCTGGGTTCCGACCGAGCACGCCCGCGTCGTCATGACGGAGCGCGGCATCGAGCCGGAGTGGGTGGACCGCGTCCTCGCCGGCCCGGTTTCGCTCGCTCCCGACCCGCGGGACCCAGCGCTGGTGCACGCGACGGGTCCGATCGCGGAGCGCGACGGGCGGGTCCTTCGGGTCGTCCACGACCGCTCGGAGATCCCGTATCGCGTGGTTACCGTATTCTTCGACAGGAGGCTGCGCCCATGAGGCTTCACCTGGACGAGAAGGCCGACGCGCTCTACATCCGGTTCGACGACTCTGCTGTCGTCGAGTCCGAGGAGGTGCGGCCGGGCGTCGTCCTCGACTTCGACGCCAGGGGCCGCGTCGTCGGCATGGAGATGCTCCGCGTCAAGGAAAGCCTGCCCGAGGCCGACCTCCGGAAGGTCCAGCTCGAGGTCGCCTGAACGGGTACTCCGGGCCACGGCTATTCCTGCGCCAGCTCGAGCGCGATGGCGCGGAGCGATCCGAGGAAGTAAGGCGATGGATCGTCCATGCCGGCACCGGTGAGGTCGGGCCGCTGACGCTCGGCGAGCTCGTGGATCGCGTCCGCCGGGGCGAGATCCGGCTCGGGGATCCGGCGCGGGAGGAAGGGCTCGAGGGCAGCGTCTCGGTCTTCGACGTCCTCGCCCGCGAGGACGTGGACGAGACCCGGCGCTGCCCGTCGTGCGGCGAGCGGATCCAGCTGATCGCCCGCCGCTGCCGGTTCTGCGCGGCCGATTTCGAGCCGGGGGCGCTCGTGCCCTCCCCGCCGCCTCCGCCCCCTCCCCCGCTCGCGGTCGCGCCGCCCGCACCTGCGCCCCCGCGCCCCGTCCCGCCGGCCCCGCCTCCCCCGAGGGACCTCGGCAGGGACCTCCTGCAGCTCCCGATCCTCGGCGTCCTCGTCACCGTCTACCTCGCGCTCTCGCTCGAGCCCGCCGTGGCGCTGCGGGTCCGGCCCTTCCTCGTCGACCTGCCCGTCATCCTCGGGACGGCCGTCGTCGCCGCCGTCGAGGCCCGGCGGCTGGGACTCGTCGCGGACCGCCGGAAGGGGACCTGCGGGCCGGCCGGCTGGTTCTGGTTCCTCGTCCTCCTTTGGGTCGTCGGGTACCCCGCCTACTTCCGGCAGCGGAGGAAGCACGGCCGCCCGGACCGGTTCGTGGCGAGCCTCCTCCTGGCGCTCGTCCACGTCGCGGTCGGGGTGGGGGCGTCGCTGGCCTGGCAGGCCGCGGCCGAACGCTGGGAACGGGCCCTGGCCCAGGGTCGAGCCGCCGCGGCCGAGCGAGAGGCGAAACGGCTCGAGGCGCAGCACGAAGCCGAGCAGCTCGAGAAGGAGCGGCGGGAGGCGGCGCGCGCCGCCGAGGAGGAGCTTCGCAAGGCCGAGGCGGTCGACGACCCCGGGTTCGACGTGACCGTCGGCTGCTCGATCGCGGGCACCCCGGTGCCGGCCGTCTCCTGCCTGATGGAGAGCGGCATCCACGTCGTCACCGACGAGGGCGGGCAGACCATCGACGCCCTCACCCTCGCCGGCACCACCGGCTCGTACGAGTTCCACGTCCCACGCTACTTCTCGATCACGATGATGAACACCGCCGACACCCCCGTCATGCAGCTCAGCGTCGAGATCCGCGACCGGACCGGCAAGCGCCGCTTCCGGGACTCCAAGGGGGCGGGAGGAGTCATCACCGTCGGGAACGAGAGGTGAGGCGGGCCCGGGCGCCATCGAGCGCGTCAGGGCCCGTGCACACCTCTGCGACGGGCGGATCCAGGCTCAGGCTGCCCTCGTCCCTCGCTCGGCCGTGGCCGGTGTGACCCGCGGCGCGGGCATCGACGTGGCGAGCGGTGAGGGGCCGAATCCGAGGACCCGGCGGCTCCGGGAAGGCATCACACGCGACCGCGCTGCCGACTCGAGGTCCGTCATCCGGATCACCGGCTCCGGCTCCCCGCGCCGAACCGCCTTCCGCAGCGCGACGTCGTAGGCCGTGGCGATTCCGGAACCGGTCAGCTCGAACTCACGCGCCAGCTTCTGGAAGTCGACCTCGGGCCCCAGGACGATCCGGGCCGGCTTGTGGAGCTGCCAGAGCGCGACCCGCATCGCCTCGTCGGGCGGCTGCAGCTCGAGCCGGAAGTTCACCCGCCGGTCGAGGGCTGGGTCGAGGGAGTCGACCCGGTTCGTCGTGAGGACGAGGACACCCTCGAACCGCTCGATCTCCTGGAGCAGCTGGTTCGTGAGCGAGACGTGCCATTCGGCGAGTCTGTCCCGATCCTCGAGCACGGAGTCCGCCTCGTCGAGCAGTAGGACGAAGCGCCGCGCCTGTGCGTGCCTGAAGGCCCTCACGAGGTTCTTCTCCGCCTCACCCACCCACTTCGAGATCACTTTGTCCAGACGTAGCTGGCAGAGCCCCCGAGTCAGCTCGCCGGCAATCGCCCTCGCGGTGTGGGTCTTCCCCGTTCCCGGAGGTCCGTAGAGCAGGAGTACTGTCCGCCGCCCGCCACCGGCCCCACCGTCGGAGGCCCGACCCGGGCCGGATTGATCCGCGAGCTTCTCGAAGGCAAGTGCGTCGAGCAGCGCTTCTCGGACCTCCGGCGCGAGAACGACGTCGGCGAGGCTGGTGCTGCTGCTGCCCTCGTCCCAGGTGGCAGCGGAGTCCGCTCCGGTCTCCGGCTCGCTCACGTCGCTCGCGAGGAACGGCAACAGCGTCGTTCGCGCCTTCTCGGTCAGCCTGAGCTTCTTCCGGAGGGCCGGGAGGTTCGGGGTGCAGTCCTCCATCAGCCCCTCCTTCTGCAGGCAGGAACCGGTCCCCAGGCACGTCTCCGCCGTCTCCGCGCTGGGCTTCTCGATCCCGGCGATGTCGAGCAGCATCGCCGCCGCTTCGCCCCGCTCGAAGAAGTACTCGGAGTGAACGAGCATCCCGAGGATCAGGGAGTCCGCGCGAGAGAAGCGCCACGCACACAAGGCCTTGCCGAGCGGTGTGGTGGCGTCTCTGGCGATGGTCTCCATGGCCTCGAGCAGCTCTCGCCGTCCCTCTTCCTGCGGATCCCAGCCCGGCCCGCGTCGCCTGGGCGGCGCCCAGAGAGGAAGCTCCGGCTGCGTCGTGGAGCTGACCTTGTAGAGGCGTGCCGCCGAGGTCACGAGCCGGGTGATTGCCTCGATCTGGTCGCCTCGCGTGAGCCTCGGTCTGGCCGGGGGCCCCTCCTGGGTTCCGAGCGGCCCGACGAAGCGCGGCGCGACCCGGTAGAGGCGCTTCAGCCTCGGCAGGTCCTGGTCGCACTCGACGACGCTAAGGTCGCGGAGCGCCCCTTCGATCTCCAGCCGTCCCCGGATCGACTGGATGGCCTCCGTCCCCACGGCCCCGCAGGCGTCCGCGATCTCGGCCAGCGTGAGGCCTCCGCGGGACTTCGGAGAGAGCGCGTCGAGGAGGAGCGCGAGAAGGACGAGCCTGTCCGTCCTGTCGAGTCCGTTCGCCCTGGCGAATTCCGCAAACGGCAGGGTGACGCCCTTCGCCTGGGCTTCGCTGGTCCTGGCGTCGAGGAGCGCTTCGAGCCTATCCCGCCCTTCGACCGCTTCCTCCGGCGGGTTCTCGGCCCGGGTCAGAGAGCTGTTCAACCCGAGGAAGGCGCCCCACGTATCCAGGAAGTCGTGGGCGGAGGCGATCCTGAGCGTCCTGGGGTCGAGCTTTTTCAGTTGCCAACAGAGGGTCTCTGACATCGGTCCTCCTCGGGGCGCGACGGCCCCATGCTTCGAGAGCCAATCAGGCGGGCGGATCGGCTCCGATCCGCCGGGTCTTGTCGAGTCGATGCCGGGCTACGCCGCCGTCCTGAGGCGGAGCTGGTCGAGAGAAGGGTCGAGGAGCACGACCGTCGAGGCGGCCTTCCTCAGGGCCCACGCCAGCGAGTGGCTCCAGCTCATGACCGTCACCTGGAACCCGCGGCCGGTGAGCTTCGACACCGCCGGAGCGAAGTGCGCGTCACCCGAGACGAGGACGATCCGGTGCTGCTCGGGGCGCGGCAGGCGCTCGGCAGCGATCTCGAGCGCCTCGATGATCGCGGGGTCGACGTCCGTCTCGCGGCCGGACCTGTTCCTGTCCGAGAGGACGACCTCGAACCCCGCCCGCTCGGCGTGCCAGAAGACGGACGCGTTCCCGCTCGTACGAGATCCGTAGAGGGTTGCATGGGCGAGGAGGGTCGGGGCTGCGTGGAGGAGCTGGTGGAGCTCGTGATAGTCGGGGTTCCACGAGGCGTCGAAGATCCGCAGGAGCTGTGCGGTCCGAGCGTCTCTCGCAAGCCCCCTCGCGATCGCGCTCGCCCGCCGCCCTTCGATCCAGAGATTCGAGTTGTCGACGTAGGCGTACGTGATCCGGTTGAGCCCGCCCGCGGGGATCGGAAGCGGACCCTCCCCGCGCGCGACGAGGCGAAGTCTGGGCTGCCGCGTCTCGAGAATGGGGAAGGACGTCCTGAGAGAGTGGTGCATGCGCTGCCTCCTTCTCTGTCGGCCATGCCGGTCCGGTTTGGGTGGACGATGCGCCTCGGCGGGATGCCGGGACGCGACGACTAGGCTAGCACCATGGCCTCATCGACGCAAGGCCAAGTACTTGGAAATAAATAAGTTACAAGAAATTTCGCGGATTCTTGTCGCGTGAGAATCGGGGAAAATTGAGTGGAAGAACAAAAGACGCGAGAAGGCAGCAGCCCTTTCCTCGCGAGGAATGTTCCCGGCGAGTGCGTCCTCTCGCCAATGATCTTGTCTACACTATGACCATTAGCCCCTGATCCGCGCTGATGTCGCACGGATACTGCGCGTCGGTTCCGTTCCGGCCGCGTCCTCTAATATACTAGCCACCTGATAGCAACTGCTGTTTGATTTGAATAGGATTCATAAGAATCAGAGGATTCGCAGGGAGTGGGCGGACTGCGTCCTCGCCGGCCGGCTTCCGCTCGCTGCCGACCCGCGGGACCCAACGCTGGTGCACGCGACGGGTCCGATCGCGGAGCGTGAGGGCCGGGTCCTTCGGGTCGTCCACGACCGCTCGGAGACCCCGTATCGCGTGGTTACCGTATTCTTCGACGGGAGGTTGCGGCCATGAGGCTTCACCTGGACGAGAAGGCCGACGCGCTCTACATCCGGTTCGACGACTCTGCTGTCGTCGAGTCCGAGGAGGTGCGGCCGGGCGTCGTCCTCGACTTCGACGCCAGGGGCCGCGTCGTCGGCATGGAGATGCTCCGCGTCAAGGAAAGCCTGCCTGAGGCCGATCTCCGGAAGGTCCAGTTCGAAGTCGCCTGAAAGGGCACTCCCGGCCACGCGCGGCGTCGAGCCAGAGCCCCGTCGTCCTCTCGTCCCTTGTGGCCCGGAGCACGTCGCCCTTCAACGCCTCGAATCCCGCCGCGTCGGTCCTCTTCCGAACGGCCGAGCCCCACTCGTCCCGGATCTCCCGCGCCACGGTCGCCACCTCCGCCCCGTCCCGCGAGAGGACGTAGCGGAACGCTGCCGTGGCCGGCGCAATCACGCTCTCGGCCACGAGGATCCGCCCGAGCTGTCAGCGCTCACTTGAAACCGCGGAAATTTGGACAGGAGCCGACTGGCCGGCCGGCGGAGTTGACGGGGCCGTGGCGATGAGCTTGTCGAGGCTGGCATCGACATAGGCGAGCCAGGCGGGGTCGGGGGTGAGGCGGAGGAGGTCTTCGACGACCGGGAGGAAGTAGTAGAGGGAGCGGACCGGTGCGAGCGGAGGGGAGCTGGGATCGCGGGAGAGGCGACGGAGCGTCGCGAGGCGGATGGCGGCGCGGAGGATGTCGATCGAGGCGCCCCTGCGATGGAGATCGAGGGCGAGGCGACGATCGGTGGGACGGAAGCCGGGTCTGGGTTCAGGAAGGTCCCTCAGGGCCGCGCGGACCGCGGCGACGTAGCCAGCCGGGGAGAGGATGACCGTCACGAGGCTCTCGACGTCCGTGCGTTCTGGCGGGCAGCAGCTTCCTGTTCGCTTTCGCGGACGCGATAGCTCTGGCCGGTGATCAGGGTGACGTCGGCATGGTGGGTGAGGCGGTCGATCAGGGTGACGAGGGACGTGGCGTTCGGGAAGATCGAGGGCCAGTCCTTGAAGGCGAGGTTGGTCGTGACCAGCGTCGACCGGGAGGCCTCGTATCGGGGGTTGAGGACGCCGTAGAGCAGGTCGGCAGCTTGGTCGTCGAAGGAGAGATAGCCCACCTCGTCGAGGCACAAGAGCTGGGGGCGGGTGTACTTGGCGAGCTTTCGGCGGCGGAGCTGCGGTGAGTCGGTGGCCTGGACGTCGGCGAGCAGCTCGGCGGCGGTGCGGAAGACGACGGAATGGCCACAGAGGACGGCGTGGTGGGCGATCCCCTTGGCCAGGAGGGTCTTGCCGAGGCCGTTGGCGCCGACGAGGACGAGGTTGCGGCCGTCGCGGAGGAAGTCGAGGGTGAGGGCGCGCTCGATGAGGGGACGGTCGATCTTCTTCGGCCAGTTCCAGTCGAAGTCGGCCAGGGGCTTGAAGGAGCCGATGCGGGAGCGGAGCAGGCGCCTCTGGAGGCTCCTCTTGGCCCGGGCGTCGAGCTCGACGCGGACCAGTTCCTCGAGCATCTGGCGAGGGGGCCAGTGGGTCTTGGTGGCCCGGGCCAGGAAGTCGTCGAGGGTCGCGGCGGTGGCGTGAAGGCCGAGCGAGGTCAGGGCCGAGGGGAGGTCAGTCTTCGGTGTCGGCGAGGTCATCGTAGGTCTCCAGGGCGTGGGGGGTGACGTGCATCTCGTCGAGGTCGGGGCGCGAGCGCAGGTCCAGCTGGGGGACCGACCGGAAACGGCGCGAGCGGCGGCGGGACTCGAGCAGGAAGTGGACCGAGGCGGCGCGGGGCGTTCCCTTGGCCAGGGCCTCGGAGACGCCCCAGGCCAGGGGCCCTGGCCCGTAGTCCCGCAGCAGCGCCAGGAGCCTCCGGGTCTCCACCCCCGGCGAGGCTCCCCGAGAGACGGCGGCCGACAGGAAGACCTCGGCCTTCGGGACTGCGGCCATCAGCCGGCCCGACGCCGTCGAGCACAGAGCCTTCCTCTTCTCCCGCAGCAGGGCGTCCTTGTGGGCCGCGATCTCCACGAGCGCGTGACGGTCCCAGCAGCGAGGGTGACGGGCGACCTCTTCGGCCCCGGCCAGGATCCTGACCGTCGACGAGGTCACCGCCAGCGTCAGGGCCTTACCGACCGCCCCGGGCGGAATCGAGTAGTCGTTCAGGTCGAAACGGACGTAGATCGTCTTCGTCCGGGCGGCCGGTACGAGCCGGACCGTCTCGAAGGGATGGGCGGGGAGCGCCATGAGCGAGGGTCTCTCCCTCTCCAGGGCCTCGGCCACCGTGATCCGGTCGTCCCCGGGCCACGGCCTCGCGTGGGCCACCTCGTCCCGCCAGGCCAGGGCCTTGTGGTTGAAGTCTTCCAGCGTCGTGAAGGGGCGGGCCGCGAAGAAGGAATGCCGCACGTACTGGATGGCCCGCTCCACCCGTCCCTTCTCCGACCCGCGTCCGATTGCGCACGGCCGCGGGGCCGAGTGGTAATGGGCGCACAGCTCCGAATAGCGCGGGTTGAAGCGTACCTGGGACCCGGCCCTCTCCAGGACCGCCGCGGCGAGGTTGTCGGTCAGGAAGGTCCTCGGCACCCCGCCCAGGTCCGTCAGGGCGTTGACGTGTCCGGCCAGAAAGCTCTCCAGATGCTGGTCGAAGAAGAACTCCAGGTACAGGGCCCGCGAGTAGGAGAGCGTCAGGACGAAGCAGGAGAGCCGCCTCTCGGCCCGTCCCATCCGGACGGCGCCAAAGTGCGCCCAGTCGATCTGGGCCTCCTCGCCGGGGAACTTCCGGAGCTTCAGGAAGGCTTCCGGCACGACCGGCCTCAGCCCCCGCACGGCCCGGCGAAGCTGGACGATGCTCCCTTGGTACCCCCGCTGGCGCACCATCTCGAAGAGCCGGGTGGCCCGAAGCCGCGGGTACTGCTTCAGCGTCCCGGCCAGAAACTCGTGGAACGGCCCGGTCACCGAGACCCGCTCGGCCGGCCTCGGTCCGTGAAACCGCTCGGCCCCGATGGCCCGCTCCACCGTCTCGTGGTGGACGCCGAGAAGTCCGGCGATCGTCCCCACCGTGAAGTGCTCGCCGTAGTACAGGCGCCGGATCTCCACGACGGTCTCTTCCGCGATCACCGTCTACTCCCAGCTCGTGAAACGGGTCCGTCCACGGATTGACGACGCCGCAGACGATGCACGCCGCGCTACGACATGCCGCTGCCGAAACACGCCGGCTCTTGCCGGGCCGGGAATCTCCATCGGTCACCTCCCGCGCCGGCTCCCGCAAAGGCGATTCCGGCGGCGCCGCCACGGTGACCGCCCCCGCCCCGCCCTCGCTACCCTGATCCGTCACCTTTCTCGCCCGGACCCTCTCCCGGTAGCGGTTCTGGTGATCCGCGTGATCCCGTCGCCCCGCCGCCCCCTGCTGGTGCAGCCGGTTCGACCGCCGCTGGCTCTCTCGCCGTGCCGCCCGCTGGCACGTCCGGCTGCCGTACACGTTTCCCCGGTCGCACCCGCGGCAGATCACGAACGGCTTCTCGCACCTCTCGCACCGGCGCCGAAGCCCAGTCCCTCCAGACGGTTGCACACACCCTCACCGTCGGGCTCGACTTCCGGTTCCGTCCGTGAAAACCTCGCTCCGTTCTTGTTTCGGTTTTCCCGGTCCTATGGCCCCGCCTGCGTCAACAGTCGGGGCCTTTCCTTCGTCCTCCCGACCCCGCCGCCAACACTACGGCATCGCCCTCCGCCCGCCGTCGCTCCGCTCCGGCGGGGATGATGCTGACTACGCCTCACCCGGCTCCTGTCCAGAAACCTGCGCTTTCAGGTGATCGGGGACAACCTCGGCGGCTTGTAGGGGCC
>WBZR01004750.1_pt1 | contig 10907 bp, 10 predicted proteins | sample 5204231 | NCBI WGS metagenome assembly WBZR01 (sample SAMN12412403, study PRJNA552823) | activated sludge metagenome | isolation source: activated sludge from anammox sidestream of wastewater treatment plant... | place: USA: Virginia | collected 2017-08
AGGGCGACGGCCGGCGGCGGGTGCGAACCCGCGCCCGCACCGCCGCCGCCGGCCCTTCGCTCACGACGTCAAGCCCACCTCGTTCAGGAGCTCGAGCGTGGCCTCGAGCTCGGCCCCGAGCTCCGCCAGTGAGATGTCGGGGCCCTGGAGCGACTCGAGCGAGGGGAGTCCCTCGCGCGGTGCGACACCGGCGACGAGCGGGTACTCGGCCTCCTCCGCCTCCTCCGCGTAGAAGCGCTGCCCGGCGTCCGAGAGCAGGAAGCGGACGAACGCGAGTGCCGCCTCCTGCTGGTCCGAGCCGGCGAGCACGCCCACGCCGGCGACGTTGACGAGCGCCCCGGGGTCGCCTGCGTCGAGGAAGTGGTTGTCCACCGGCGCGTCCGGCTGCTCCTCCTTGAGCAGGTAGAGGTAGTAGTGGTTGACGAGCCCGACCTCGATCTCGCCGGCGGCGAGTGCCTCGAGCACGGGCGAGTTCTTCTCGTAGAGCTTCGGCTCGTTGGCCTTGATCCCCTCGAGCCAGCGGCGCGTCTCCTCCTCGCCGAGGGCGAGGCGCATCGCCGTCACGAAGGCCTGGAAGGATGCGTTCGTCGGCGGCAGCCCGATCTTGCCCTTCCAGCGTGGGTCGGTCAGCTCCAGCACCGACCCGGGCAGCTCGTCGTGGGAGACGGCGTCCGTGTTGTAGGCGAGCACGCGCACGCGCCCCGACGTGCCGACCCAGCGGCCGCCGGCATCGCGGTAGCGCTCGTCGACGCGCTCGAGCAGGTCGACCGGCAGCCCGGCGAGCAGTCCCTCGGCGGCGACCGCCCCGAGCGCGCCCGCGTCCTGGGCGAAGAACACGTCGGCGGGCGACCCGTCGCCCTCCTCGGCGAGCGTCGCCGCGAGCTCGGCGCTGTCGCCGTAGCGGACCTCCACGGCGATCCCCGTCTCGTCCTCGAACAGCGCGAACAGGGGTGCGACGATCTCTTCCTCGCGGCCCGAGTAGACGGTCAGCGTCTCGCCGGTCGCCTGCTCCTCCGTCCCCGTCCCCGCTGCGTCGTTGCCGTCGCCGCCGCAACCCGCGGCCGCGAGCGCCGCGACGGCGAGCAGCGCAGCCAAGGCGGTCATTGTCCTCATCCGATCCCCTCCATCCGGTATCTCCATGTAAGGAGTTACTTACAATGGAAATAAGGAATACCTGGCGACGGGCCGAGCGTCAACCGGCTTCGAACACGGCGACGGTTCCGGCATGCGGCGTCACCGCGACGCGGGCGCCGAGTTGAACGACTTCGGTCGAGGGGCGCTGGGAGACGAGCTCCGTGCCGTCACCGAGGCGGATCCGGTAGAAGACGTCGTGACCGCGGAACTCCCGGGCCACGACCTCCCCGGAGCCGGACGGATCAGGCCGCAGCTCGAGCCGCTCGGGCCTGACGAGGACGTCGACGGTGCCGTGCCCGTTCGGCGCCCGCACGGAGAACGTCCCGAGCCGGGTCTCCGCGCGCCCGGCGACGACCCGCCCCGGGACGAAGTTCGCGGCCCCCACGAACGTCGCCGCCCAGCGGGTCGCGGGCGCGTGGTAAACCTCCTCGGGCACCCCGACCTGGACGACCCTGCCGACCCGCATGAGCGCGATCCGGTCGGCGATCGAGAACGCCTCCTCCCGCTCGTGGGTGACGAGCACGACCGTGACGCCCACGGCGCGCAGGATCGAGGCGAGCTCCTCCCGCATCGTCGTGCGCAGCAGGGGGTCGATGTTGCTCCACGGCTCGTCGAGGAGCACGAGCGAGGGCCGCGGGGCGATCGCGCGCGCGAGCGCGACGCGCTGCTGCTGGCCGCCCGAGAGCTCGTGGGGGAAGCGTCGCCCCTCGCCCGCGAGCCCGACCAGCTCGAGCGTCTCGGCCACGCGCGCGGCTCGTCCGGGCCGCGCCAGCCCGAAACCGACGTTGGCGCCGACGGAGAGGTGGGGGAAGAGCGCGTAGTCCTGGAAGACCATGCCGACGCGCCTCCGGTCGGGCCGAACCCAGGCGCCGCCGCCGGCGACCGTCTCTCCGTCGAGCTCGACGGTCCCGGCGTCGGGCTCCTCGAAGCCGGCCACGAGCCGAAGCAGCGTCGTCTTCCCGCAGCCGCTCGGGCCGAGCAAGGCCAGGAACTCGCCGCGCTCGACGGCGAGGTCGACGCGGTCGACAGCGGCGATGGTGCCGAATCGCTTCGACACCCCGTTCAGGGAGATGATCGGTCCGGTCATCGGCAGGTAAGTCCGACGGGGAACGGAAATAAGGGTACCCTGCTTCCGGGGCTCAGCGCAACCTGACGGCGCCTGCGGGGAGCTCCGGGATCGCTACCCTGGGGCCCGTGCCGTACTTCATCTGCCCGAGCTGCAAGCGGCGCGTCATCGACGCCGACCGTCGCGACGGGCTGACCCACCAGCCGGTCGGCTGCTCGAGCTGCGGCTTCGGCTTCCTGTTCGAGTTGCTCGAGGACTACTACCCCGGTCCGAGCACCGGCCTCGTCGCGTGCGACGGGCAGCGGCGCGTGATCGCGATCGGCCGCGGCGTGCTCGAGCTGACCGGCTACCGCGAGCGGGACGTGCTCGGCCGCGACGTGATGGAGGCGTTCGGGCTGCGCGGCGAGGACGGTCAGGATCCGGCCGCGCTCGCGGTCGAGTGGGGCGTGCGCCGGCTCGGGCAGCGGCTGACGCTGCGGCTTCGCTCGGGTGCGGAGCGTGCCGTCGTCGCGGACTTCTTCCCCGCCTACGACGATGACGGCGGCCTGCTCGTCGCCCTCACACCGGGCTAGCGAGCCGCCGCGGCGGACGTGACGGTCGAGGCCCCGCGGCCTCCCGAAGCCCGCCGGCGAGGCGCTGGCGAGCCCGTCCGAGCGCGGTCGCGACGGTGAAGACGTGCTACCCGGCGCCGGGGTGCGAGAGCCGCTTGCCGAGCCCGGCGGACGTCCCGGCCGGGAACGGGCTGCACGCGCGAGGCGGCGCGGGCGGCCGCGTTCTCAGGCTGAACGCTCGAGCCCGCGCAGCGACCGGACCAGCTCGAGCGCCTCGCGCTCGGCGCGGCGGCTGGCCTCGCTGCTGACGCGGCAGATGCCGAGCAGGAGCACCGAGCTCAAGGAGACGGTGACCGACACGAGCAACCAGATCCACCAGGGCATAGGGCGCATCTTCCTCGACTCCCCCGAAAGGGGCATGGTCGAATGTGATCAATCTGACGTACCGGGCCGCGCGCGCGCCGTCTCGTAGGCTTGCGGAGGTGGAGACGAACTTCGGCTCGAGCGACCTCTACAGCCTCGGGATCGAGGAGGAGTTCCAGATTCTCGACGGCGAGACGCTCCGCCTCGTCCCGCGCGTGGACGAGCTGCTCGCGTCGATCGGGCGCTCGGGCGGCGAGCGCGCGCGTGAGCATGTGACCCACGAGCTGTTCCAGTCCGAGGTCGAGATCTCGACCGGCGTCGCCGGCTCGGTGGCGGAGGCGGTCGAGGAGCTCGCGTACCTGCGCGGGCGTCTGCGCGCCGCGGCGGCATCCCGCGGCGCCCTGATCGCGTCGGCCGGGACGCACCCGTTCTCCTCGTACGAGTGGCAGGAGGTGACGGAGGAGCGCCGCTACCTGGACCTGCTCGAGACCATGCGCTGGGTTGCGGAGCGAGGGCTCGTGTTCGGCCTCCACGTCCACGTCGGGCTCGACTCCGCGGAGCGGGCGATCGCGTGCGCCAACGGGCTGCGCGCGGCCCTGCCCGAGCTGCTCGCGCTCTCGGCCAACTCACCGTTCTGGCACGGCCGGGCGACCGGGCTCGCCTCGACGCGCGCCAAGGTCTTCGAGGGGTTCCCGCGCAGCGGCGTGCCCCCGGCCTTCGACTCCTTCGCCGACTTCGAGCGTCTGGTCGAGCGGGGCGTGCGCACGAACTCGTTTCCGGACTACACGTACATCTGGTGGGACGTCAGGCCGCACCCGCGCCTCGGCACGGTCGAGCTGCGGGTCTGCGACGCGCAGACGAGGCTCTCGAGCGTGGCCGCCCTGGCCGCGCTCGCCCAGTCGCTTGTCGCGACCGTCGTCGGGGAGCTCGAGCGGGGCGAGCGGGCGCCGGCCGAGCCGCAGACGCTGCTCGAGGAGAACAAGTGGCGGGCGCTCCGGGACGGACTCGATGCGGTGCTGATCGATCTCGCGACCGACACCGAGCGGCCCGCGCGTGAGGCGGTGGCGGCGCTCGCCGAGCGCTGCGCCCCGGCAGCGGCCGCTCTCGGCTGCGTCGCGGAGCTCGACGGAGTGGGAGCGATCCTCGCGCGGGGGAACGGGGCGGACGAGCAGCGGCGCGTCCACGGCGAGCACCACAGCATCAGGGCGGTGGCGCGGTGGCTGGCGGACGAGACGGTGTGCCTGCCGAAGCTGCGGCCGGGCGCGTCCCGGTAGCCGTCAGCTACCTCGCCGGCTCCGCCCGCCCGCGTGCGCGTGCGGGCGGGCGGCGAGCGCGGCGAGCAGGGCGACGGCCACGAAGTTGCGGAAGCTGGGCTCGGGCCAGCCGAGCTCGGCGGTGCCATCGAGCCAGCCGGGGTGAACGAGGAAGACGATGCCCGTGATCAGGACCTTGCCGAGCCAGCCGAGCACGAGGAACAGCGTCGCGAGCACGATCGCCCAGAAGCCGAGCTCGGGGAGGCCGAGCGCCGGCCCGAGCTCGAGCACGTTCCAGGCGAGCCAGAAGACGAGCGGCCCGAGCAGGATCGCGGCGGTGACGGCGGCGAGCACGACCGCCAGACCGCCCGCCACGAGCGTGCCGACCCCGAGTACCTTCAGCGCCATCCGGCCGGCCGGGTGCACAGCGTCAGCCTATACGCGGCGCGCGGCGGCCGGTGGAGGGCTCGCCGGCGGTGCCCGCCGGGACGGTCCCGCGGTCCGCGTCCGTTCCGGTCGCATCGATGTCGGCCCGGGCCCGGCGCCGCAGCGTGCGCCCGGCCCGGCTCGTCCTGCGCGGCCTCGAGCCGTGGGCGGATGGGTGGGCGTCGATCGGTCCGTGGGCGCCGGAAGGCGGCTCACCCGGCGGAACGGAGCGGCCCCGGAGTCGAACCGAGCCAGCGTGGGGCTGCCACGCCTCACCGGTTTTGAAGACCGGCTGGGCCACCGGGCCCGTGCCGCTCCGCCGGGGAGCCTAGCTGCCCGTGACCCGTGCCCGGTAGCGGAACGTCCGGTTGTCGTCGAGCGGGCGGCCCTGGCACGCGTAGGGGGTGCCGCGCCAGCAGGCGAGTCGGGCGCTCCCGTTCGAGAGGACGAGCACGACCGCTTCGAGCGAGCGGTTGAACGCGACCGAGAGCGAGGCATTGCCATCGGCGTCGAGGCGGAACGGCTGCTGGGTGGGCCGGCCCGCGACCGGGATCGTGACGAGTGCGGCCTCGGCGCCCCTCCACCGGCGAGGGCCGTCCACCGACACCGTCAGCCGCGCCCCGCTTCGGAGCCCCGGCGCCGGGCGGAACGACCCGTACCAGCTCGTCAGGTGGTCGAGCACCACGGAGCCGCCCGCCGAGGCGCCGGCGGCGAGGGTGACGGTCCGCGCGGGCTCGGGGGCCGGGTACGCGGCGCCTTCCTCGTAGAACGCGTCCGGGACGAGGTTGGTCGCAGCGAAGTCGCGGAAGGTGGCGCGTAGCGTCGCTCCGCGCTCGGCGAGCGCCCGGTCGATTGCCTTCGACGAATGGTGGTCGGGCGCCCCCGCGGCGGCGTCGGCGAGCTCCCAGATCCGGCGGACGACGTCCGGCGCGCCCTCGCGCTCGGAGAGGAAGCGGAAGAACACGAAGGCGCCGTACTGGAAGAGGAACCTCGGGTGGGTGGTGGGCGGGCCGAGGTCGAGCGGTACCGACGGGTCGGTCAGCTGGCTCTGCCACAGGTAGCCGAGGTTGTCGTCGACGCTGTCGTAGACCTCGTCCTCCATCCATGTCGCGGTCGCTTCGAGCAGCCAGCCGTCCTCGAGGTAGTCGTAGCCGAACTGGATCGCGTGGAAGAACTCGTGCGCGGCGGTGACGGAGAGGCTCGCCTCCGCGGGCGCCCCGTCGAACTGTCCGGGCGCGAAGTCGTTGTCGAGGACGCAGTAGGCGGAAGCGACGTAGCGGGTTCCGCCCACGCGGGGGTCGTCGCTCGTGCAGTAGCCGTACAGGGTCTCCGACCCGACATCGACGAGGTAGACGTCGATCCGGCCGTCCGGACCGTGGTTTGCCGAGCTCTCGTCGGCGAGCGGCGGGCGGTACCCGAGCCGGTCGATCTCGGCCGCCCAGACCTCGGCAAGCTTCGCCTGGGCGAGCTCGACCTGGTCGGGAACCGTGTCGGCGTCCGCGTCGGCGAGCGGGGGCGCGTCGTCGGTCGACTCGACCCAGTGCACGCACACGTTGCCCGAGCAGTCGACCCGGCTCGGCACCGTGTAGCCGTGGCCCTGCGGGTCCGCGTTCCCGTCGTCGGGTCGCGCGAGTAGGCGGCTCGCCAGGCGGCGCTCGGCGGGGGGCAGCTCGTCGAGGCGCAGCGCGAGGTCGCGCAGGACGAGGGTCGCCGCGCGGGCTGGCGAGGGGGCGATGGCCCCGAAGCGGGCCGCGACGTCGGAGCGGCGAAACAGGGCGCGAGCGCGCTCGAGCGCGTAGCGCCCCTCGGTCACGCGGCCGCCCTCGAGCGCCCGGGTCAGGCTGTCCGGGGCGCCGGGAGCGAGGGAATGGGTGCCGCCGGGAGGCAGCGCCGCGGCAGCGCTCGCGAGTGCGAGCGTCGCAACGAGAGCCGCCCCGGAGGCGAGGGCGGCCCGCGGGAGCACGGGGCGCATTGTACGGCTATCGGTCGGTCGGCCCGGCGGCCTGAGCGTCAACCGCCCACGGCGCGTCCTCGCCGCCTGAGCACGCGGACGTCACCGGCGCGGCGGGTGACCCCGTCGGCGTCGAGCCGCTCGAGCACGAGCTGGGCGGCGCGCCGGCCGATGCCGGCGAGGTCACGGAAGCGCGCGAGCGTGATCGACCCGGCCGTCTCGCACTCCTCCGAGACGAGCCGGCGCGCCTCCGCGAACGCCGCCGCCGAGAGGACGAGCCCGTCGGCGAGGCGCACGAGTCGGCCCTCCCGCTCCAGGTACACCGCCAGCTCCTGGTCCTCCGCCTGGACCGGCGTGAGCCCGCCCGTCGCGAGTCGGGTCTCGAGTCGCTCCGCCGCGCCGGCGCGATCGCCGAGGCCGGCGCTCGTCCCCGGCGCGAACGCCTTCGCGTCCCGGCGCTCGAACGGGAGCAGGGAGAGCACCGCTTGTGCCCAGGGGCGGGCCGGGAGGAGCTCGGCGAGCGGCACGCCCGGGTCGAGCGGGGTGCTGCGGGCCCGGTCGGCGAGCCGTCGTGCCACCCGGTCGGCCAGCTCGTCGAAGCGTGCGGGCGTGAGGAACCAGTCTCCCGCCCGCACGGCCGCGGCGAGCCCCCGCTCGAGCTCGTCACCGGCGAGCAGGGCGCGGCGGGAGAGGTCTCCCCGCGAGATCGGCTCGGCGGCGGCGTCGAGAATGCCGAGGATGATCGACTCCGGGTCGCCCCGCTCGAGCAGCTCGAGGCGGTGCTCGCTCGGTCGCCGCGGCGGCGCCGGGTCGAGCACGACCCCTCCGCCGACCGTGGTCTGCGCTCGCAGGACGACGCGGTCGCCGCGGGCGGCCACGACGGGAGCCGCGAGCCGGGCCTGGGCGTAGCGCTCGCCGATCCGCACGAGCCGGGCCTGGTGCTCGGCCGTGCCGTGGTGCACGCGTAGGCTCGCATGCGCCGGGAGCTGGCCGCCCGGCAGCTCGAGCAGGAGCAGATCGAGACGGTAGCTGGCCGGGAAAGCGCCCGGAGCGATCAGGGCGTCCCCGCGGTGCACCTCGCCTCGCTCGATCCCTGGCAGCGAGACCGCGACCCGCTGGCCGGCCCCGGCCCGCTCCACCGCTCGGTCGTGGACCTGCACGCTGCGCACCCGCACCCGGCGCCCGGCGGGCACGAGCTCGAGCTCGTCGCCCGCGCCGATCGACCCGGACCAGAGCGTGCCGGTCACCACCGTGCCGATCCCGCGCAGGCTGAAGGAGCGATCGACGAACAGCCGGGTCGCCGCGAGCGGCTGCCGCCGCTCGACCCGGTCGGCGGCCCGGGCGAGGGCGGCGCCTAGCTCCCCGAGCCCCGCTCCCGTGCGGGCGCTCACCGGGATGGCCTCCGCGTCCGGGACGAGCTCGCGTGCCTCGTCGAGCGCCAGCTCGAGCGTCTCACCGTCGACCGCGTCGGACTTCGTCACGGCCACCACGCCCCGCTCGATCCCGAGCAGCCGGACGATCGCCAGGTGCTCGTGCGTCTGGGGTCGCGCGCCCTCGGCCGCGTCGATCACGAGCAGGAAGAGATCGATTCCGGTCGCGCCCGCCACCATCGTCCGCACGAAGCGCTCGTGGCCGGGCACGTCGACGACGGACAGCCTGCGGCCGTCGGGCAACTCGAGCGGCGCGTAGCCGAGCTCGATCGAGATCCCGCGCTCGCGCTCCTCCGGCAGGCGGTCCGTGTCCCTGCCGGTGAGGGCGCGGACGAGCCAGGTCTTGCCGTGGTCGATGTGGCCCGCGGTCCCGAGAACCAGCGGCGCCCGGGTCATCGGGCGCGGGCGGTCGCGACGGCCGCCGCGACCTCCTCGACGTCGTCGTCTCCGAGCGTTCGGCAGTCGAGCAGGCGTCGTCCCCGAGCGTTCGGCAGTCGAGCAGGACCAGGGGCGCCCGGGTCATCGGGCGCGGGCGGTCGCGACGGCCGCCGCGACCTCCTCGACGTCGTCGTCTCCGAGCGTTCGGCAGTCGAGCAGGAGGCGTCCCCGAGCGTTCGGCAGTCGAGCAGGACCAGCGGCGCCCGGGTCATCGGGCGCGGGCGGTCGCGACGGCCGCCGCGACCTCCTCGACGTCGTCGTCTCCGAGCGTTCGGCAGTCGAGCAGGAGGCGCCCGTCCCGGACGGCGCCGAGCACGGGCGGCTCGCCCAGCCGCAGCGGGGTCGCCAGCTCCTCTGCGAGCGTGCACGCGAAGCTCTCGAGCTCGGCCAGCGGGAGCGCGCCGCCGCCGACGCGCGCGACCGTCGGCTCCACGGCCCCGCCGGTCAGGGCGGCCAGCCGCTCCGCGCGGGCCCGCACCGCGGCCGCCGGCTCCGCGATCATCCGGAGCACCGGCACCTCGAGGCGCGCCCGCCGCGGATCGCGGTGGAGGGCGAGCGTTCCCTCGAGTGCCGCCAGCGCCAGCTTGTCCGCCCTGAGCGCGCGCTGCAGCGGGTGCCGGCGCAGTCGCTCGACGAGGTCGGCCCGGCCGGCGGCGATTCCCGCCTGGGGTCCGCCGAGCAGCTTGTCGCCGGAGAAGCAGACGAGGTGGGCTCCCGCGGCCAGGCTGGCCCGGACGGGCGGCTCGTCGCCGAGCTCCCCGAGCACGCCGGAGCCGAGATCGTCGACGAGGACGAGCCCCCGCCGCTCGGCGAGCGCCGCCAGCTCGGCCAGCGGGGGTTGCTCCGCGAAGCCGACGATCCGGAAGTTCGACTGGTGCACCCGCAGCAGCACGGACGTGTCGGCGGTGATCGCCCGCTCGTAGTCGGCGGTGCGCGTCCTGTTGGTCGTGCCCACCTCGACCAGCCGTGCGCCGGAGCGTGCGAGCACGTCCGGGATGCGGAACCCGTCGCCGATCTCGACCAGCTCCCCGCGCGAGACGATCACCTCGCGGCTCTCGGCCAGGGCGGCGAGCGCGAGCAGCACCGCCGCTGCGTTGTTGTTGACGACGAGCGCCGCCTCGGCGCCCGTCAGGTCGCGCAGGTGCCGGGCGACGTGATCCTGGCGCGAGCCGCGCGTTCCGGGCTCGAGCTCGAGCTCGAGATTCGAGTAGCCGCGCGCGACGGCAGCGACCCGCTCGAGCGCGGCGGTCGCGAGCGGAGCGCGACCGAGGTTCGTGTGCACGATCACCCCGGTCGCGTTGAGGACGCGGCGAAGGCGCGGGGCAATCGTCCCGAGCGCGTCGGCCTCGGCCCTGGCGGCGAGGTTGCCGGTGTCGAACCCGGCCAGGATCTCCTCCCGCGCCCGCTCGAGCGTGCGCCGGGCGGCCCCGACAACGAGGGCGCGGCCGTGCAGCTCGGCGAGCTCGAGGAGGCGCGGCTCGGCCAAGAGCCGGTCGACCGAGGGGAGCTCGCGCAGACGGGCTTCGGGTGGGCGTTCGCTCACGATGCCGATGATAGGGGTCGCGACCTCGCGGTATGATCAGCCGACCGTGAACGCGAACACCGCCACGCTGCGTCTCGCCATCTTCCCTCGCGCCGGGCTCCTGACCGACGCGCTGCTCGTCCTGGCGGGGACGGCGCTCGTCTCGCTCGCGGCCCAGGTGTCGATCCCGCTCCCGTTCACGCCCGTGCCGATCACCGGTCAGACGTTCGCGGTCGTGCTCGTCGGTGCCTCGCTCGGCTCGCTGCGCGGGCTCGCGAGTCTCGTCCTCTACCTGCTGGTCGGTGTTGCCGGCGCTCCCGTCTACGCGGAGCAGACGCACGGCTGGGAGACGTTCATGGGCCCGACGGGCGGCTACCTGCTCGGGTTCATCGTCGCGGCTTACGTCACCGGCTGGCTGGCGGAGCGCCGTTGGGACCGACGGTTCTCCTCGGCGATCGCGGCGATGCTCACCGGCAGCGTGCTGATCTACGGCGCCGGGCTGCCGTGGCTCGCGGCCGAGCTCGACACGGGCCTCGAGGCGACGCTGGAGGCGGGCCTCTACCCGTTCGTGGTCGGAGATCTGCTGAAGCTGTACCTCGCGGGTGCGCTCCTGCCGCTCGCCTGGCGCCTAGTCGGGCGCCTCCGCGGCGGCGGCTAGCCCGGATCTTTCACGAAGGGCGGCTGCCGGCGCTTGAGCGCGTTGGTGGAGGCTGGCGACGAGGTGTGCGACGAGTAGGGCTGTGAGGAAGCGATGGGGCCGGGCGGGGTTCGTT
>WBZR01004752.1_pt1 | contig 10903 bp, 8 predicted proteins | sample 5204231 | NCBI WGS metagenome assembly WBZR01 (sample SAMN12412403, study PRJNA552823) | activated sludge metagenome | isolation source: activated sludge from anammox sidestream of wastewater treatment plant... | place: USA: Virginia | collected 2017-08
ACATCGCGAGCCCGTGGACACTGATGATCTGCCGTGAGGTTGTCGAGAAGGATGGCGACCTTACCCAGCGGGCCATTGGCACGGGGCCCTTTATCTTTAAAGAATGGCAGAAAGATGTGAAGTTCGAGCTCGTCAAGAACCCGAACTACTTCAAGAAGGGGCTGCCGCATATCGATGCGTATACCCTCCTCCTTGCTACCGATCCTGATACTGCTGCCACTCTCTTCATCGACAAGAAGGTCGATGCCATCGTCTCTGGGCAAACCCAGCTGAAGCGTATCCAGGAAGCACGCAAGGATGTGAACTACCAGGCCCGCCCGAGCCAGTTCTGGCGCCAGATGCGGATGCCCCCGACTACCGAGCAGCAACCCTATCCGAAGCCGTTCGATGACATCCGCGTCCGCGAGGCTATCGTCCGTGCAGTCGATAAGAAGCAGGTGCTCGACCTCGTCTATAGCGGAGATGGGGTTATCACGTACGGCCCTATCCTTCCCATGTACTCGAACTGGGCGCTGAAAGAAGAGCTTGCGGGGTTCGACCTGGCCAAGGCCAAGGCCCTGATGGATCAGGCGGGCCAACAGTCCGGGTTCTCTGGTGAAATGATCTGGGCGACAGGGACTCCGACCGCCGATCAGATTAGCGAGGTCTTGAAGCAGCAACTGGCCAAGATTAATGTCACGCTGCAACTCAAGCCGATGGAGCTTGCCGCATACTATAACCAGACATACTCCTACAAGTATACATTCTCACATCACGCACCACTAAATAGCCCTGAACCTGATGAGAATCTCTCATCTTATTTTGGAGCCAAATCAACTTACTATAAGCATTATAATCCTGATATCTTTAAGCTTATTGAGCAACAGGCTGGCGAGCTCAATACAGAGGCTCGAAAACAGATTGTCCTGGATGCCCAGAAGAAGATTGTCCTTGATTTCCCCATGAGCTTCATGTTTACCACCAATAATCATAATTTCACGGATAAGCGTGTCCAGGGATGGTTCTACTCGCTCGACCTCTACGACGGCCGCATCGAGTCGCTCTGGCTCAACTCCTGACCGCACATTCCACCTTGCTGGCCCGTGGCGCCCCCACGGGCCAGGCCGGAGGACGTTGGTGACGCAGTATTTCGTCCGCCGTCTGCTCCTTGCGATCCCGACGATTCTGATCGTCATCTTCGCGACCTTCCTGATCGTTCGCATGGTGCCCGGCGATATCGTCACCGTCATGATGGCCGAGCGCCCTTACGCCACAGAGGCCGACAAGGAAGCGCTTCGAAAGGATCTCGGCGTCGATAGACCGGTGGCAGTGCAGTTCGTCAGTTACCTCGGCGATGTTGTGCGCGGCGACCTTGGCGATTCGTTCTGGACCCGGCGCGCTGTGACTCACGAACTCGAACAGCGGCTACCGGTCACGGCCCAACTCGGGATTCTCGCTATCTTCCTTGGACTACTCATGGCTGTGCCGGTTGGGGTCATCTCGGCTGTCCGCCAGGACACGATCCAGGACTACGCCGCGCGCAGCGCGGCCATCCTCGCGCTTTCTGTTCCGTCTTTTTTCACGGCCACACTCCTCATCGTCTTTCCGCAGAAGTGGTTCGGATGGGCACCACCTCTCATCTACAAAGACTGGGGCGATGGGATAGGACCCCATATCTGGTACTTCTTCTTCCCCGCGCTTCTTCTGGGCTTCGGGCTTGCCGGGGCGGTCATGCGTCTCACGCGCACGATGATGCTCGAGGTTCTCCGGCAGGATTACATCCGGACCGCCTGGGCCAAGGGTCTCCGCGAGCGTTCTGTAATCCTCCGCCACGCCCTCAAGAATGCCTTCATTCCGGTAATCACCGTCATCGGCCTCCAGGTCTCGGTCGTCGTCAGCGGCTCGGTGATTATCGAATCAATCTTCAACATGCCCGGCGTTGGCAGGTTCTTCGTGGGCGCCATCTTCCAACGCGACTATCCGTCTATCCAGGGCGTTGTCCTCGTACTCGCGGTCGTGATTGTCCTCGCGAACCTTCTTGTTGACCTCACTTACGCATACCTCGATCCGAGGATCCGCTATTCATGAGGAGCTGCTGAACGCTGTGGCCGAATCCGCAACTCTCGGACTGCCTGTTGCCGACCGCCGAACACCCCGCCGGCTTCCGTTCGTCCTCGATGTCACGCGGCGGCTTGTGAAGGAGAAACCGCTTGGCCTCTTCGGAGGGCTTCTCGTGCTCCTTTTCATCGTCCTGGCGATTGCCGCACCGCTGATTGCCCCATTTGCTCCCGGGCAACTTGGTGCGGGCCCCCGCTTCGCGAGCCCGTCTGCCAGTAACCTCTTCGGTACCGACAACCTGGGCCGCGATGTCTTTAGCCGGGTTGTCTATGGCGCCCAGGTCTCGATGACCATTGGCTTCCTCGCCATCGCGATCTCGATGGCCATCTCAATAACAATTGGAGTGATTACAGGCTATTTTGGCGGCGTGTTCGACATGCTCTTCCAGCGTTTTGTCGACGCATTCCTTGCCTTCCCTGCGCTTGTGTTCCTCATAGCGGTCGGCGCGATATTCAACGATTCGCAGATCCCCGGACTGCCGAAGCAAGGCCTTCTCAGTAGCACGGTCGTGTCGCTTATCATCGAACTTGGCATACTCTTCGGTGTCGGGAACTCACGCGTTATCCGTAGCGCCGCACTTGCCGTTAGCAGTACCACGTATATCGAAGCAGCTCGTGCCTCCGGTGCCAGCCACGCGCGTATCATCCTCGTCCACGTCGTCCCCAACGTGATGCCCGCGGCGATAACGATCGCGACGCTGGGTCTGGGCAGTATCATCCTTACTGAGTCGGCCCTCAGTTTCCTCGGGCTGAGCGTGCCACCAGACCAGGTTACCTGGGGCAAGATGCTCAACACCGAGGCTCGCTCGTTCATGCTCCAGGCGCCATGGCTGGCGATCTTCCCCGGCCTCGCCCTGAGCCTTGCGGTCTTTGGCTTCAACATGCTCGGCGATGCCCTCCGCGACCTCCTCGATCCCAGGCTCCGCACATAGATCGACACCTACCGACCGGCAATCGAAAATTGTTCGGTGCGCGTCGACATCCTCACGCTCTTTCCCGGCGCCTTCACCGGCCCGCTCGACGTCTCCATCATCAAGCGGGCCCGTGAAGACGGCCTCCTCGATCTCCACATTACCGATATCCGCGAGTTCGCTACCGATAAGCATCGTTCGGTTGACGACTACCCATTTGGTGGCGGACAGGGCATGGTCATGCGCGTCGACGTCCTCGACGCGGCACTCCAGCATGTCCAGGCGGAAGCACCCGAACCCGGTCTCGTCATCTACATGTCCCCCCAGGGGGAACGCCTGACCGATGCTCTCGTGCGGGAATTTGCCGCGAACCCGCGCCTTGTCATTGTTTGTGGCCGCTATGAGGGTGTCGACGAGCGATTCGTCGAACACTGCGTCGATCGCGAAATCTCCATCGGTGACTACATCCTGACTGGTGGAGAGCTCCCGGCAATGGTGCTGGTCGATGCCGTCGCCCGCCATATCCCTGGAGCCCTGGGCGATGCCGCGTCGCCTGAAGAGGAGTCCTTTGCGGGCAGACTGCTCGAGCATCCGCAGTACACGCGCCCGGCCGAATACCGGGGTTGGGAGGTCCCTGCTGTCCTCCTCAGTGGCCACCACGCGAACATCGAGAAGTGGAAGGCTGCCCAGCGGCTGGCCCGCACCCGTTTGCGGCGCCCCGATCTGCTGGAGTAGGACGGCCATCTGTCGCCGCATCGCCTCCCCTGTTCGCCCCTACGCGCGACCCCGCCTATGATTCGCGAAACAGACATTTACGCGATCTGCGCACGACGGAGTTCCGATGCTTTCGACCCTGCCTTTCCTCATCAGTACGAACAGCTTCGGCATCATCGCACTGCTCATCTTCATGACCTCGAGCGTCGTCTTCATGATCCCGACGTTCGCGACGCGTGGAACCAGCCAGGTCATCTGGCTGGGTGTCGGCTCACTCCTCCTTCTTGCGGAGGCGGCTGCGCTCATCACTCTCCTCATCCTCGTGAACAACGGGACGATTTGGACCGGGCCGCTCGAGTTCTAGGCTCTCGCCGGTTGTCTCGCTCACGCCGCTGAGCGCATCTCGTTGTTCCTGAACGCTTTCAGGAGCTCGCCATGAAACTCTCCCTCAACTGGCTGCGCCAATACGTCGACGTCCGCCTCCCCGTCAGTGAACTCGCACGCCGCCTCATCGATGCAACGGCCGAAGTCGAATCGTGGGAGACCATTGGCGCCTCGTGGGATCCAGTGCGCATTCGGGTCGCCCGGGTCGTTGCCGTCGACCCCCATCCCAACGCGGATCGCCTGCGCCTTGCCACGGTCGAAACCGGCTCTGGCAACCAGCAGGTTGTTTGCGGTGCGCCGAACCTCGCGGTTGGCCAGAAGGTTGCCTTCGCCACCGAGGGTGCAGAGCTCATTGACGGGCACACGGGCCAGCGAGCGAAGCTCAAGCTCCGCCCCATCCGTGGTGTTGAATCGGCGGGCATGGTCCTGAGCGAAAAGGAACTCGGCCTCTCTGATGACCACGAAGGCATCCTCGTCCTCCCCGACGACGCGGTGATTGGCCGTCCGCTCACTGAACAGCTCGGGGACGTCGTCTTCGACATCTCCACATGGGCGAACCGTGCGGACCTTCTCGGTGTCCTCGGGATTGCGCGCGAAGTCTCGGCGCTCACGGGCAACCCGCTTCGTGAGCCTGAATCTACCTACGCTGAGACGAGCACCGACGCGGCCTCGATGGCGTCCGTCGAGATCCACGACCCTGATATCTGTCCGCGATTCATCGCCTCCGTCATCGAAGGGGTGACCATCGGCCCCTCGCCGCGATGGTTGCAGGAACGGCTCATCCGGCACGGCATGCGGCCAATCAACAACGTCGTCGACATCACCAACTATGTGATGCTCGAAACTGGCCATCCGACACATGCCTTCGACTATGACCTCGTCCGCGGACACCGCATCGTCGTTCGCCGTGCGCTGCCCGGTGAAAAGCTCACCACCCTCGATGGTGTTGAGCGGGAACTCGACCCGGAGATGGTGCTCGTCTGCGATGGAGAAGGACCCGTCTCGATTGCGGGCGTCATGGGCGGCGGCAACAGCGAGGTTCGCCCCGAGACGAAGACAATCCTGCTGGAAGCGGCAAACTGGAAGCCGGGCTCGGTTCGCCGCACATCGGGCATTCTCAAGCTCCGGACCGAAGCCTCGCTCCGCTATGAGAAAGGCATCGGCCCGGGCATGGCCGAGTACGCTCAGCGCCGCGCCCTACACCTCTTTGAACAGATCACGGGTGGCCGCGTCGCACGGGGTCTCGTCGACGCCTACCCCGGCAAGCAGCCGCCGCGCACCATTGTCGTCGAGGCGTCGCGCATCGAGCAGGTGCTCGGAATCCCTGTCCCTACCGATGAGGTGCGGCGCATCCTTACCGACCTCGGCTTTGTCTGCCACTTCATTCCACCGGGGAAGTACAGTGTCCAGCCGCCCGACTGGCGCCCGGACGTTGCCATCCCCGACGACGTAATCGAGGACATCGGCCGGATTTACGGCTACGACAAGCTCCCCGCAACGATGCTCCGCGGCCGCCTGCCGGCCATCGAGCCCCGCCCGCTTGTCGACCTGCGCGAGCGTGCGAGGGACCTCGCCGTCTCGTTGGGCTTCCAGGAGATCCTCACCTATACGTTGACGGACATGGCGCACCTCGAGCGCGTCGTTGCCGAAGACGACCGCGTCCGCTCTAACCCGCTCGGCGTGGTAAACCCGGTGGCTGCCCAGCACACCTACCTGCGCACGAGCCTCCGCCCCATGCTCCTCGACACCTACGCGGCGAACCGCCGTCACGAGGACGCTGCCCTCCGGCTGTTCGAAGCGGGGTTTGAATACCTCCCGGCCGAGGCCGACCTGCCGCACGAGCGCACGGTGCTCTGCGCGGCCATGGGCGGTCCAAGGGAAACCCGCTGGGGCCGCCCGGGGGCCGACCGCCTTGATTTCTTTGATGCAAAGGGCACTGCCCAGGCGATTCTCGACTCTCTCGGGATCTCCACGGCCTACGAGACGGCCTCGGTTTACGGCTTTCTCGAAGGGCACACCGCCGCCATCAAGGTGGGCAAAGAGCGTATCGGCGTCCTCGGCCAGGTTCACCCGGATACCGCTGCCGCGTTCGACATCGACGAGCCGGTTTTCCTGCTCGAGCTCTGGCTCGAAGAGGTGGTGCGCCACCTCCCTGAGCGCCCGGCTTACACTGCGCCGTCGCGCTTCCCCGAGGTGCGGCAGGACATCGCCCTCCTCATCGACGAAGCCACCCCGGCTGGCCGCCTGATGGAGGTCATCCGCTCGCATCGCTCGAACGCCGTCCGCATGAGCGCCGAGCTCTTCGACGAGTACCGCGGCCAGGGCATCCCCGAGGGCAAGAAATCGCTCGCCCTGCGCATGCGCTACCAGGCCGAAGACCGGACCCTCACGGACGAGGACGTTGCGCGTGTCCAGTCGGGGCTGCTGAAGCGGCTGGAGAAGGAACTCGGTGCCACCCAGCGGGGCGTATAGCCACAGGATGGTCCCCGGCCGGTGCATTCCTGGGCACACCGCGCACCTTTCCGTTGATTATGAAGTTGGCGGTCCGGATCTTTCTAGCCAGGTTGATATCCGTCGCGGAACCGGCAAATATGAGCTCGATTTAGGCAGTACCCGGGTGAGTCCCTTCGCGGAATGATCCCCCGTCATTCAATTGCATCTTCTCGCCTTTGGAGAAGCCCTGGCCATCGAGCAGTGATGCATGGTGCACCCTTCGGCCGCCCATCAGAATGCCGTTACGTGCCGATCGAGCGTCGCTTCCCGACGCCATGACGGTGCAGTGGTAGCGGGAGGCTCTTGGATCCGACAGGACAATGTCGTTGTCTGGCATCCGACCGATGCGAACGGGGCGCGTCAAGGGTATGCGCCGTCCGCCGCTGGCCCACTCAATCCCCCAAATGGTATTGGTCACGAGGCATCGTAGGCCCACCGGGATTGGCGAAGGTACCCGCGAGTCTAACGATCGCTGAACAAACAGGTGAAGCGCCCGGGAATGTGCACGTAGCCCCGGTTCGAACCGGGGCTACTGCGGAAAGCCGGGAGGTCGGAGAGGCCGAATCTTGCCGCTACGCCGCCGCCTCGACTGCCTTGCGCGCCGCCTCTGCGAGCCCGTTCGCGCGAATGAGCGGCAGACCCGATTCGGCCACGAGCTTCTCGCCTTCGGCCAGGTTCGTGCCCACGAGCCGCATCACGACCGGCACCTTGATGTCGATCTGCTTGTGGGCGTCGATCACGCCCTGGGCGATGATGTCGACCCGTGCCATGCCGCCGAAGATGTTCACCAGGATCGCCTTCACCGACGAGTCCTCGATGATCACCTTGAGCGCGTTCACCACGCGCTGCGGGTCGTTGACGGTGCCGATGTCGAGGAAGTTCGCCGGCTCGCCCCCCGCGAGCTTGATGGTGTCCATGGTCGCCATCGCGAGGCCCGCGCCGTTGACGATGCAGCCGATGTTCCCGTCGAGCTTGATGAAGTTGGCAACGCCGAGATCTCCCGCCAATACTTCGAGCGGGTCCTCTTCGTCCTTGTCGCGCAGGGCCTCGAGATCCTTGTGGCGGAAGAGTGCGTTGTCGTCGATGTTCATCTTGCCGTCGAGCGCGATGACCCTGCCCTCTTCGGTCACGACGAGCGGGTTGACCTCGACGAGGCTCGCGTCGGTCGCCATGAACGTCGCGTAGAGACCCGCTGCCAGCTTCGCCGCCTGGTCCGCCTGGTCACCCTTGAGCCCGAGCGCGGCGGCTACATCGCGGCCGACGTAGCCCTGGAAGCCAGCGGCCGGGTTCACCGGGATGCGGGCGATCGCTTCGGGATTGTTGTGGGCGACGACCTCGATCTCCTGGCCGCCCTCGGTCGAGGCCATGATCAACGGCGATCCCTGTGCCCCGTCGACGATGATCGCGAGGTAGAACTCCTTCGCTACTGCCGACTGCTCCTCGACAAGGACGTTCTTCACGAGCTTGCCCTCGGCGCCGGTCTGAATGGAGACGAGGTGCTTGCCGAGGATGTTCGCCGCTTCGCGCTCAGCCTCAGCGGGCGTGTTGGCGAGACGGACGCCGCCCACCCGGTCACCCTTCACCTGTCCCGACGTGTTCGCGGGGTCGGAGATGAGCTGCTGATACATGCTGGCGGTTTCATTTGCCGCGACGAGGCGGCCTTTTCCGCGTCCGCCGGCATGGATCTGGGCTTTTACCACTACCTTGCCGCCGAGTTCCTCTGCGATCGCCTTCGCCTCGGCCGCAGTCGATGCGACACGGCCACGGGGTACCGCCACGCCATGCTTCGCGAATAGTTCCTTCGCCTGGAACTCGTGAATCTTCACTGGATCTCTCCGATTGAAAGTGGCCCCAGCGTACAGCCGAACCCTTCTAACCGGTAGTCGCGACAGTGCTATCCGGCCGGTTCGGGCGTCGCCTCGGGAGTGGCGGATGCTTCGCTCGGCCCGGGTGTCATCTCCGCCGGTGTGGGGGTCTCCACAGGAGTTGTTGCGGGCTCCACCGGTGTCGCCCCGGGATCGCCGGGCATCTCTCCGTCGTCCCTCCCGATCATGATCGCTCGGCGTGGGCCGGGTGTTGGCGTCGCGAGCTCATGTGCCTCGTCGGATGCGACCGCACCGATGAAGAGCGGCGGGCGCGGAGTGGGCGTCGGGATGGCCGTGGGAAGAGGTGTCGCGACCGCCGCGTGATGCTCGGCCACGGGTTCGGCTGTCATGGTGACCGTTGGTGGCGCCAGGGGCAGGTTCCCCGGCAGGACGGGTGCCTGCGCCGACCGCATATCCAGGGGCGCGGGGGTTGGTTCGCTACGCCCAAAGCCGAGGTACGCGGTGGTCTCCCAGGGATCAGCGGCGGTGGCCAGCAGCCCGGCGGCTCCCAGGATGAACAGCCCTGCGGCGAGCGCGAGGGGCGCCCGGTTCCACATGGGGGCATAGTGGCATGCCTTCATCTCCTGAGCGAATCGGGGAATCCCCTCGGAAACGGTGTACAAAGAACCCCTCACCCGGGAAGGTGAGGGGCTTGTTCCGCGAGCCCTTTGCTGGCAGGGGGGTCAGGCCAGGTCGCGTGGCTCGATCAGGACATGGCAGCCCGGGCAAAACGTCTTGGACAGCGCGGACATGAACTGGAGGTCGCAATGCGGGCAGACTACGTGGCGTCGGGTCATCTTTGAGGTTCTCCCATTCGAAATCGCTTTTCGCTCTTACAGATTCATCCACACCACCGGCTTCTGGTAGTCGAATCTGTATATCTCCGTCCCTGTAGATATCGACAAGAGCTATGGATATCAAGAGTTAGAATATACGAAGAAGTACTCGTGCCTGACCTATAGGCCCAGCCTCTGCCTCCATTCGGCCCTAATGACTTTTCGCTGTCTCTCGGATGCCCTTTCCCTGTGGCCCCGTGAACTCGAAATGGGTAGGCTGGAGGAATCATCACGCACTCGCGCGGGGGTCTTCGCAACATGGTCACCAAAGTTGGTATCAACGGCTTCGGCCGCATCGGTCGCCAGGTCCTCAAGGCACTTACGGACCGCTACCCCGGCAAATTCGAAGTCGTCGCGATCAACGACCTCGTGGCCATCGAAACAAACGCCAACCTGCTGAAGTACGACAGTAACTACGGCCGCTGGGACAAGGAGATCAAGGCCGAGGCCGATGGGCTCTCGATCGATGGCCACATCGTGAAAGTCTTCGCCGAGCGTGACCCCGGTGCGATTCCATGGGGGTCGGTTGGCGCCGAGATTGTCATCGAATCAACGGGCTTGTTTACAGACGCCACGAAGGCCGCCGCTCACCGGCGCGATAGCGTGAAGAAGGTCATCATCAGCGCCCCCGCCAAGAATGAGGACGTGACGCTCGTCCTCGGCGTCAATCCCGAGGCGTACGACCCCTCGAAGCATCACGTCATCTCCAATGCGAGTTGCACCACGAACGGCCTCGCGCCGGTGGTCAAGACGCTGGTCGATAACTTCGGTATCCAGAAGGGCCAGATGACCACCATCCACTCCTACACCAACAGCCAGCAGATCCTCGACAAGGCCGCTGGCAGTGACCTTCGCGAGATGCGCGCCGGGGCGATGAATATCGTGCCTACGTCGACCGGCGCCGCCCGTGCGCTCAAGCTTGTCATCCCCGAGATCGAAGGCAAGCTCGACGGCCTCGCCTACCGCGTGCCCACGCCCACCGTCTCCATCGTCGAAATCGTCGCCCTCACCGACCGCGACACGACGAAGGAAGAGGTCAACCAGGTCCTCTCCGAGAACGCCGGCGAGAAGATGAAGGGCATCCTGGGCGTCACGATGGACCCGGTTGTCTCGATGGATATGAAGGGTGACGAGCGGTCGAGCATCGTTGATGGCATGTCCACAAATGTCGTCGGCGGCAACCTCGTGAAGATCGCCGCCTGGTACGACAACGAGTGGGGCTACGCCTGCCGGATCAGCGACCTCTGTAACTTCCTCGTCGAGAAGGGCCTCTAGTCGAAAGACAGAACCCGACAGGCAGCGGCTACAACAACGAGCCGTGGGTGGAGACACTCACGGCTCTATCGTTGTGTCCGGACGAGTGGCGTTCAGCGGGAGGCGGCCCTCTGCGTCTGCTCTATATCGCAGCGCCCGAGATCCTGCACGGCCCGTGGACGATGACGGTCGAATGTATGACCGGGAACCTATGCAGTTCTAGGGATTCGCTGATCATTGGCGTTCATAGACGCCGAGGACGGCAGAGACGAGGCTGGGTGGCTATTGGCGCCGGGTGCACGGGGTCCTGGCGACGGATTTTGGCCACTCACAGGCCATCTGCCCTCTTT
>WBZR01004753.1_pt1 | contig 10901 bp, 10 predicted proteins | sample 5204231 | NCBI WGS metagenome assembly WBZR01 (sample SAMN12412403, study PRJNA552823) | activated sludge metagenome | isolation source: activated sludge from anammox sidestream of wastewater treatment plant... | place: USA: Virginia | collected 2017-08
CGTCGACAAAGGCGATGACGCGCTTCTTCTTGCCGATGCCGCGCGGCAGGGAAACTGCGCCGCGAATCATCTGCTCGGCGTTCTTGGGATCGATGCCGAGGTGCATGACGATGTTGACGGTCTGGTCAAACTTCGTTCCCTTGGTCAGTTGCTTGAGCAACTTGAGGGCATCGGGAAGGGGATGCTTCTTGTCCTTCTCGACGAGCTTCAGGTTTGCGGTGTGTCGCTTGGAGAGGCGGCGCATCGAGCGACCGCGCTTCTTGCGCTGGCCGGAGTCGCCGCCTTCGGGGGCGGCTTGTGCCTTGGCCGGGTCTTTGGCTTTGGCCTTGCCTTTTTTCTTGGGTGGAGTCGATTCTGCGGCGGCCTCTGCGCCGGGAACGGCTTCTTCTTTTTCTGACATGTTCAATCCTCTGTTAGCGACCTTGCGGTCTGCCACGATCAGCGGCTCGTGGTCGGGCGACGTTTGGTCGGCGGACAGGTCGCGAGGGGCAACGCATGCCGCTTGAAATCGAGCCCAACAGTGTAGGGGATGGTGGCGCGTCGTACAAGGCGTGCGTGCGGCCGGTGGGTGGTGGATGTAAGCCGTGGATTGACAGGGGATAATGGCGAGAGTGGGGAAGGGGATCGGTCTTGCCGGGCGGCGGGCTTCAGCGGGTCGATGTGGGAAATGGGGAAAACCGTCGGCGGCGTCGGGCGTATAGATGTGGCATTGGCCGCGAAACTTTGTCGGGCAGGAAGTCGATGTTTATCATGCGGACGAAGGCAGGGATGCGATGCGCTCCGATCTACTCGCTCAAATCAACACGGACGATCTACTCCACAACTATCACGCGTTGAAGGCATGTTGTCGGCCGGGGGTGAAACTGTGCGCGCCGCTGAAGGCGGATGCGTACGGGCACTCGATGGCGATGGTCGCGCCGGTTCTGTATGAGGCCGGGGCGGACATGGCGGCGGTGGCGACGTTGTTTGAAGCGGTGGAGCTGCGGGACCTCGGCTGGGACCGGCCGATCCTGGTTCTGGGGAATGTGCTGGGCGTGGCGGACGCGGCGGAGCGGGGCGAGCGCCTGGGGGTGATTGAGGATCATCGGCTGAGTATCACGATCGCGGATGGGGCGGTGGTCGAGTACCTATCGCGGCAGCGTTTGAGCGCGCCGATCGACGTGCATGTCAAAGTGGATACAGGCATGGGGCGGATGGGGGTGCTGGCCGAGGATGCCGCGGGGGTTGTGCGCGATATTCTACGCACGCCGCAGCTACGGCTGACCGGCGTTTATTCGCACTTTGCAACGGCCGATTTTGAGGAGGTGAGCGTCGCGGAGCGGCAGGTCGGGGTGTTTCGACGGTTTCTCGACGAGGTGGGGGCGGCGCTTCCGCCGGGTGTCATCCGTCACCTGGCCAACAGTGCCGCGACGATTGCACTGCCAGATGCGCATCTGGACATGGTTCGGCCGGGGCTGGCGCTTTACGGTTATTATCCGTCGCGTCACATGCGGGGTCAGGTTGACCTTCGACCGATTCTTCGGGTGGTGACGCACCTGACGGCGGTGAAGGAACTGCCGAAGGGGCACGGCGTGGGGTATGGACGGACCTTTGTGACGAATCGACCGACGCGGCTGGGGATCATTCCGGCGGGGTACTCGGACGGGTTCCCGCGGATGCTGTCGAACAACATGATCGTGGGCACGGAATGGGGCGATGCGCCGGTTGTCGGTCGCGTGAGCATGGATCAACTGGCGTTGGATTTGACGGAGCTTTCCGGGGTGGGGGTTGGGGACGAGGTGGTTTTGCTGGATAACGACAATGACCGTCCGAATGGGGTGGATGAGGTGGCGCGACGGCTGGGGACGATCTCGTATGAGGTGACGTGCCTTCTGGGGCGGCGGATCGATCGGCTTCGCGTCGGCAAAAGCTGCGCGGGATATCGGCCGCTGGCGGCGAGAAGCTAATCCGCAACCCGTTTTGGTCCGATGCGTAAGAGGATTTCGGGGGGAACCTCCGCCGAATCCCAGCCGGTACCCCGCAATCGGGGCTGAAAGGGGCTCGCGGTGGAGTTCACCGCCAGATGAGTCCGATTGTTATTAGGCGTAGCAAGTGCGGCGTCTTCCTCGCCGGCGGGCTTAAGTGAAGGAGATCATCATGAAGCGATCGTTAGCAACCCGCCTGGTGAAATCGAAGATGCTGATGCCGCTGCTCGTGGGCGGAATGGCGCTGCAGTTCAATCTGGGCGGCTGCGATGCGGAGGTGCGCGACTCGGTCCTGACGGGATTGTCCACGTCGCTGACGACTCTGGCGTCGGCGGTGATTAACGCCTTCTTCCTTTCGCTCGGCGATGCGAGTACGACGTCGCAGCCGGTGGTGCAGGCGGCGTTTGAGATTATTCAGAGTCTGCCCGCTTAGCGTCCTGCCGAATTCTTTTCCTTTCTTGAATCTGTCATAGGTCAGGCGGTGACTCCGCGCGCTTCGCGCGAAGGGTATCGCACGGCCCCTGCGCGCCGGCAATTCTTCAGGGCGATTAACGCGACAAGTGCATGTGGGGCGGGGCGGTGGAGAGTCTCGCTTCGTAGGGGACCGCGGCCTGATCGGCGTGGAGCAGCTCCCAGACGCGCTGGGGCGTGCAGGGCGTGGTGTGGGGGCTGACGCCGATGGCGTTGGCGATGGCTGAGAGGACGGCGGGGGTGGCGGCGATGAGCGGGGGCTCGCCGATGCCGCGCGCGCCGAAGGGGCCACCGGGATCGTCGGTTTCCAGAATGACCGTTTCGATGGTGGGGACGTCGCGGAAGGTGGGGAGGATGTAGTCGGTGAAGTTGGGATTCTTCATCACGCCGTTCTCCATGATGACCTCTTCCATGAGGGCCATGCCGATGCCCTGAGTGGCGCCGCCGATCATCTGGCCGGCGACGCTTTGGGGGTTGATAGCCTTGCCGACGTCGTGGCAGACGATGAATCGCTCGACGCGGGTTTCGCCGGTCTCTGTGTCCACGACGACCTGGGCGATGTGAGAGCCGAAGAGATAAGTGATGAATGAGCGGGGGGACTGGCCTGTTTCATAGTCTTCGCAGACGGTGCGCGGCTTGAAGATTCCGTTTGCCTCCAGGGGATATTCTCGCTTGCGACCTTCGGCGACGATCTGGGCGATGGGGGCGACGAGGGCGGGGTCGAAGCGGCCGACGGCTTTGCCATCGTGGAGGTCGAGTTCGTGCGGGTGGACGTTGAGCAGCTTGCCGGCGATGTCGAGGACCTGTTCACGGAGCTCGCTGGCGGCGATCTTGACGGCGTTTCCGGTGAAGTAGGTTTGCCGCGTGGCGGAGGAGGAGCCGGATTCCTGTGTGCGGCCGGTGTCTGCCCAGATTACGTCGACTTGTGAGAAGGGGACGCCGAGTTCTTCGGCGGTGATTTGCGCCGCCATGTTGAGGAGGCCTTGGCCGTATTCGACGGCGCCGGTGTAGACCTCGACTCGGCCGGCGGCGTTGAACTTTACTGTGGCGCGGCTGGCATCGGGGAAACCGTCGCCGTAGCCGAGGCCGAAGCAGATGACGGAAAGGCCCCAGCCGCGTTTTTCGTGGGGGGCGAGGGGGCGGTCGTGATGTTTTTTCGATTGGAACTGGTGGAGGGCCGCGTCGACGCACTCGACGGCGGTGGCGACGGGAATGACCTGGCCGGTGGTGACGGAATCGCCGGCGAGGATGAGGTTCTTTTTCCAGAGTTCGATGCGGTCGATGCCGAGGCGGGCGGCGAGGCGGTCCATCATGCCGTTGTAGGCGATGGCCATCTGGCAGGCGCCGAAGCCGCGCATGGCACCGGTGGGGTTGTTGTTGGTGAAGACGCCGTAGACGTCGACGTAGACATTTGGGATGCGGAGCGGGCCGGTGGCGTGGCTGGCGGATTTGCGAAGGACGGCGGGGCCGGTTGAGGCGTAGGCGCCTTCGTCGGAGTAGATCGTGATCTTGGCGGCGGTGAGGGTGCCGTCTTTCTTTGCGCTGACGGTGTAGTGGATTCGCATGGCGTGGCGCTTGTGGCGGGCACGCATGGACTCTTCGCGGCTGTAGCGCATGGCGATGGTCTTGCCGGGGTGCTTGAGGGCGCAGACGCCGAGGTAGACCTGGATGGAGAGGTCTTCGCGGCCGCCGAATGCGCCGCCGGTCGCGGGGGTGATGATGCGGACGGCTTCCATGGGCAGGCCGAGGGCGAGGGCAATGAGGCGGCGTTCTTCGTGGGCCCATTGGCCGGAGACCTGGATGGTGAGGAGGCGTCCATCCCATTGGGCGATGCCGGCCTCGATATCGAGGAAGGCGTGATCGACGGTCTGGGTGAGGAAAGTCTCGCTGATGATGACATCGCCGGCGGATAGTGCCGCATCTGTGTCACCTTTTCGGATGCGCTTGCCGCCCATGATGTTGCCGTTGGGATGCAGGCGGGGGGCGTCTTCGGCGAGGGCGTCGTCGAAGTCGGCGACGACGGGGAGGTCTTCGTAATCGACCTTGACGGCTTCTATGCCGCGGTTGGCGGCGTGCTCATTTTCTGCAAGGACGATGGCGACGGCGTCACCGCGATAGAGCACTTTGTCTTCGGCGAGGACGGGGTGATCGCGGTGGATGAGGCCCTGGCGGTTTGTGCCGGGCATGTCCTTGGCGGTGTAGACGGCGACGACGCCGGGGGACTTTGACGCGGCGGCGGTATCGATTTTGATGATACGGGCGTGGGCCTTCTCGGAGCGGACGACGCGTGCGAAGTAGTCGGCGCGATTGAAGAAGAGATCGGCGCCGTAGAGGCAGGTGCCGAGGACTTTTTCGGTGCCGTCGATGCGGCGCTCGCTGCGGCCGACAGGGCCGTGGGGGGCTTCCTTGTACGGCGTGGTGGAGGGATCGACGAGCGGATTGGACTTCGTTGGGGCGACGATCCCGGTTGGTTGTGCGGGTGAGGTTTTCATTTCCATTCCCGGGCGGCGGATTTGATTGCCTCGCAGATGGCCGCGTAGCCGGTGCAGCGGCAGATGTTTCCTTCCATGCCTTCGAAGAACTCCTGTTCCGACGGATTTGGATTGGCTTCGAGCAGGGCCTTGGCGGACATGATGAGGCCGGGGGTGCAGTAGCCGCACTGGGCGGCGCCGGAGGCGAGGAACTTTTCCTGAAGGACGTGCAGCTTGTCGCCGTGGGCGAGGCCTTCGATGGTTTCGATGTTGCGATTCTGCATCTGCGGGCAGAGGACGAGGCAACTGTTGATCGGCTTGTCGTCGACGATGACGGTGCAGGAGCCGCACTCGCCCTCGAGGCAGGAGCCCTTGGCGCCGGTGAGGCCGAGGCGGTCGCGGAGGAAGAAGAGGAGGGTTTCGTCTTGTGCGACGTCGGCGTCAACGGGATCGCCGTTGACGGTGCATCGGAGTCGCCACGTTGTGTCGTTGGTCTGGGTCATTTTGTCGTGCGCGTCGCAAGCGACGCGGCTAAATGAGAAAAACTCAATTCCCTTGGCGCAGGTCGCGGAGCAATCTGCGGGTCAGCACGCCGCACATGGCGCGGCGATAGGTCGCCGACGAGCGATGGTCGTCGATTGGGGCGACTTCCTTCATGGCGGACTGGGCGGCGGCCTCGATGGCGGCATCGGTGAGTCCGTCCTTTGCGATGATGGCCTCGGCCTGTCGGGTGCGGATGACGGTGGGGGCGACGCAGCCGAAGGCGATGCGAACTTCGCCGCGCGGATTCATGCCGATGGCGCAGCAGACGATGCTGATGTTGATGGAGCCGCGCTTGCCGATTTTGTACCAGGCTGTTTTCCAGTCGGCGTCGAAACGGACGGCGGTGATGAGTTCGTCGGCGAGGAGAGCGGTCTTGCGGAAGCCGGTGAAGTAGTCGTGGATGGGGAGCGAACGTTTGCCGCGGGTTGCGTGGGACAGCTCGATCTGGGCATCCATCGCCATCAGGGCGACGCAACCGTCGCCGGCGGGGGAGGCGGTGCCGAGGTTGCCGGCGATGGTTCCGGCGTTGCGAATGGCGGGTCCGCCGACGGTCATGGCGGCCTGGGCGAGTGCCTTTATGGGCAGCTTGCCGAGTTGGGTAAAGGTCGCGCCTCCGGCGAGAAACCACTGGCCGTTGTCGCGGCGGACGGTTGAGCCATCGGCCACGTGGGTGAGGTCGAGGAAGTGGCGGGGGGGTTTGGCCTGGCGATTGAGTGCCACGACGATGTCGGTCCCGCCGGCGATGGGGGTGACGTCGGCACCGAGGTTTGCCCGAATGGCGAGGGCTTCATCGAGATTTCGGGGCTGGTGGAACATCCAAGCACTTTAATCGAAGAGGGCGACCGGAATCGGGCAAGTCTCCATCTGATATTTTCTTTCAGCCATCTTAACTTTGCCGGGGGCCCGTCACAACGTTCGGGCATTGATGGATCGGCGCGGCGGCGTTGGGTGAGAGCAGACCTAGATGTTGCGTTTTGGATATTGGTTCATCGTGAGATTTCTTCGTCCGGCAACGCTCTGTCGCCCCATTCGGGGCTTTGAGATTTCGGCTTTCTTTCTCCACGGGCTCACGCCCGCGGCTACGATCTGGCGCCCCTGTCGGGGCTCAAAATCGATACTTCCATTGGCCATGATTCATACCTGAACGCAGAGTATTGGAGCTGACGTGGTCGGGCGGCGCGATCGCGGCTATTCTTTGGGCACGGATCATGGCGCAAAGCGGCACACCATCCAGGCAGGGCGAGAAGCTCGACGGTTCGGGGCTTCGGGTGGCGATTATCGTCAGCCGGTTCAACGACAACATTACGTCGCGCCTTTTGTCCGGGGCGCGCGATGCGCTGCTGAAGCACGGTGTTCGCGCGTCGGATGTGACGGAGGTGTGGGTGCCGGGGGCGTGGGAGTTGCCGCTGGCGGCGCAGGCTCTTGCGCGGACCGGCCGGTACGATGCGCTGGTCGCGCTGGGCTGTGTGGTTCGCGGCGAGACGACGCACCACATCCACGTCGGCGGCGAGTCGGCACGGGGCCTAGCGCAGGTTAGTCTGCAAACGAACGTGCCGATTGGTTTCGGCGTGCTGACGACGGATACGGTTGAGCAGGCTGTCGCACGTGCGGGTGGGGATCACGGGAACAAGGGGGAGGACGCGGCGCTTGCCGCTATTGAGATGGTCATGCTTCTTCGAGCGCACCGACCCACCGAAAAGCCGGGACGATAGGCCGCAGCTTGCGGATTCGTCGGGCCCGCTGTAATGATGCCACCATGAAAGATCGTCATCAGGCGCGAATCCTCGCCATGCAGGCGCTTTGTCAACTCGACGTGCTCGGCGATGACTCGCTTGCGCAGCTCGACTCATTCTTCGCGGATGAGTCTCCGCCGGAGAGCACGCAGAAGTATGCGCGGGGGCTGGTTCACGAGATATGGAAAGACCGGGAGGCGTTCGACGCTGCCATCCAGGCGGTTGCGGAGCATTGGGCGACGACGCGGATGTCGGCGGTCGATCGCAACGTCTTGCGCGTGGGGCTCTGCGAGCTTCGCGCGCGGCCGGAGGTGCCGACCGCGGTGGCCATCAATGAGGCGGTGGAGATCGCGAAGATTTTCGGGACGGCGGATTCGCCGGCGTTTGTGAACGGCGTGCTCGATGCGCTGAGAAAGCAGGCGGCATCGGGCGGCGGGGGAGACAGCACCGCCGCGACAGAGCCCGCGCCGCCGGTTGAGGGCTGAGAGTTACATGGGATTATTCGATCGCTTCAAGAAGGCCCTGACGAAGACGCGCGACAAGGTTGTCCGCAGCTTTCAGTCGGTGCTGCCCTTTGGCCGCAAGATTGACGAAAGCCTGCTGGAGCAGGTCCACGACACGATGATTCAGGACGACTTCGGTCCGGCGACGGCGGAGAAGTTGATCGGGGCGGTGCGTGGGGCGTGGAAGCGCGGGGAGATCGCCGAGTCCCAGGACATCATCGCCTATCTGAAGCAGCACATCATTGAGAAGTGGCCGGAGGACGTGCGTGCGCTGGCGAAGGCGGCGAGCGGTCCGACGGTGATTCTTGTCGCGGGCATCAACGGCTCGGGCAAGACGACGAGCGTTGCGAAGCTGGCGAATTACCTGAAGCAACAGGGGAAAAAGGTCATTCTCGGGGCGTGTGACACGTTTCGGGCCGCGGCGGTGCTGCAATTGACCGAGTGGGCCGAACGGTGCGGGGTGGACATCATCAAGCACGGGCAGGACGCCGACCCGGGGGCGGTGGCCTACGACGCATGCGAGGCAGCGATCGCGCGGAAAGCGGACATTCTGCTGCTCGATACGGCGGGACGACTTCACACGCAGGACAACCTGATGCGGGAGCTTTCCAAGATCCAAAAGGTGGTAGAAAAGAAAATTCCGGGCTCACCGCATGAGGTTTTGCTGGTGCTCGACGCGACGATCGGGCAGAACGCGGTGAATCAGGCGCGCAGCTTCAGCGAGCACGTCAAGGTCACGGGGATCTTCCTGGCGAAGCTGGACGGCTCGGCGAAGGGCGGCATCGTGGTGGGCATCCGCGATCAACTGAAGGTGCCGGTGAAGTTCGTGGGGCTGGGCGAGCAGATCGACGACATCGAGCCGTTCGATCCCAATACATTCGTCGAGGCGCTTTTTTCAGAGTAGGCGCCGGTCCATTTCTTTCACGAATCCTTTCGGGGAAATAACTCTGTCGCGGATTTTTTATTCGTCGTAAGCGGCCTGGCCGATGAGGCGAACGAATCGGACGCCGATGAGCGGCCGCTCGATCAATCTTCCCTTTACTTTTTCGATTAGAGTGAGTCGTTGCTGCGGCTCATCGCCGATGGGGGCGAGCAGCCTGCCGCCATCCGCGAGTTGATCGACGAGGGCGGATATGATTCCCGGCGCGGCGGCGGTGACGATGATCCGATCGAATGGCGCTTCATCGGGCCAGCCAACGGTCCCGTCGGCGACTTTGAAAGCGACGTTGGTCAGCTTGAGTTCGGCCAGACGGGCGGCGGCGAGCTCGGAGAGCTCCGGCAATCTTTCGATGGTGAGCACGTGACGGGCGAGCATGGCGAGGACGGCGGTCTGGTAGCCGGTGCCGGTTCCGATTTCCAGAACTCGGTGGTGCGGCTCGATGCCAAGGGCTTCGGTCATGTAGGCGACGATGTAGGGTTGAGAAATCGTCTGACCGAGGCCAACCGGCATGGCGCGGTCGTCGTATGCATCGTTGGCGCGATCAGCCGGCACGAAGTTCTCACGCGGGAGGCAGCGCATGACGTCGAGGACGCGGGCATCTTTGATCCCACGGGTCATGATTTGCTGGTCCACCATCCGCAGGCGACGGGCTGCCGGAGGGTCGTCTTTGAGGCCGGGCGACTGAGGTGAGGCAGGTTCGATTTTGGAGCTCGAGAAATCCATGACCGATTTTAGGGGCCGTAGCCGCTTATTGCGTATCAGTTTATGGGAACCGGGGTTTGCGCGTGAGAGTTCGTTGTTCGCGACCGATAGAAAGGATAAACTGATTGAAAGGGGCGGTATTGTACATGCCTGAAATTCAGTTCATTGGGAGGAGTATGGTCAGGCCTGACGGAAGTCTCGCCCGACCGGTCCTACGGGGTATTTTTACCCGTTGGACGAGCGGCTGGGCGGTTTGCGCATTGATGCCGCTTTTCCTCGGCGCATGTCAGGAAGGGGGCGCATTGCCCCTGAAGAACCCCAATCTGTCGGATCCCGCGACTGCGACGGCCCGTCTGTTGGAAATGGACGTCTGCAGCGATCCTCCGCTTGGCGAGGTGGTTCTTTCGCATTTGTTCGCGGCGGTCAACGCCGAGCGCCGCAAGGCGGGTCTCGCCGCCCTTAAGCGCGAAGACACGCTGATGGTGGTTTCTGACTTTTATGCGTGCCGACTTGCCGATGGGGGATTTTTCTCGCATCGCGACCCGTTCGACAATTCGACGATCGATTCTCGGGCCATCGCCTTTGGTTATCCATTCACGAAAGTCGGCGAGAACCTCGCTGCAGGGCAGCTGAGCGTCGAGGAAGTGATGGAGGCGTGGATGGCCTCGCCGGGGCACCGGGCCAATATTCTCGACCCGGACTTCACGGAGATCGGCCTGGCGGTCAAGCTCGGCGGGGCGGACGGGCCCTTCTGGGTGCAGGAGTTCGGTCGACCGTCTAGTGAGCCGCTTCGCACGGTTCGGCAGGCGCCGACAACCAGCGCTGAATCGACGGCGACATCGCGGCCGGTACCGGTCGATGCACCGGCCGCCTCTCAACCCGGGTCGTAATTCAGTTTCAGTTATTAATATTCAATTGCCGCCAGAGCTCGTCCTCGGCCTTCTTATATTTCTCGCGACTCTGGGCGAGATCGGCCTTGATGCGGTCGAGCTCCGGGGCGTCGGAGGGTATGGCACCGTCGTGAAGTTCGGCGAGGGCTCTTAATTGAGCGGATGCGTCGTCGATGCGGGTGGCGGCTTCGGCGAAGCTTCGCGCGGCGTCAAAGATCGCCAGTTGCTTGATCTCGGTCTGCTTTGGCTCGTTGAAGAGTCGCCAGGGGTGGCGGAGGACGTACTTCATGCCGTTTTTGATGTGGTCGGAGGCCTCTTTGAAGTTCACGAGCATCCGGTCGATGTTCTCGCGGTTGATGACGACGATCTCGCGGGTCGTCGATGTCATGGTGTGAACGTCGTCGACGGTCTTGCTGATCATCACGCCGGTTTTCTTGAGCTCCGCCATCAGGCTGTCGGGCCTGGATGCGTCTGTTTCGCCGGCGAGGTTGTCGGTCATGTCGGCGATGTTTTTCAGGGACCTGTCGAGAGTCGGCTCGTTGGTGGTGAGGACGCGGGAGACCGACCCGAGCCCGTCGTTGAGCGAGTCGATGGCGAGGTGAATCTTCCCGAGAAGGGCCTGACGGCTTGTCCCGTCGGTTTCGGTTCGAAGGGAGCCGGTCATGAAATTGATGTTGTCAACGA
>WBZR01004756.1_pt1 | contig 10893 bp, 11 predicted proteins | sample 5204231 | NCBI WGS metagenome assembly WBZR01 (sample SAMN12412403, study PRJNA552823) | activated sludge metagenome | isolation source: activated sludge from anammox sidestream of wastewater treatment plant... | place: USA: Virginia | collected 2017-08
GGAAGCTTTATTCAACACAGGATTAAATCAAAGCATAGCTTCGTTTAATCCCTATATGTTGGCGGATGTGGCTCTTGTTCTCACGTTATCAGGCGTTTGATTTCTGCAATAATTTGGTCTATAACTTCGGTGTTGTAAATCTTTTTTGTCCCACTTGAACTCTTTGTTGAAAAAACAAAAAATACTTTGCCTCCAAATTCCTTTTCAAATCTCTCGTGATTTTTACGGTGCATCTCAATCCATTGGTATTGATTTAATGCCTGTCCTGATGCTATTGGCTTAATTTGGATACCAATGTGTTTGTCGTTTAATTTTACAAAGAAATCAACGCTGTAAGTTCTATCCCAATTGTCGGGTGCTGGCTGAATTTTTTGACCTATTGCACCTTCAAGCTGTCCGTAAATTGTTTCTATTTCAGTTTTGTAACCTTCGTAAGTTCGGTTAAGAACAAGGTTGTAAGCGTAATCAACACATTCTTCTTCAGTAATCTGTTCAAGTTCGTGTTGAACAACTTCTGATAGTTTGATGTAAAGAGTTTGACCAAGACCTGCAATATATTCCCTTGTAATCGGAAGTCCATCTTTCTTTTTTTGCTTTGCTTGTGTAAAATAAAAATGCTCCCATTCTTCGTATTTTGAGGGAGCACAAGTCCTTATCAATTCCGATGTTGAACCAACGCTATGAGCTTTGTTTAAGCCCCAACGGTTCATGCCATAGTTTAACAAAGTCTCTCTTTTAAATTTCAGATTGTGTCCATCTGAACCGCTTATCCATTCTTTTGCCATTACGTAATTATTAAAGGTTGTCGAGTTGTAGGAGTAATACCTGGATTGCCATTCCAATTGTTTATTAGTGCCGTTCTTCTTTCATTATCACTCCGTGTTCTGCTTTCTAAAGTGTCAATATAATTTTCTAATTCGGCTACACTACCAATTAAAAAAAATCCAGCAGGTTGACCAGTTACAGCACCAATCAAATCTCCATCAATCTCTATACATTCTTTAATTAAGAAACGGAGTTCTACTTGGTTGCCACCAGTTGGGTAGCCAAGATTTTGGGCTAATGTGTGTGCATTGATTGCATTTGGTCTGCCATGTCCTAAGGCATTAAGCAAGTCTTGCCTTTGTTGTAGTGTGAAATTTGTTGGCATTATTTTGAGATAAGTAAGTTTAAAAATTTGTCTTTGTATTTGAAATCAATGTCGCTGTCCACTTGCACTAAACCGTTTTTGATTAAATGAGCATTGATGAATGTTTTGTTTTCAAGGTAGAGGTAGCAAAGCAAGTTGTTCTCGCTGTCGTGCTTTACGTTATCATATTTTAGAAAAACGCGTTTCCCTTTTGTTTTTTCAATTAGAAAGGAAGTCGCTTTGCCGTTAATTATCGGGTCTTCTTTAACTCCAATAAGTTTTACCGTCAAGTCGTTATTTAAACGAATTTTTTCAGGGCTGAGAACTTCTTTTACTGTAAATAATTCTTCTCGCTTGGTTGAACTGTCTTTGTCTATCTTGGAGCCAAATTGAAGTTTCTTTACATCAATTTTCTTGTCAAGAGTATGTGGGTCTTTGAAAATGTAAGGCAGTTTTTGAATTTCCTTTTCAAAGTCAGTCGTTATGGGTTCTTGTTGCAAAAACTCATATGTCGTTCCGTTCAAGTCCTTTTGATGAACTTCCAACTTTTCTTTGATGATTGGAATAAATTCAGGATTGATTTCAAAACCAACAGAATTTCGGTCTGTGTTTTTTGCTGCTAATGCAGTTGTTCCGCTACCAGCGAATGGGTCAAGAACAGTTTCGCCAATAAACGAAAACATTTTGATTAGTCGTCTTGGCAATTCTTCGGGAAACATTGCAATGTGTCCGCTTTGCCTTGCTCCTGCAAAGTTCCAATGTCCTGCAAAAAATGTGTTCCATTCTTCAGCAGTCATTTTAGAAAGTTCTTTCTGCTCTTTAGTTGGTTTCGGGCTGCCCCCTAATTTTTTGAAAACAAGAATAAATTCGTAATCCAATTTCAAAATTCCGTTTCGTGGATAGGGATATGAACCCATTTGAACGCCACCACCTGTTGTATTGGAAGTTGTTACCTTTTGCCAAATGATAGCACCCATATAATCAAAGCCGATGTTCTCGCAGAACTTGATAATTTCTTCACGAATGGGAATGACTTTGTAACGTCCGTAATAAACTGCTCTTGCGAACTGGTCGCCAATGTTTACACACAACCTGCAACCGTTGTGAAGAGTGCGGTAGCACTCTTTCCAAACTAAATTCAGGTTGTTAATGTAATTCTCGTAACTGTCATGGAACCCAATTTGGTTGTCAGTTCCGTAGTCTTTGAGCTGCCAATAGGGAGGCGAAGTAATAGCTAAATGTACCGAATTGTCAGGCAATTCAGTCATTTGTCTGCTGTCTCCGTTTATTATTTTATGATGAGTTTTCAAGTCGTCTTAAATTAAAAATTTATCTCGGTAAATTTAGTCAAAATGTCGGGTTAACCGCCCAAAAGTTATCAAGTTTTCACCTGTCGCCCGATAGTAGCAGTGTCGCTCTGCCATTTCCGCCAACGGTTCGGGTATTGCCGAAGGCGGGGCGTTTCAGCACTACTGTTGATTTGAAAAACTAAAGTTCGGTTATGCACAAAAGTGTCATAGAAGTTCGTCACCCCCGCTTTTGGCAATACCTTGTTACCGGCTGGTGTTCTGTCTGTCCGTCCTTGCAAACCATTGTCGTTGTTGAGTTTCACCGTCATTGTCTGTGTCGTGTTGGTCTGTGCGGTTGGGTATTTTTTATTTTCAGAAGGGGAGGAGATTTTTTTTAATTCAATTTTGTCTGCGTGGGAAAGGCGGAAGCTCTTTTGCAAGCTTTGGTCTGTGCTTGGGCTTGTGCGGCTTGCAAATGTGCTTACACCTGTGCGTTGGCTATTTTGTATCGTCCTGAAAAAAGTTGACACTTTTTTGGTTCTAAATCCTGTTACAAGTTTACACATTTTTCAGTAATCCTAAATATGGTTTACATTTGCATTGGAGACTAAACGAAAGCAAGCTCTGCTGGAGAGCAACTTGCTAGGGATACATCTCCGGGTGACGGAATAAAACGTCTTATTAGCCAAGTGTAACAGCTTGGCTTTTTTATTCTTGAACCCTTCATGCCTGAAAAAAACTCATTTTACGACATAACAACCTCCTTCTTTTTTGAATAATAATTTTTCCATCTGCGTTTTAGTTCTCCCTCTCGTAAATGAGCTTCAATAGGAGTTAACATATCAATACTGCTATGCGGTCTTTGATAGTTGTAGATGCTAATTGCAGCCGCAATAGCTTGTTTAGCTTCCTGATAATTGATGTATATTTTCTCCAACAACTCATCTTTCAAAATACCGTTTACCCTTTCTGCAATTGCATTTTCTAAAGGATCACCACTTTGAGTCATGCTAATTTTAACAAAGTGTTTGTCAAGTATTGAAACATAATCGGCACAGCAGTATTGGCTACCTCTATCAGAATGATGAATGAGTCTTCCCAGTTGCGGATTATTTTTTAAAGCCATTAGTAATGCTTTTATACAGCCATCTGCCGATAGTGTTTCTGATAAGTAAAACCCTACTATCTTTCTGCTGTAAGCATCCGTAATCAGCGATAAATAAGCAAAGTCATCTTTCAACGTGATGTAAGTAATATCACTTACCCAAAGTTGATTGGGAGCAGTTGGAATAAAATCAATTATCAGGTTTGGATATTTTCGCATCCAATGATCAGAGAAAGTTGTAACTGGAACTCTACGTTTTCTTTTCCTTATCAATAGTTTATGAGTTGCCAGCAAATCAAACATGGCATCTCTGCCAATCTCAATATGTTGTTCTCTCATAAATCCTTCCATTTTAAACAGCAGTTTTCTTGTTCCTAATCGCTTTAGCGTTTTTCTGATTTTCAATACTTCCTGAAGAATTAAATCATGCTGCAATGCTTCTTTTTCCGATTGTTTGATAAACTTATAAAAGGCTTGCCGACTGTAACCAAGCAATGAGCAAAGCGTTTGTATGCTTCGGCTTTCGCTTTGCCCTATATTCATTATTGCTTGGTGCCAAGCTTTTTTTTCCAGTCGGTTCCTGTTTCTTTATTGGCAATATTGATGATTTCTTCAAGCAGCTTATTATGCAATTGCTGCTTTTTAAGTTCCTTCTGTAGGAGCTTAACTTCGTTTGGTAATTCAGGCTCTTTTACGCCTGTTTCTTTTTCCCGTTTGCGTTTCATCTTTTCACGCCATGTTGGTTTTCGACCTTGATATTCCAAAACCCAATCGCAAATACTACGAAATGGAATATCGTACTTCAATCCAAGTTCTCGATAAGTGTAGTTGCCCGATAAATATTCGGCAACAATTTCCTCTTTTGTTTTTCTTTTTTGACTCATTTTTGTGCGAAATAAAGTTAACATTTCTGTCAACTTATTTCAGGACAAGTCATTTCTCATCTTCTCCATTTATTAAGTCCTCTGCTAACATTTTAGCTTGTGTAATTACTGTCTCCACTGCTTTTTCTTGCAGGTCTGGCGGATAACCGTGTAAGCGTAAAATTCGTCTTATGTTTCGTCTTAATGCCGATTGCACACTTTCTTTAATTGTCCAGTCAATGGTCGTGCTGTTGCGAACGGTTTTTAAAAGTTCCTGTGCAATGTGTTTCAATGTCTCGTCACCGAGAACGGATACGGCACTGTTGTTTATTTCCAATGCCGTGTAAAAAGCATATTCTCTGTAGTCCAGTCCGAGTTTTTCGCCTTTCTTGTCGGCAGCCTTGATTTGTTCGGCAAATGGAATTAAAACATTCTCCAAAAACTCAACCGTGTCAATCATGCCGTTGTGGTAGCGTTTGATGGCATCTTCCAGCATTTCGGAAAACTTTTTGCTCTCTACCAAATTGATTTTTGACCGCTTTTTGATTTCGTCTTTGAGTAATTTCTTCAATAACTCTACCGCCAAATTCTTTTGTGGTAGGTCTTTCAGTTCTTGTAAAAACCGTTCGTCTAAGATTTCAATGCTCGGTTTTTTCAAACCTGCGGCATCAAATACATCAATTACTTTTTCGGCTGTGATGGCTTCTGAAATAATTTGTTTGATTGCCGTTTCAATTTCTTCATCGCTTTTTCCGCCTTCGTTACGGTCGGATATTTTTACCAATCTTGTTTTGATGGCTTGAAACAATGCCACATCATCACGAATTGCCATAGCCTTCTCATGCGGAACGGAAATCGCAAATGCTTTCAATAAGTTCTTTGTATTGTCAACAAAACTTTGTTCTCCGTTTTCCTGACTAAAAATGTAATCCACAATTACAGGTATGAACTTTAGTTTTTCTTCTGGATTGAGTGTAAAAAACTTCTTGTAATCAAAATGCCTTAGTTGGTATTCAATCGCTTCAAACAGTTCCAACATTTTGGCAACTGCCAATTCCTGGTCAAGTGTTGGTTTTCCTTCACCACCGCTTGCCGTGTATTCTGCCAACGCATGTTTCAGTTCTTGTGCAATTCCCAAATAATCTACTACCAAACCACCTTCTTTTCCTTCGGTAAAAACACGGTTTACTCTTGCAATGGCTTGCATCAAACTATGTCCTCTCATGGGCTTGTCCACATACAAGGTATGCAAACAAGGAGCATCAAAACCTGTAAGCCACATATCACGAACAATAACCAATTTCAAACTGTCGGTTGGGTTTTTCAATCGTTCGCCAATGGCTTTTCTTCTTGGCTTGTTACGGATGTGTGGTTGCATGTGCAAAGCATCGCTGCTTGAACCTGTCATCACCACTTTTATCGTTCCAGTTTCATCTTCATCTGAATGCCAGTTTGGACGAATTTTTACAATGGCTTCATACAACTCCACACAAATTCTTCGGCTCATGCACACAATCATGGCTTTGCCGTCCAACACTGCATTGCGTTGTTCAAAGTGGTTTACTAAATCTTCTGCTATTTTTTTTATGCGGTTCGGATTACCTACAATGGCTTCCAATCGTGTCCATTTGGCTCTTAACTGCTGGCGAATGGTGAGTTCTTCGCCTTCAGTGAGTTCTTCAAACTGCTCGTCTAATTTTACTTTCTCCTCTTCTTCAAAATGAACTTTCGCCAAACGGCTTTCATAGAAAATTGGAACGGTGGCTCGGTCGTTTACGGCTTGCTGAATATCATAAATGTCAACATAGTTTCCGAAAACGGCTTGTGTGTTTCGGTCTGTGCTTTCAATGGGTGTTCCTGTGAAACCGATAAACGAAGCATGAGGCAAAGCATCACGCAAATGTTTGGCAAAGCCATCAATAAAATCGTATTGGCTCCGGTGTGCTTCATCAGCAATCACTACAATGTTTTTACGTTCGCTTAATGCTTTTATGTCTGCACCAATGTATTCAACACTTGGTTCCTGCACTACATTGTCAGGCGAAATAATATCGCTGTCAACGGGCATAAACTTTTGAATAGTGGTAAACACAATACCACCCGAAGCTACACTCAGCAAGGTTCTTAAATGTCTGCGGTCTTCGGCTTGTTGCGGTTCTTGTCGTAACAGTTGCTGGCAGTTGGTAAAAGTTTCATAGAGTTGGTCGTCCAAATCGTTACGGTCGGTTAAAACCACAATAGTTGGATTGTCTAAAGCCAGCACCAATTTGCCCGTGTAAAACACCATGCTCAAACTTTTTCCGCTGCCTTGTGTATGCCAAACAACACCTGCTCTGCGGTCGCCTGTTTCTGCTGCTGCCGATTGTGTGGTAGTAACTGCTTTGTTTACGGCATAGTATTGATGATAAGCCGCAACTTTTTTCAGGGTTTTGTCTTTGCTCTTTTCAAAAACAATAAAATGGCGGATTAAGTCCAGCAAGGTTTGTTTGTTCAACATTCCTGTAAACATCACTTCCATTTGCGGTTGCAAAGTGTCGGCTGTGGTTTTTCCATCTTTGGTTTTCCAACTCATAAACCTGCCGAAATCACTCGTTACCGTTCCGCACAAAGCATCCCAACCATCACTTACAATCATCAATTCATTGAAAGTAAAAAGCGATGGAATGGCTTGTTTGTAGGTTTGCAGTTGGCTGAATGCCGATTTGATGGTGGCGTTTTCGTCCACTGCATTTTTTAGTTCAATTACTACCAACGGCAAACCGTTGATGAATAAAATAATGTCGGGGCGTTTGTTTTGGCTGCCTTCAATAATAGTGAATTGATTAACGGCTAAAAACTCGTTGTTATCGGGTTGGTTGAAATCTGCAATGTAAACTTTCTCGCCTCTTATACCGTCTGCCGTTCTTACTTCCACATCTACACCTTCGGTCAGGTATTTATGAAACGTTTCGTTGTTGATTAATTCATTGGGGCTATCGGTGCGTAGCACTTTTTTCAACGCATCTTCTTTGGCATCTTGTGTGATAGTGGGATTGAGTTTATCAATGGCATCACGCAAACGGGTAACCAACACCACTTCGTTATATTTCCTTTCAGGGTGCTCGCCATCAGGGGAAATAACCGTTCCCAACTGATAGGTATAGCCCAAAGCTTGCAGGTAGCCGATTGCAATTTCTTCTATTTCGTTTTCGGTGATGCTGTTCCTCATCGTTTTTGATTAGCCGTGATAAACTCTTTCATTATTTTCACCATGCATTTTAATGACCATAGTTTTCAAATTGTTCCAATCAATTATGTGCTCTGGATTAACATTATGTGGAACTTCTCTTTCACAAAAAGTTATTATTGGTGGAAATAAATTGCTATTTATTTTACTAAAAAAGCCATTGTGAAAACTACCGTCCTTGTATTCAATTTGAATATAGTGAACCATTGTTGCACCACCATTTGCCATTAAATTCAATAATTCTATAAAATCGCTTTTGTTCATTTTATTGGTTTTTAATTTCAACTTTTCCTGTCATTAGTTTGGGTAATAAACTATCACGAATTTGTGTTAAAACTCTAATTTCCATTTCATTTTCAAATATTCTTTCAAGCAATGGAGTTAATGTGTTTTCAAATTCATAAATAATACCATCACTTGGGATAATTATTTCTTGTTTTAATAAATGAGGAACTTTTATGCTCGGCTGAACTGAGCTAATATCAAGAGACAAAAGATTTTGCTTGATTGACTTTAAAGTAAAATACAAAAAATAACCTTTGAATTTTGACCTTAGGGCAATGATGTTTTGGGCGATACAAATCTGTTCACCAAATGAAATTGCCATTTCACCTATACTTCCAACTGTTGAAAATAAAACATCTCCCTTTTCTGGATGGCCTTTGCGAAACCAGTTTGCATATGTTTCTTCGTCAACGAATTTTTTCGCTAAATGCTGTTGTGCTACAACTGGAGAATTTATAAGTGCATTAACTTCAATTAAAGGAATTCCTTCTCTTTTATCTTCTATAATTGGTGGTGTTTTTCCTCTGTTATCTACGACAAAAGATATTATTTCATTTAATTCTGAATACTTCCACTCCTTAGGCAAATCATCTACCAGCTCGCCATCAAAACCCGGAAAGTTGAAATTGACAAACCACTCTTTGAAAATGGCTTGTGCCATTGCTTCCAAGGTTTGGTTCATTTGCAGGTTGAGTTCTATTTTATCGTCAAGGGAGGAGAGGATGGAGGCTATTTCTACTTGCGTATCTTCATCAGGAACATTAATTTCAATCTTATTTAAAACTTCTGTTGTTAAACTAGGCACAGCTGAACCAACATTCATAGAAGCTAAGTCCATTGATTTTAGCAGATAGTATAAATATTTGCCATTATTACCTTCCTTGATTTTGGTATAAAACATTGTATCAACAGACCAAAAAGGAATATTTACATAAAATAAATTACTAAGAGTTCCTTTTCGGGGAATTAAAATACTTTCCTTGTCATACAGAGCAGCATCAGCGTATCTCATTATACCGCCAGAACCATAGACAGGAATATTTCCTTCTGCTAAATGTTTATGATCCTTGCCATATTTAATTTCAACAAGTTCACTTAGTTTATATGTATTCCATTCTCTCATATTAGCTCTGGCTCAAAGGTTATTTCTAATATTTCTTTGGAAGGTTCATCGTAAAGCAGAATAGTTCCAAGAACTTTTATTTTTTTGATTTCCTTGTCAAATAAATATTCAATTGTAATTTCAGAAGTGACTTTTATGTTCTCAACTTCATTTTCATCAGGCAATTGCTTCTCTATTTTTAATGCGTAATTATTTATAGAAGAATTCACTATATCGTATTCTGTTCCGTCAATATCAATCTTTTGTTTCGAAGTTAAATCTCTTTCAAGTGTTTCTTTAAATATGTCACTTTCCGTAAAGTCAAATATTTCTTTCTCGGACAAATACTCTTGGTATATGCGTTCAATATCAATAATTATTTGTGCAGGTTCTTTTCTAATCAATATTTCCTGTTCGGGCCACATTAAATTGAATTCTTCGTAGCAGTTTTCTTTATAGTCACCATCTTTTGTAAGAAAGAATATTTTGTCATACTCTCCGATGTCATCATAATGAATTAGACTTTCCCAAATAACATTATCCTTAAAACCAGCATCTTTCGGACGAAAAGGTGATTTTACATCCTCAACATCTAAAACCTTTTCGAGCATATTTTTGAATATGATTGTTGTTTTCGCTTCGTCAAAAGGTATTTTCACAATGTTATGTTCAGCAATTACGGCTTCAACTTTTTCTGTTATGAAATTCCTGTAATTAAATTCTTGGTCAGGGTCGGCAAGTGCAATTCCATTTTTGCTTGGTATTTCTGCTAATCTGCTTAGTGCTTCTTGAATTACTTTGTATTCTTTTTGAAATTGTTTCTCACATTGATTTTGTAATTCTAAGATTACCATTTCAGGTATTCCAAGGTGAATTACATTTTCTATTTTCTTTTCCTCCAAATACTTTTTAATCTTCTTGAAGGGTGAACCAAAATCGAAGTTTGAGTAATCAATAATCTCCCTCTCTTTTGCGTTTAAACGAACTTTACGCAAAGAGTTTGTGTCAAAAATTATGAGTGATTTTATCTTATAGCTCATATTTCGGTTTAATCCAGTTTTTCAAATTTGAACTCATCAATGTTCTCTGTGTATTCGTTTGTTATCACTATAGGAAGAATTGTTTCGTCAAGAAAGTATCCATAATTCCAGTCAACTACTCTTACAGGAAATGTATTTTGTTGAACTCTGCCTTTCCAGTAAAGGCTATCATTTTCATAGTCGTAATCAGGAGTAGTATTGAATACTTGTCTATCAAAATTCAAGTAAGCTATTTGGGCATTGGCTGCTGGCTGAAAATATTGATAGAACTTCTCCATAATTCTATCATCCCAAGGTGAAGCATTGGTGTAGCATCTCACATTTTCAACTCCGGGTTGTTGTCTTAATTCTTCACTAAGCTTCCTTAAAAGTTCTTTCTTTTCAATTCGTTGTTTCAGGTTTCCCCAACTTAAGATACGAGGCAGAAAACAATATTTGCCATCATACTTGAACGAAATAATTATGAGTTCTCTGAATTGTTTCATGCTTATAGATTATAACCGATTTTATTTAAGTTGTTTTTAATTGCTTCGTCTATTGTTTGTGCTTTTTGCATTTGCTCTTTGAGTGTTGCTGTTAGCTGTTGCATCTTTTCTTCAAATGCTTGTCCATCTTCTTCGGCTGCCGCAAAGTCAATGTATCTGCCCGGTGTAAGAATATAATTGTTCTTGCGTATCTCCTGTATGTTTGCCGATTTGCAAAAGCCCGGCACATCTTTGTATTTCTCCTGATATTCTTTTCCTCTCCAATTGTGGTAAGTGTCAGAGATTTTTGCAATGTCTTTGTCGGTGAGTTCTCTTTGCTTTCGGCTTATCATGCTGCCCAATTCCCTTGCATCAATAAATAAAATCTCA
>WBZR01004759.1_pt1 | contig 10889 bp, 5 predicted proteins | sample 5204231 | NCBI WGS metagenome assembly WBZR01 (sample SAMN12412403, study PRJNA552823) | activated sludge metagenome | isolation source: activated sludge from anammox sidestream of wastewater treatment plant... | place: USA: Virginia | collected 2017-08
AGCCTGGCCGCCGCCGGGGTGCCGGACCTCCTGCCGAACCCGCGGTTGCGGCTGTTCAGCGGGCAGAGCGTGATCGCCCAGAACGACGACTGGCAGGCCGGCAACTGCGGCGCCGAGGCGCCGGCGGCGCTGCGGCCGTCCGACCCGCGCGAGGCGTGCGTCGCCATCACGCTGCCGCCCGGGTCGTACACCGGCATCGTGGACGACGCGGGCGGGAAGCTCGGCATCGCGCTGGTCGAGGTGTTCGCGTCGGACTGAGCCGGGGCGGGGGCCGGCAGCAAGAAGGGGCGGCGCGGCGCGCCGTGAGGCCCCAGCGCGCCGCGCCGCCCCTGTCGGCGTGCCCGCGCGGTCGGTCAGGGGCGGTCGATGAGGCTCGGGGAGCGCCGGAACGGGCTCACCACCGTGAGCCCGTCCATCGTCTGGCCATCTTGCAGGTCTTCGGTGAGCAGGATGTCGCAGCGAGCGGCCTGGGCCGCCGCCACGATCAGCGCGTCCCAGAACGACAGCGCGTGCCGGTCTTGGAGATGCCAGGCGCGCCGCAAGACCGCGCTGTCGATGCTGAGGGGATCCCACTGCATCAGCCGCTCGGCATCCTGTCGTGCGGCTTCCGGGCGCATGCCTGGCGACAGCTTGCGGGTCACGGTGTGGTAGAACTCGTTGAGCACCTGGATGCTCAAGCGCCCACGCCCGGACTGCCAGAGGGCTGCCATCCAGGCCATGGCCTGCCGCTGCTTGTCGCCCGCCGCCAGATCGCGGGCGTAGACCAGCACGTTGGTGTCGACGAAGACGTCAGCACGCATCTCGGTCATACAGGGTCGCGCGCGGGGGGTATGCGGTACCGTCGCTCAATTGACTGGGTGGGGTCGACAGGTACGCCTCCATCGCCTGGCCATATGCGTCATCCCGCAGCATTCGCTCGCGCAGCATCTCGCCCACGAGGCGTGAAACGCTCGTCCCTTGCCTGGCCGCCCATACCTTGGCCCAACGCAAGACGTCTTCGCCGACCGTGATCGTGAGGTTCGTCATGCGCACGATTCTAGTGGTGCACGAGATTCGTGTCAACGCGCCGCAAGTCGCGTTTCTGTCGCGGCGGCGTCGCGAACCGCTCGCGGTGGAGCGGTCGCTTCTGGCACACTGATGGGGGATGACGAACCGTCGACCGCCGCGACCGATCGACGGTTCGACCACGCCGGGCTACAATGCGCCCGGCGGCGCGCCGGATGCTTCCGGGCGACGTCCGGTGTCGATCGCCCGCAGCCATGACGACCGAGGCCCATCGCCTCGGAAAGGGGGACGACGTGAACGGACGACTGCCAGCCGTCGTGGTGCGGAGCCGGACGGGGGCGCCCGCACGATCCACGCGACACCCGCTGCTCGCCGCGTGCCTGGCGGCCTGCCTGGCCGCTTGCGGGCCCGTGCCGGACGCCACGCCACAGTCGACGGCCGGCCCCGACGCCGCCTCCGACCCAGCCGGCACCGGCGACGCCACCACCGGTGCCGATCCGGTGGCCCCGACCGAGGCCGAGGTGCTGCGCGCCCGTCCCCACCAGCCCGGGCCGCCGCCGACCGTGCCGGATGACGCGCGCCCGCTCGCCGTCGACGAGCTCGTCAACGTCGACATCGTCAACCAGTGCTTCTCGGGCCCACCCGACCAGACCCCGCAGGCGCTGGCCTTCGAGTTCGACCTCTACGACATCGCGAACGTCGGGGCGCCGAGCGCGACCAACCTCACGCCGGGGATCACGTTCGAGACCGGCTGCACCCAGCTGAAGCCGCCGCTACTGTCCGCGGGCGGGTCGACGACGGTGTGCAATCCGTTCGCCCACGTCGACGCGATCCCACCGCAGCCGATCTGGGACAGCCCCCAGGGCCACATGCGCTTGCGGTGGCGGTCGGATGCCGGCGACAACTTCACGATGGCCCATGCAGCACCCCCGGCCGCCGGCTACGTCCGCACCGGCGAGACCGCGCACTTCGGCTACTCGCTGGCCTATGCCAACGCCGGCCCAGGTCAGTCGGTTCCGGTGCCGCACACCATGGTCGCGCGCTACCTCATGACCGCCGGCGCCGATGCCACGCCCGAGCCCGGCCAGGACTGTGCCAGCGCGCCGGTGTCTGTGTCGGTCAGCACGACGGGCGCGTTCACGGGCACGCTCACGGCCACCATCGGCGGCGGCGCGCCGCTGCGGGTGACGGTCAGCGCGTGGACGCCGCCGGGCGCGACGCGGCTCGAGGATATGGTCGCCGGCAACGCGATCTTCCGGCCCGCCCCGGTGCTGACGCGAAGCCTCAACCTGGCCGGCGGGCAGCCCGTGCGCCTCGCCGTCCCGCTCCGCCGCGGCGCGGCCGGCCTGGTGCTGCGGGTGGACTGGCAAGCATCGGGACGTGGGCCGGCCTACGGGCGGCAGCGCCTGCTGCGCATGACGACGTACCACGCCTACAACCTGGTGTGGCGCCGGCCGGATGGACCGACGCCGCCCCCGGGGCCGGCGCTGCCGTCGGGTCGATAGGGGCGCGAACGGCGGTGGCGGTTCGAGACCCCCCCGTCACAACGCCAGCCGGAAGCCCGCGTCCTTGACGCGCACCGACGGGAGCCGCGCGCGGCGCACGGCGCACCCCTGGGCCGCCGCCGCTTCGGCGAACGAGCCGCCGCGCAAGGCCGCCGGCGCGGCCGCGTCCTCGGCGGGATCGGCCGCGCCATCGTCGCCGGCCCCACCAACACCCGCCCCGTCGCCCGCCACACCACGCCCGATACCGATGACGGACCCGGGGGCCGTCCATTCGTTGACGTTGCCCGTCAGGTCGGTCGCGCCTTCGGGCGTGTCGCCCGCCAGGAACACCCCGATGGGCGACGGCCGCTGCAGCCGCGTCTCCGCCGCGTTGCACGCCAGCGGGTCCGCGCCGGCGCCGTATGCGAAGCGGCGACCGGCCGCGCCGCCGGCCGCCGCCGCCCACTCGGCCTCGCCCGGCAGCCGGAACGGCAGACACGACTGCGCCGCCAGCCACAGGCAATAGGCGCGCGCCTCGAACCACGACACGCCGACCACCGGCTGGGCCGGATGGTTGAGCTCGGCCACCGCCCAGTACTCCGGCGCCCGCTTGCGGCCCGCGGGCCAGTACACCGCCAGGTGGACCTCGAACTCGGCGTCCGACATCCGCAGCCGAGCCACCCAGTCGTCGTAGAACGGCTGCGGCAAGAGTCCCTGGCGGCGCTTGTCGTCGAGGATCGCCGGTTCGGCCCGCAGCCGGCGGCGCCAGTCCCGGAAGCCTTCGCGGCTGCCGTCCGCCGTCCCGTCGCCGCGCTGCCACGCCTGGGCCGCCGCGCCGGTCCACCACCGCGGATCGTCGTAGCCGCCCGCCCGCATGAAGCACGCCCACTCGGCGTTGGTGACCGGGAACCGGCCGACGGCGAAAGGCGCGACCGCCACGCCGCCCGCCCGCCCATCCGTCGGTCCTGGGCGGCTGCGGGGCGAATCCTCCCCCGGGCCGATCGAGTAGAGACCGCCCGGGATCTCGACCATCGGCGGCAGCAGGTACCCGTGGCCTTCGGCCCCGACCCGCCGCTCGAAGCGCGGATCCCCCAGCCGCCCCAGGGCGCGCGCCGCGTCGATGCGCGCCCGGAGGTCCGCGTCCCCGTCGCGGCTGCGCTCGACCAGCGACCGCTGCAGGGCGTCGAGCGTGGGCGGGGCCACGACGTCGCGCAGCTCGGGCTGCACCGCGCACCGGCCGGCCAAGGGGAGGTTGCGAGCGGCCAGGTCCAGCACGAACCCGTCCGGGTCGGCCGCCATCGGCGCCGCCAGGAGGGCCGTCTCCTCCCAGCCCGTCGCCGGCAGCGGCGGCAGCGGCTCGGCCGGCGGGAGCGCGGCCAGCAGCGCCGGGAGCCCGGGCGCCATGGCATCGGCCCGCCAGCCCGCGGCCGCCAGGTCGGGCTCCGGCGCCCTGGCGAACCGGCGCGCGGCAAAGTACTCCTGCAGCAGTTGATGGAAGAACGTCAGCGATGTCCCGCCGTCGGGCTCGTCGAGCACGCCCAGCGCCAGGCCCGCCGCCACGATCCGCTCGGCTTCGGCCGCATCGGGCCGGGCGAGCAGCGCGACGGCCTCGTCGTGTTCGACGCGCACCTGCCCGGCCCGGCCGCCCCGGGCCTGGCGCTGCATCTCGAAGGCCAGGTGTGCCAGGCTCGGGAACAGCGATCCCTGCAACGGGAGCACGTAGGCGCCGGCCGGCGGCCCCGCGAGCGACACCTGGCGGCAGTCGCGGGCGGTGAGGATTCCACCCGGCGCAAACAGGTCGTTGTCGCGCTCGATCTCGCGCCGCAGCGCCTGGCGGACGAAGCCCGTGAACAGCCCCGCCCGCCCGATGGGGATGCGGTCCTCGGATTCGACGTAGCCGACCAGCAGCGTCAGGAAGTACGGCGAACGCAGGAGGTCGAGCTGGGCCGTGTCCGCGATCTCGCGCCAGATACGCTCGGCGCGCGCCGGCGCGTAGAGGTCGAGGAACCGTCGCGCCTGGGCGTCGTCAAGGGGCTCGATGCGCACCTGCGGCACCCGCAGCACCGGTGTCGAGAGCGGGGCGCTGTAGTCCAGGCTGCGGCACGAGAAGACGACCCGGTTGCCGGGCCGCGCCAGCGCCGTCTCGTGCAGGAACTGCTTCCAGGCCAGCACCTTGCGGTGGTAGTCGGCGGCGTCGGCGTGCGGCATCTCGTTCAGCGCGTCGAGCAGCAGTGTCAGACGGCCGTCGGCAAGCAGCGCCGGCAGCGCCGGCAGCTCGGGGTGCTGGGCATGCCACCGGGCCGACAGCCACTCCAGCGGCGCCGGCGGGTCGCCGCCCAGCGGCCCCCGGTAGTGGTTGAGCGGCACGAAGCAGCTCACGTGGTCGTGCGCGCCGCGCAGCGCTTCGCACGCCAGATCGAGCTCGAACCGGCGCAGCAGCGTGCTCTTGCCCGCGCCCGGCGGTCCGAGCACGACCACGGCCGGCTCGGCCACGGCCTCGAGCACGTCAGCGAGCCGTTTGAAGTGCTGCGTCGCCACCTGCCAGCGGCTCCCGGCAGCCGACTCGCCCTGGTCGACGAGCAGCGACAGCGCCACGAACCGCTGATCCAGCCGATACCGCGGCTGCGACCACTCGGCGATCCGCCCCAGGCGGTAGGCGTCGAGGTCCTGCGCCGGTGCCCGGGCCAGGGCAGTGGCCTCGTCGGGGCGGAGGCGGATCACGGCGTCGTCGGCCCGGATCGTTGCGAGCAGGGCCGGCCGAACGGCGTCGAGCGCACGGTCTCCGCCCGGGCGGGAACCCTCGTCGACCATCACCCGCTCGCCCGGCGGCATGCCCGGTCGCCGGGCGAGCGACCGCGCTGCGGCGACCTCGCGCCGGCGCAGCACCGCCGCCAGGGCCGCGGCGCCGCGCTCGGTGCGCCGCTCGATGGTCCGCCGCACGACGCCGAGGTCGCGGGCCAGCCGATCCACCGCGGCCTGTCGCGGTGCCATGTAGCGGGCCCACATCACGCTCCAGGCCTCGAGCTCGGCATCGCCGGCCGCGAAGTCGACCGCCAGGGCGGCCGCCGTCTCGTCTGCCGTGTCTGCTCGCCCCGGCGCGTCGCGGCCGACCCGCGCGTCCGTGCCGGCCGTGGCTACGCCCGCAGCACCGCGGTGCCGCGCCAGCTCGATCCTCACCACCTCGTCGAGCAGCTCGCCCAGGGCCCAGGCACGGCTCTCCGGCGCGTCGCGCATGCCCTCGTCGCGGAGGCGGAGACCGACCGCATCGAGGTTCACGAGTGGGCAGTCGTCGAGCGCACGCCCGCCGCGCAGCGCCTTGAGCGCCGCGCGGACCACCGGCCCCGTGATGGCATTGGGTTCCATGGCGGCCGCCCCCGCTGCCGAGGCGCCCGGCGGCGATCGGCCGAACGGCCGTCACCGCGCCCGCCGAGCGTTCCTGGACGATACGTGCCGGCGGCCCGCTGTCAAGCGGGGGCGGCGTCGGCGGGCGGCCCCACGACGTCGTCCACGCGCACGGCGACGTCCGGGAAGGCGCCGAGGACCGGCGCCTTCCCACGTCCGTGCCGCGCATCGCAGCACCGCTTCCCGCCGCCCGCGTCAGCCGCCCGAGGTCCCGATCTCCCACGCGTACAGCAGCGACGGGAGGAACGTCGACCAGCGGTCGGGCTCGCGCACCCATTCCACGGCGAGCTGCACCAGCCCCGGCGCCCCGTCCGGGCCGAAGACCACGATGCCCTCCTGCGACGCCGGCGCCGTGGCGAGGTCCACGCCGCGCACGCAGACGTCGAAGGTGTAGGCCTGGCCCCCCCGAACCGCCGCCGGCAGGTTGGCGAGGTGCACCGCATCGCCCGCGATCACCCGCACCCGCAGGTCGAAGGTGCCGCTGCCGCCCGCCACCGTCGAGCCGTGCACCCACGCCTGGTAGCGGCCCGCCGGCTGGCCCGCGGGCAGCGCGATGGTCTCGCTGGGCCCCGGGCCGTTGGCCGTGCCGACGACCTCGGTCTGCTGGTTGAACACGCCGTCGCCGTCGCGGTCGAACAGCACGAACAGGTCGATGTCGTCGGTCGGCTGGCCGGTGGCCGTCACCTCGAACACCTGCGGCGGGGCGTCCACCTGGATGTCGTGCGTGTAGTGCCCGGCCGCCACGTTCGGCGTCTGGGTGATCGGCAGGCCGGTGAGCACGGTGGGCACCGCCAGGCCCGCCGCGAACGCCGCGAACCCCGGCAGGTCCAGGCCGGCCGTGAGCCGCACCGGCCGGCAGGCGTTGCCCGCGATGCGCACCACGGACGGCTCGACCTTGAGCGCGCCGACCGTCACCTCGAAGGGCATCTGGAACTGCGTGCCGCTCGAGCGCACGTTGTGCAGCGTCACCTCGTGCAGGCCGGCGCCGGCCGGCGCCGACACCCAGTCCTCGTTGCCGCCCGAGCTGGTCTGGAACGCGTAGTTGCCGCGCCCGAGGTGCAGCCACGGGCTCTGCCCGATCCGCGTCATGCCGTGCGGGCCGAAGAAGCCCGGGTCCTCGGTGGTGTAGGTGTCGGGCGCCGGCCCCCAGATCCGGGTGTCGATGTCGGCCTGGCCCGGCTTCGGGTCGGTCCACGTGGTGCGCGTGACCAGCACGGTGCCCGGGTCGGGCTCGGTGGTCTCCAGGAAGTAGTGCCGCCAGTCGCCCGACTCGGCGCGCCACGTCCAGGCCTGCGTGCCGTACACCGAGCCGTTGTCGTAGAGCGCGTTGGGGTCGGCGGACTCGGGCCCGCCCAGCGTCACGGCGGTACGCCAGTCGTAGCGGGCCGCCACGCTGGCGTTGACCGGGATGACCAGACGGCGCCCCGGCAGCTCCCATCCGCCGCCGGTGGCGATGGGCACGTCGCCCGCGCCGCGGGCGTAGTCGGCGAAGATCGCGCCCTGGTAGGCGCCCTGCGGGGCCAGGCCGGGGATGCTCAGCGTGGCGTCGAGCGTCGCCTGGCCTCCGGCGGGCACCGTCACGGTCGATCGGTCCAACGTCATCCAGTCCCACCGCTCCCAGCGGTAGAAGTCCACCCGCAGGCGGACCGTCGGGTTGGGCGCGTCGACGCCCCGGCCCTGGCACTGGTTGCCCTGGCAGACCTGGGTGTTGTACAGGCCGACGAAGATGCCGTCCTTCCAGCGCTCCAGCGGGTGCTGCACCCACACGTGGAGGTTGCTCATGTGCTGGTTGGTGCTGGCGAAGCGCGCGTACTCGCCCTGGTCGATCTCGGAGTTGGCGTAGTCCACGGCCGCCGCCCGGTCCAGGCCGTAGGTGGCGCCCGCCAGCATCGCGTGGTTGACCACGCCGTTGCCGTCGCGGTCCTCCCACAGCTTGCCGTCGCCGTCGCGGTCGGTGTGCTGGTAGGCGATCAACGCAAACGCGCGGTCCAGCAGCATGTCGCCGTTGGTGTCGGCCTGGTCGAGCGGCCAGATGGCGCGGACGGCCATCAGCTCGGTCCCCGCAGGGATCCGGTCCTTCGGCAGCGCGACGAGGTAGTCGGGCGCGAGCGCCGTCGGCGGGCTCGAGAGCGCCGCGGCGTTCGTGGGGATCTCGAGCCCGTCGTACGAGCCGATCTTGCGCGGCACCTGGGCGCTCAGCGTCAGCTCGATGGGATGGTCGGAGGGGTTGGTCAGCGTGAAGCGGCCGGTCTCGGCGGCGCCCGGGTGCGTCAGCTTGGTGAACGCCGGGTAGTCCTGCCCGTCGTAGTCCCCGGCCGTCCACTTGGGCGGCATGGCGTACACGCCGTGCGTCCCGGCCGCGATGCGCACGGCGTCGCCGGCGTCGACCGTGCCGGCGCCGGTCGCGAAGGGGTCGTAGCCGTTGAAGCGCGCGCCGGCCATGAGGATGGCCTGGGCTTCCTCCCAGCGCGGCCAGCGGCCGTGCTTGTGCTCGAACGCCTGGTACACCAGCGCCAGGTTGCCGGCCTGCGCCGGGCCGGAGCGGCTGGTGCCGCCCCACGTGACGTTGGCGTAGAGGCCGTTGCGCTGCGTCGGGGGCAGGTTCTGGTTGGCGGCGACGAGGTTGATGGGGATGCCCCCCGCCGCGTTGGCGCCGTCGGCGGCGACGTCGGGGCCGAGGCGGCCGTCGGACGTCGGGCCGCGGTTGGAGAAGGGGACGATGTCGCCGAAGGTGATCTGGTCGGCGCGGGCGATCGAGTCCGCCCCGGTCGAGCCGGTCTGGGTGGTGCCGGCGACCTTGACCGATGCCAGCGGCAGCGGCGGCATGGTGGTGCCGTAGCCCGGCCCGCCGTTGCCGGTGCCGCCCGTCCAGATGGTGAAGGGGCTGTGCTTCTTGGTGTAGTAGTCGACCGGCCGCGACCACACGGTGCTCCAGCCGCCGTCCTCGACGCCCGAGAAGACGTAGCTGTTGGACGAGAGCTGGATGGCGTCGTCGTCGCGATCGGGGTCGTGCCCGAGCACGACGTAGCGCCACGCGCTGTCGATGACGAGGTTGGTGGGCCCGGTGAAGACGATCACCGGCACGAGGTGGGCGTCCGGCGCGCCGCCGGGGTTGACGGCGGCCGGCTGGCCGTCCGGCAGGTCCTCGAACCGCAGGTTGACCTCGGGCGGGACGCCCAGCCGGCCGCGCGACACCACGCTGGTGGCGCACAGCGTGCCGTGGTTGCCGGTGTCGTAGAACAGCGCGACGACGGCGCCGGCCGCCGGCACGCGGTCCTCGATGCCCCACAGGTAGGCGCCCGGCACCGGCAGCGTGCCGTCGGCGATGTAGTACAGGAGGCCGCCCGAGAGGTCGGCGACGGTGTCGCCGTCGACGTCGCGCCACGCCAGCGGGCTGGCCTTGGTCACGGGCTTCTCGTTGGTGAAGTCGTGGTCGCCGTCGAGGTCGACGTACACCGTGTCGTAGACGCCGGCGGTCTCGGCGTCGACGACCAGCACGCCGATGAACTCCTGCCGCGCCGCGACGAAGGCGCCGTCGGGGTGGTGGCCGAGGCGCGGCCGACCGCTCTTGGACTCCGGCACGACGTAGTTGCACGCCTCCTCGCCCTCGACCCGCGCGCCGCCGGTGGCCGGCTTGAGCGGGCGGAAGCACGCGGTGGGCCGCATGGTGCCGCCGACGTCGCGCTCGACGACCTCGGAGACCTGGTAGGCCTGGATGATCCCGCTGCGCGCCTGGCGCGAGAGGGCGGTCTGGCTGCCGGCGTTGGTGTCGAGCATGTAGTTGTACACGCCGCCGGGATCGTACGCCTGCGGCCAGCCGGCGTACGGGTGGCCGTCCGGGAGCACGCGCCACGCGCCGTGCAGGTCGGGGTGCCCGAAGTCGACGCCGGTGTCGAGCACCGCCACGGTCACGCCGGCACCGGTGAAGCCCTGGTCCCAGGCGTCGCGGGTGCCGTGGCCGGGCCCGACGTCGTGCCAGCCGTCGGTGCGCGGGGCCGCGGCGCGGTCGGCTGGCGGGCGCGGCGCGGCCCCGTCCTCGGAGCGGGGGGCGAGCGCCGCGGCGGTCTCGGACCACGGCGGGGCCCCGGCCATCCGCGCCGCGAGGTCGGCGGCGGCGGTGGGCGACCACGCGGCATCGTCAAGCGCGTCGGCGTCGCCGGTGGCTCCGATGTCGAGGGCGGCGTTGGCGGGGGCGGAGGGTCGGGCGGTGCCGGTGGCTCCGCGAAGGCCGAAGGGAGCGCCCGTGTCCTCTGTGATCGCCGCGTCATCGGTGGTGGCGCCCGACGCGCGGTTCACGGGCTCGCCCGACTCGACGCGGGCCACGCCCGGCAGCGCGGCGATGCGGGCGACGGCGTCGCGCCGGACGCGCAGCACGCTGAGGTGCTCGCCCTCGGGCCACGTGAAGGCGTGGACGTGCGGGTCGAACGCGCGCAGATCGACGGGGCCGGCGGAGCGGACGACGATGTGGACGGGGGCGGACGCGTCGGTGGCGGATGCGTCGGTGGGGGCGGATCCGGCGGCGCCGCCGCCGGGGTTGGCGGCGTCGGGATCTGACGGCGTACCGGTCTTGGGTGATGCGGCCGTCCGGTCGATGCGCAGGGCGGGGTCGATCTTGGCTTCGGGGGCGGCCTGCGCTTCGCGCCGCAAGAGGTCGAGGGGAGACTCGAAGTCCTGTGAGCGGCCGGTGTCCGTCGTGGCCTGCGGCGGCGCGGACGGCGCGGGCGTGGCGAGCCCCGACGCCGCCGGCGCGGCCAGCAGGCACGCGGCGACGGCGAGGAGCGCGGGGAGTCGGCGACGGAGAGGGGTTGGCATGGCGGTCGTGTTCCTCCTGTGCGGCGGGGTGGGCGGACGAGCGTGCTGGAGACTGTACAACGGCGCGCCTGGATTGGGTGTGACATGGTGCGGGGTGCCCACGCGGGCGCTGCGGTCAGCTCAGCCAAGGCTCAGGTCGGCCGCAGCCCGGGCTCAGCCACCGCCCGCGGGGATCGGCGATACTGG
>WBZR01004760.1_pt1 | contig 10885 bp, 10 predicted proteins | sample 5204231 | NCBI WGS metagenome assembly WBZR01 (sample SAMN12412403, study PRJNA552823) | activated sludge metagenome | isolation source: activated sludge from anammox sidestream of wastewater treatment plant... | place: USA: Virginia | collected 2017-08
TGCAGCGGGTGAGGCAAGGTGAACGGGTAATTATAGCAGGTTGCGCCGGTTCGCCGCAGAGGTGACGCCGGTTCGGGAGAGCCTAAGGCGACGTCGGGCGCGCGACCGGCGGCGTCGCCATCGCCGCCGCTTCCGCAGCCCGGCCGGCGTCGGGCCACACGCCGGCCCCCGACGCCTCGGGTGAGCGGCCGGCGCGGGCCGCGGCGAGCGCCGCCTGGCGCTGCGCCTTGGGAAGGGCGGCCAGTTCGCGCACCGCCGCGTAGAAGCGCGGCAAGTCCCCGTCCGCGGCATCGAGCAGCGCACGAAACGCAGGGACTTGGGCGGTGTAGAGCCCGACCGAGACGATGCTCGCGTTGTTGGGGCCGGTGCCATCGATCCCGGCGAACCAGCGTTCGTACCCGGCCAGCCCGGGCTCGCCGGCCTTGGCCGCCTCGTACGCCGCACGCATGCGGGCAAGCGTCGTCGCCTTGCCGGCGCGCTTGTCGGCGTCGCTCGCCGCACTGGCATACAGCGTCACGAGCTCGTGTCGCGTCGAGCGCAAGAGTTCGCGGAACGCGTCGCGCAGGCGCTCGGCCCGCGCGTACTGCGCGACGAGCCCGGGATCGTCCTGCGTGGCGATCCAGCGCCGCACCCCGACATCCTCGACGGTCGCGGCAAAGGACTCGTTGAACTGCGAGTCGTCCTTGACGTAGACGATCTGATGCGCGAGCTCGTGGAACATCATCCGGGCGACCTCGACCTCGGGCCAGCGCACGAACGTCGACAACACGGGATCGTCGAAGTAGCCCAGCGTCGAATACGCCGCCACCCCCGCCACCCAGACATCGTCGCCGGTCTTCGCCAGTCGCGCCGCCTCGGCACGCGCCCCCTGCTCGTCGAAGTAGCCGCGATAGCTCACGCAGCCAGCCACGGGAAAGCACCACTGCCGGCCTTCGAGCGAAAGCGGCGGTGCCGCGAAGACGTTCCACACGACGAACGGCCGCTCGACGTCGGCGTACCGCGTGTAGCTCGCGTTGTCGGGAAGGCCGAGCTCGCGGCTCGCGAACGTTCGCATCGCCTGCACGCGGGCGAGGCGGCGCTTGAGTGCCGCGTCCGGCGACGTCCCGATGACCTCGTCGATCGGCTGCGCGCGGGCGAGGATCGCGAACTGGCCCGCGGCGCCCTGCCAGTAATAGTCGACCGCGTCGACCGTCCCGCAGCCGGCGAGGCTCGCGGCAAGCGACAACGCCGCGAGCGGCAGCGTGCGGTGCAAGGAGAGGGAGAGATCCATCGAAAGGCGTAGTGCGGCGGGCGCGGCACGCGCGCTATCGTACCCGCCGCTACGACCGACGCCCCGCTCGCTTCGTTCCCATCATGTGCCGCGCCGAGTTTCCCGGTCTCCACCGCCGCCGACCGCGACGCGATCGAGCGGATCCCTCGAACGAGCCTCCGGTCGCCTTCGCGACGCCACGCACGCTGCGCTGCACGCGACGGACACTGCGCGCGTTCGACCTCGTCCTCCTTCCGGCCCTCGCCGCGCTCGCGTGCGCCACCGCCGTCCCGGCGCACGCGCAGATCTACAAGTGCGCCGGGCGCGCCGGTATCCCGACCTACCAGGGCACCCCCTGTCCACCCGGTCAGGAGCTGCGCAACTTCGCGACCGATCCCGCCGAGGTTTCGGTCCTGCCGCAGCCGCCCTGGCCACCGTTGGGCACCGGTGCGGCGCCCGGACAGCGTGTCGAGCCACCGGCGGCACGGCCGCGCGGCACCGCGCGCGGCGAGCGCTCGCGTGGGGGCGACCCGACGCAGCGGCGCTTCCTTGCCGCCGGCATGCAAGCCGGCGAGGTGCTCGCCCGCGCGGGTCCCCCCGACATGAAGGCCGGGGGCCACAAGTCCACGCGGTGGACGTATCTTCCGCATCCGGGGGACCCGCAGACGCTGACCACCGTCGTCATCGAGCAGGGTCGCGTCGTGGAAGTGGAACGCAAGGTGGTGCGATGAGAGTGCTGGTACAACGCGTCAGCGAAGCGGAGGTCCGTGTCGACGGCGAGGTCAGCGGCGCGATCGGGCACGGACTCCTCGTGCTCGTCGGCATCGCGCCCACGGACACGCCCGCGCACGGCGAGCGGCTCGCGCGCAAGATCGCGAACCTGCGGATCTTCGACGACGACGCCGGCGTCATGAACCGCAGCGCCGTTGACGTCGGGGCGGCGATCCTCGCGGTGTCGCAGTTCACGCTCTACGCGGCGACCGACAAGGGCAACCGGCCGTCGTACGTCGGGGCGGCGCGGCCCGAGGTCGCGCAACCGCTCTTCACGGCCTTCGTCGCGGCCCTCGAGCACATCCTCCTGCGGCGGGTTCCGACGGGAGTTTTCGGCGCGCACATGCAGGTGCGGCTCGTCAACGACGGCCCGGTGACGATCTGGCTCGAAGCCTGACGACGGGCGTGCGGGCCGCGCATCGACCGCGAGCCGCCGGCCTGCCTTGCAGTTCGCACGACGCTGCGGCAGCATGCCTGCACCGGTGCGGCATCGACGCGGCAAGGCGGCGGGTCGCAGGCCGCCAGCCGACCGCCCTTTCGCCACCCCGTGTGCCGTGCCCCGGCGGCCGGGTCGCGACGATGCGCGCCCGCCCCACGAACCGTCGATGCAAGCCCTCGTCCCCCGCCGCCCGATGCGCGACGCACGCACCCTCGTCGCCGTGGCGCGGGTGATCGCCTTCGGCGCCCTCGCCATCGGCGCCGCGATGTCCGCCGCCGTCGCCGCGCCCGAACTCGCGCGGGAGGCCGCGCCGCTCACCCCCGATGCGGCGACGCTTCGTCTCGTCGTCGCGCGCCTGCCGGCCACCATCGAACTCGTCGTGGCCGCGCTCGCGCTCGCCGGATCGATCGGTATCGCCGTGGGCTTCGCCGCGGGCCTCACCCCGGGCTCACGGCTCGACCGCTGGACCGCGACGACCGCGCTCGTGGGTCTGGCGGTGCCGACGTTCTGGGCCGGGCTCATGTCGATCCTGGTCTTTTCCGTCGTGCTGGGCTGGCTGCCACCGCTGGGGCGCGGTGCCACCGCGACGGTGCTCGGCGTCGCGTCGAGCCTCTTCACGCTCGACGGTCTGCACCACCTGCTCGCCCCCGCCGCGACGCTGGCCCTCGTGCCAGCGGCGGGCATCGCCGCGCGCGTACGCCGCGCCACGGCCGAAGCGCGGAAGCTCGATTTCGTCGGCTTCGCACGGGCCAAGGGCGTGAGCGAAGCGCGCATCGCCTTCGCCCACGTCGGGCGCTACGTTGCCGGCCGCATCGTCGCGATCATGGGCGCGCAGTTCGGCGCGCTCGTCGCCCTCGCGATCGTGGTCGAGGCGGTGTTCGCATGGCCGGGAACGGGGTTGCTCCTGCTCGATGCCATCGCCGACTCCGACGCGGCCGGGATCGTCGCCTACCTCGTCGTCACCGTGCCGATCCTCGTTGCGGCATGGCTTGTCGCCTGCGCGCTTGCGGCCCGCCTCGACCCCCGCCCGCGGCGCGCCCCGCGTGCGGCCTCCCGCGCGAAACGGCAAGGCCTCGCAGTGGGGTTCGCCACGACGTCGCCGCCGATGCCGGACCCGCGTCGACCCGCGCCGCCGCGTGCAGCGGCGGCGCGGCTGGCCGCCGCCGTGCTGGTGATGCTCGTGGTCGCGGCGCTCCTTGCGCCGTGGATCGCGCCGCCCGACGTTTCCGACGCTGGCGCGCGCGACCTCGTGGGCGCGGTCCTCTCCGGCCTGCGCACGAGCTTCCTCGTCGCCCTCGCAAGTGCGACGCTGGCCTTCGCGGTCGGCACGCCGCTCGGCCTGCTGGCCGGATCGATCCACCCCGCTGCGGCAGCACCCATCGTCGGGGTCGTCGGCGCGCAACGCCTGCTGCCGCCGCTGCTCGTGGCGCTCGTGCTCGTCGCGGTCTTCGGCCCCGGGATCGCTGCCGTCGTCCTCGCGCTCGCGGGAGCGCAGTGGGTCCATTTCGCGCACGCCGCGCATGCCGCGGCGCGCTCGGCGCAGCACGACCGCTACGTCGACGCCGCCCGCAACCTGGGACTGTCGACGACGCGCATCGCGCTTCGCCACGTCCTGCCCAACGCGCTGCCGACCCTCGTCACGCTTGCCGCCGTCGCCGCCGCACGGTCGATCGTCTTCGAGGCGACGTTCGCGTTTCTCGGCGTGGGCCTGCCGGCGGACGCGCCATCGCTTGGCTTCGTCATCGCGAAGGCCATGCCCGCGATCGCGCAGGGCCAGTACGCCGCGAGCATCGTTCCGGGCGCCGCGATCGTCGTCGCCGCTTCTTGTTTCCGCCTCGTCGCCGATCGCCCGCGCGCAGCGTGACGGCCCTGCGTCACTCGAGGAGACTGCGCAGCATCCACGCGTTCTTCTCGTGGATCTGCATGCGCTGCGTGAGCAGATCGGCGGTGGGCTCGTCACCGGCCTTGTCCACGGTCGGGAAGATCGCCCGCGCGGTTCGCACCACCGCTTCGTTGCCTTCGACCAGGAGTCTGATCATCTCGGGAGCCGAGGGTTGGCCCGGTGTCTCCCGGATGCTCGCGAGTTCCACGAACTCGGCGTACGTTCCCGGCGCCGGATGACCGAGCGCGCGAATCCGTTCGGCGATGAGATCGTTCGCCTGCCACAACTCGTTGTACTGCGTCTCGAACATGAGGTGCAGCGTGTTGAACATCGGACCGGTCACGTTCCAGTGGAAGTTGTGCGTCTTGAGGTAGAGCGTGTAGGTGTCGGCAAGCAGCTTGGCAAGGCCACCGGCGATCTTCGCGCGGTCCTTCGCGTCGATGCCCGTGTCGATGGCCGGGGGACTGACCTTCATCGCTTTCATCGGAATGCTCCTTTGGGTGTCGGGATCACCGCGCACCGCGTGGGATCGCGGCGCGTCACGCATCATCGTCGCACAAATCGAAACGGCTACGCGCGATCGATGGCAATTCGGCCGGGGCCGAATGCCCACACGTACAGCACGCCACCCATGATCGCGACGTTCTTCCAGAAATTGATCGAAGTCGCCATCGCCTGGTCGGCGGGCGCATTCCAGAAGGGATGGAACACGAGCGCGGTCGCGAGGACGAACACGAGGAGCGCCAACGCCGCCCAGCGCGTCTTGTAACCGACGACGAGCAGAAGGCCGCCGCCCAGTTCGATGAGGATTGCGAGCACGGTCGCGACCGAGGGCAACGGCAGCCCCTTGCTCGCGATGTAACCGGCCGTGCCGGCGAAGCCGGTGATCTTGCCCCAGCCGGCAGGAATGAAGAGGATGGCGATGAGGATGCGCCCGACGAGCGCAGCGAGGTCGCGCAGGAAGCTCATGTCTTTCCTTTCGATCGAATGGACGGCCCGGCCCGCGGCCGGGACTGCGGCAAGGCGCAGCACGGGACTTCGCCGCACCACTGCGCAGCTTACAGCTTGTACGCGGCTTTCGCGAAGTCGTGCGCGAGACCAGGCGCCAACTCGAAGGCTTCGTCTTCCTGCAGGCGGTGCTCACGCACGAGCGTGGCGAGGAAACGGCAGTCGATGCGCCGCGCCACATCGTGTCGCGCGGGAATCGACATGAAGGCGCGCGTGTCGTCGTTGAAGCCAACCGTATTGTAGAAGCCGGCGGTCTCGGTGGCCTGCTCGCGAAAGCGCAGCATGCCTTCCGGCGAATCGTGGAACCACCAGGCGGGGCCGAGCTTCAGCGCCGGATAGTGCCCGGCGAGCGGCGCGAGCTCGCGCGCGTACGACGTCTCGTCGAGCGTGAACAGGATGATCGTGAGGTCGCGCTCGTTGCCGACCGCATCGAGCAGCGGCTTGAGCGCCCGCACGTAGTCGGTGCGGGTGGGGATGTCGGCGCCCTTGTCGCGACCGAAGCCCGCGAAGAGCTGCGGGTTGTGATTGCGGAAGCTGCCCGGATGAATCTGCATGACGAGGCCGTCGTCGAGGCTCATGCGTGCCATCTCGGTCAGGATCTGACCGCGGAAGGCTTCGGCCTCGTCGCGCGTGATCGTGCCGGCGAGCGCGCGATCGAGCAGCCGCTGGCATTCGCCCGTGGCGAGATCCGCGGTGCAGGCGGTGGGATGGCCGTGGTCGGTCGACGTCGCGCCGAGCGACTTGAAGTAGGCGCGCCGGTCGCGATGCGCCGCGAGGTACCCGCTCCACGTCGCGGTATTCTGGTGCGTGAGGCGCCCCAGTTCGGAGACGTTCGCGGCAAACCCGTCGAAATCCGGATCGGCGACGGGGTCGGGCCGGTACGCCGTCACCACCCTGCCCTTCCACCCCGAGGCGCGGATCTTGCGATGGTGGTCGAGCGCATCGAGCGGCGATTCGGTCGTCGCGATCACCTCGATGTTGAACCGCTCGAACAGCGCGCGGGGCCGAAACTCCGGCCGCGCGAGACAGGCATTGATGCGCTCGAAGTAGCGATCGGCGGACTCTTCGGTCAGTCGCTCGTCGATGCCGAACACCGTATGGAACGCGTGGTCGAGCCAAAGGCGCGTCGGCGTGCCGCGAAACAGCGGGTAGTGGGCGGCGAACGTCCGCCATATCCTGTGACTGTCGGTTTCGACCCGCAGCGTCGCAGGCGCGCCCGCCCGCGGTGCGATGCCGAGCTCCTCGAGGCGCACGCCCTGGCTGTAGAGCATGCGAAACACGTAATGATCCGGGATGATGAACAGCGCCGACGCATCGGGAAACGCCGGATCGTCCGCGTACCACTGCGGGTCGGTGTGCCCATGCGGACTCACGATCGGCAAGTCCTTGACCGTGGCGTACAGGGCACGCGCGAGGTCGCGTGTCGACGGATCGCTGGGGAAGAGGCGGTCGGGGTGCAGATCGAGGGGAATCGACATGGTCGGTGACTCGCAGGTGGGCGCGCAGCGGTGGGGTCATTCCTGCGCGAGATGCGCGGCGAGCGTCGCCGCGACGCCGTCGCGGAAAAGATGCTCGACGTGGCGGCCGACCGCGGCGCGAAACGCGGCGTGGCCGGCAAGATCGCCGAACACGCTTGCAAGGCCGAGGAAGCCACCTGCGATCGCCGCCGGATCGTTGCCGGCGCGCGCGACGATCGCGGCAAAGGTCGCGGCCAGGGGATCCTGGACCTCGATGCGCTCGCCGCGGCCGTCGGTCCCGCTCGCATAGCGAATCCATCCGGCGACGGCCAGCGGCAAGTGCACGAGCGGCGCCTTCGCGGCGAGGCGATCGCGCACGGCACCGAGCAGGCGCTGCGGCAGCTTCTGCGACCCGTCCATCGCGATCTGGCGCGTGCGGTGCGGCAACGCGGTGTTGCGAAACCGCGTCATGAGTTCGTCGCAGTAGGCGGCAAGGTCGGTGCCGGCGGGGCGCTCGAGCGTGGGCACGATTTCCTCGTGCATCTGCCGCTGCACGAAACGCGCGAGCAGCGGGTCGCTCGACGCCTGCCACACGAAATCGTGCCCCATGAGGAAGCCCAGGTAGGCGAGCGTGGAATGGCTGCCGTTGAGCAGTCGCAGCTTCATGAGCTCGAAAGGCGCGACGTCGCCCACGAACTGCGCGCCGGCGCGCTCCCACGCAGGCCGCGCGGCGAGGAAGCGATCCTCGATGACCCACTGTCCGAAGGGCTCCGCGGTGACGGGGGCCGCGTCGGCGACCGCGAGCTCGCGCGCCGCCTCGGCAATGTCGGCGTCGGTCGTCGCGGGGACGATGCGGTCGACCATGGTCGAGGGAAACGCGACGTTCTCGCCGATCCAGCGCGCGAGCGCCCGATCGTGCCGCCGCGCGTACGCCTGCACGAGGCCTTCCACCATGCGCCCGTTGTGCGGCAGGTTGTCGCAGCAGATGAAGGTGAGCGCTCCGGCACCCGCGGCACGGCGCGCCGCGAGGCCTGCCACGACGATGCCCACCGCCGAGACGGGGGCACCGGGGTGCGTGAGGTCGTGGGCGATGTCCGGATGCGCGAAGTCGAGCGCTCCCGTCGCCGGGTCGTGGCAGTAGCCCTTTTCCGTGACCGTCGACGACACGATCGCGATGCGCGGATCGGCGAAGCGTGCGATGAGCGCGGCGCGGGCGGCACCGGCAAAGATCGTCTCGCGTACCGATCCGATCACGCGCGCGTCAACGCCCTCGGTCGTGCGCGTGAGCAGCGTGTACAGGCCGTCCTGCGCCGCGATCGGATCGATGGCGCGCGGTGTCTTGAGCGACACGCCGCAAATGCCCCAGCGCGGATCGGCGGCAAGCACGTCGTCGGTGTACACGGCCTGGTGCGCCCGGTGGAAGGCGCCCAACCCGAGATGGATGATGCCGACGCCACACGCGGCCGGTGCGTAGCGCGGCCGCGCGACGCGTGAAGGCAGGTGGTCGAGTGCGGCGAGGCGCAGGCGTTCCATGGGCGGATCCGTGGCCGGAGCTACTGGTAGCCGAAGAAGTGCGGCAGCCACATCGAAAACCCGGGGACGTAGGTCACCGCCATCAGCGCCGCCGTGAGTGCGCCGTAGAACGGCAGGATCGTGCGCATGACCTCCCCGACGCTGAGCCCCCCGATCGCGCAGCCGACGAACTGCGTGGTGCCCACCGGCGGGGTATTGAGGCCCAGCGCACAGTTGACGAGCAACACGATGCCGAATTGCACCGGATCCATGCCGTACTGTACGACGATCGGCAGGAAGATCGGCGTGCAGATGAGGATCGTGCTCGCCATGTCCATGAACGTGCCGAGCACGAACAGGATGATGTTGATGAGCATGAAGATGACCCACGGCTCGGACGATATCGCCGCCATCCAGCGGCCCGTGAGATCGGCGACCTGGTAGAGCCCGATGAGGTACTGGAACGTCGCCGACACGCCGATCAGCAGCAGCACCACGCCGGTGGTCTTGACCGCGCGCGCCGACGCCTTGAGGAAGTTCTCGCGCGACATCGTGCGGTAGAGGAACACCGTGATGCACATCGCGTAGAGCACGGCGACCGCGGCCGACTCGGTCGCGGTGAACACGCCCGAGAGAATGCCGGTGATGATGATCACCGCGACGAAGAGCCCCGGCACGGCCGCAGCGGCCGAGCGCGCCACGGCGCCCCAGCCCGGGAACACGCCGGCGGGATAGCCGCGCCGCACCGCGACGAAATACGCGGCCACGAGCATGCACAGCGCGAGCACCACCGTCGGCACGACGCCGGCGAGGATCAGCGCCCCGATCGAGACGTTTCCGCTCGCGGCGAGCGAGTAGATGATCATGTTGTGCGAGGTCGGGGTGAGCGCCCCCACGAGCGACGCGTGCGTCGTCACGTTGACCGCGTAGTCGGCGTCGTAGCCCTCCTTCTTCATCATGGGAATCATCACGGATCCCATGGCGGAGACGTCGGCCACCGGCGATCCCGAGATGCCGCCGAAGAGCGTGCAGGCGACGACGTTGGACATCCCGAGGCCGCCGCGCACGTGGCCCACGAGATTCTTGGCGAACGTGACGATCTTGTCGGCGATGCCGCCGTAGAGCATGAGCTCGCCCGCGAAGATGAAGAACGGGATCGCGAGGAACGAGAAGACGTTCATCCCGCTCATCATCCGCTGGAAGATGACCATGAACGGGAGACCCTCGTAGAGGATCGTGCAGACGGCGGACAGCCCGATGGCGAACGCCACCGGCACGCCGATGATGAGGAAGAGGAGGAACGTGACGCAGAGGATCGTCAGAGCCATGCCGGTTCAACCTCCCTGCGGGCCAGGATCGCCACGAAGTGCTCGATCGAGAAGAGCACGATCAGCGCGCCGGAGACGAGCAGCGGGGCGTAATGCCACGCCTCGGAGATGCCGAGCGTGGGGATCTTGTACTCGAAGACGCCGGACATGAGACCCCAGCCGCCGGCGACCATCATGGCGCCGAACATCGTGACCAGCACGTGGATCACGAGCTCGAGCCGCAGGCGCCACTTCTCCGGCACGAGGACGAGCAGCGACTCCATGCCGATGTGGCCGGCGTCGCGCACCCCGACCGCAGCCCCCAGGAGCGCGACGTACAGGATGAGCACGAGGGTGAGACTCTCCGCCCAGGTGGGCGTGTCGTTCATCACGTAGCGCCCGAAGACCTGGTAGAGCACGGCGGCGACGATCGCGTACAGACCGATCACCGCCGCGATCATGCAGTACTTGGCGAGGAACGCGTTGAACCGGGTGAACATGACGATCCTTCCGGAATCGCCGCATCACGAAGCCGCGGCAGTGGCACGTCGAGGCTCGAACCGGCGCCTCGGCGCCGGCCCGGCCGGCGTGGCGGCACGCGCACGCGCCGCCACGCGAAGGCACATCAGTTCATCGCCTGGATCTTGCCGACCATGTCCTTCATCTTGGCGTCGGTGATGAACTTGTCGTACACGGGCTTCATCGCGTCCTGGAACGATTTCTTGTCGACCTCGATGATCTGCGCGCCTCCCTTCTCGACGATCGCGCGGGACTTCGCCTCCTTCTCGTCCCACAGCTTGCGCATGTACGGCACCGAGGCCTTCGCGGCATCGCGCCACATCTGCTGCTCGGCCGGCGGGAGCGTGTCCCAGACCTTCTTCGACATGAGGAGCATCTCGGGCGCCATCGAGTGCTCGGTGATCGAATAGTTCTTCGCCACCTCGAAGTGGCGCGACGTGTCGTACGACGGCCAGTTGTTCTCGGCGCCGTCGACGAGGCCGGTCTTCAGGGCGGTGTACACCTCGCCGTACGGCATCGGCGTGGCGTTGGCGCCCATCGCCTGCAGGAGCGCGACCCACAGGTCCGATTGCTGCACGCGGATCTTCATGCCCTTGACGTCGGCGAGCGTCTTCACCGGCTTCTTGGTCGTGTACAGCGACCGCGAACCCGAGTCGTAGAAGGCGAGTCCGATGTAGCCCTGCTTCTCGCAGGCCTTGAGGATCTCGTCACCGATCGGGCCGTCGAGAACCTTGCGCATGT
>WBZR01004762.1_pt1 | contig 10884 bp, 11 predicted proteins | sample 5204231 | NCBI WGS metagenome assembly WBZR01 (sample SAMN12412403, study PRJNA552823) | activated sludge metagenome | isolation source: activated sludge from anammox sidestream of wastewater treatment plant... | place: USA: Virginia | collected 2017-08
CGGCCGTGCCGGTGAACTCGTAGGACTTGCCGGCATCGTCGCGCTCGAGCGAATAGTTCAGGCCCGACATCGAGAAGACCTGCTTGCCGTCCTTCTCGACCTTGACCTGCTCGACGTCGAGGGAATCGAAGAAGCCCGACTGGCTGACGACGTCGGTCGACGTAGGCGAGGGCAGCACCGCGCCCGACATCGACTGGCACCACCGCATCCGCCTGCAGGCCGCCGTGCAGAAGTACACCACGCACAGCATCAGCTCCACCATCAACCTGCCCAGCACCGTCACCCCCGAACTGGTGGGCAACATCTACCGCGCCGCCTGGCACCTCAACCTCAAGGGCGTCACCGTGTACCGGGACGGCTCGCGCAGCGGCGTGCTGGTGGCCAAGGAAGACAAAAAGAAGGATGTGGCGCCCATGGGCGTGAAACGGCCCGACGTGCTGGAGGCCGATGTGATCCGCTTCAACAACGAGACGGAACCCTGGCTCGCGGTGGTGGGCAAGCTTGACGGGAAGCCCTACGAGATCTTCACCGGTCAGGCCAAGGGCGTGTTCCAACTGCCGAAGTGGGTGGAGAAAGGCTGGGTGATCAAACGCAAGGATACCAAAGCCAAGAAGAACATCTACGACCTGCAGTACGAGGACAACGAAGGTTACCAGGTCACCATCCAGGGCCTCAGCCGCAGTTTCAACAAGGAATACTGGAACTACGCCATCCTCATCAGCGGCATGCTGCGCCAGGGGGTCTCCGTCCCCCACGTGGTGGACACCGTGGTGAACCTCAATCTCTACGATGCCACCCTGAACACCTGGAAGAACGGCGTGGCCCGTGCGCTCAGCCGCTACATCCCCGATGGCACCAGTGCCAGCGGCCGCAAGTGCAACGACTGCGGCGACAGCGAAGGCGTGTACTACGAGGAGGGTTGCCTGAAGTGCCGCAGCTGCGGAAGCAGCAAGTGCGGGTAGGGCATTGCCCGATCCCGTCATACGAAGGCTGCGGACCACGGAGGTGGCCGCAGCCTTCGGGTGTTGGGGACGGTCCTTTGGCCGGAACTTTACCAAGCATTGGCATTATACCCTTGCCTTCCCCACCTCAAACTCTTGCTTTACCACGGCCCCGTCCGGCCACGTCCTTTCCTCGAACAGGACCTTGCCTTTTCTGTCCACCACCAGCACGGTGCTGCAGCGCGTACCGTAGTTGGGGGTGCGGATGAAGACCGAGGATGCGGCACGTTCCATTTCCATCGGAAGGCCGGTGTCGGGCAGCTGGTCATCGGGGGCGATGGACTCATCAACCAAAAGCCGGAAGAGGCCCTCGGTGATGGTTTCAAGCGATCGGCCCATCAGCTCCCGCAGCACTGCCTTGGACTTGACGACCTTGGGCCATGGGGTATCCAACAGATGGTTGCTGAGGGCGTGTACGCCGGGTTGGAGCGGCTCGTCGCGGCGGTCGATGTTGTTGTGGTAACGAAGCGCATCCAGGGGGCCGTAGATCAGGTTGAACCCCGCATATGCCCCGGAGGCGGCCGGATCGATATCCTTTTCCAGTGCCGCACGCACCAGTGCCCCGCGCGAAGGGCCGGCCGGAAACGCCATGCGCATTTCCCGGTAATTGGTGATCGCCGCAAAGCGGCCGTGCCGCGTGATGCCCATCCAGGTGCCGCCTGCCCGCTTGTCGCGTCCCGCGAAGATCTCCGGGGCATCGGCCCAGAAGTGGGCCGGTTCCGCGGGGCGGTCCAGGAACTCATCCCGGTTTGCACCCAGGACCAGCGGGAAATCAGCATGTGCCTTGTAAGCCAGGACGATCAAACACATGTTGCAAAGGTACCGCCACGTGGGTGGGCCGAAGGCGCTGGCCTCCCGGGCACGCCTACGGACCGCGCCTGATCGGGGTCACTTGCCGGAACTGTGATATATGTCAACTTTGTACCCGCATTCAACCAGGTACCTGAGAGATCAATGAACACTCCTTTCCCGCCACCGGCCATCGCGCCCGGGGCCAAGACGATGACCGACTTTGAACTGGTGGGGGAGATCCACCGGTTGAAGGAGGAGCGCAACGCCATCATCCTTGCGCACTACTACCAGCAGCCGGAGATCCAGGAGTTGGCGGACTACGTGGGCGACAGCCTGGGCCTGGCGCAGGCCGCGGACAAGACCAACGCCGATGTGATCCTTTTCTGCGGGGTGCATTTCATGGCCGAGACGGCGAAGATCCTCAACCCGGGCAAGACCGTGCTCCTGCCCGACCTCAATGCCGGATGCTCACTGGCGGACAGCGCCCCGGCGGACAAGTTCAGGGCTTTCCTGGACCGGCATCCGGACCATGTGGTGGTCAGCTACATCAATTGCAGCGCCGAGGTGAAGGCTATGAGCGACATCATATGCACGAGCAGCAATGCGGTGAAGGTGGTGCAGAGCATCCCGGCGGACAGGAAGGTGATCTTCGCCCCGGACAAGCACCTGGGTGCCTATGTGCAGCGCGTCACCGGCAGGCCATTGGTCCTGTGGGACGGCGTATGCGAGGTGCACGTGGACATCAGCCTGGACAAGTTGAAGTTCCTCCTGGGGAAATACCCCGATGCCAAGCTTGCGGCGCACCCGGAGTGCCCGCCGCACATCCTGGAGGAAGCGGATTTCGTGGGCAGCACCAGTGCGATGCTCAGCTTCGTGCAGAACGACCCGGGGGAGGTCTTCATCGTGGCCACCGAGGGCGGCATCCTGCACAAGATGCGCCAGGCCGTGCCGGACAAGAAACTGATCGCGGCCCCGGCCAATGCGGAAAACTCATGCGCCTGCGCGGAGTGCCCCTACATGAAGCTGAACACGCTGGACAAGCTGTACACCGCCCTGCTCACGGGCCAGCCGGAGATCACCATGGAGGAGGGCGTGCGGGTGAAGGCCCTGCGCTCCATCCGGGCCATGCTCGACCTGGGCTAGGGGAACACAGGCCATGGAAACAGAGGTGATCGTGGTGGGCGGCGGCATTGCGGGCATGGCCTTCGCCGAGCGCATGACGGCGCTGAAGGGTGGGGGCGGGGTGCGCATCCTGATGTTGTCCAAGGCCCCGGTGGAGGCCAGCAACTCGTACCTGGCGCAAGGCGGCGTGGCGGCGGTGGTGTTGCCCGAGGATTCCGTGGAGGAGCACGTGCAGGACACGCTCACCGTGGGTGCCGGCCGCTGTGATGAACGCGTGGTGCGCATGATCGTGGAGCGGGGCCCCAAGGCGATCGCGCGCCTGCTGGCCGCAGGAGCCCGCTTCGATGCCGACCGGGAAGGGCGCCTGCAGCTGGCCCGTGAAGGCGGCCACTCGCAAGCCCGTGTGGTACACTACCGCGACACCACCGGGGCGGAGATCGTGCGCGTGTTGCGCGACAGGGTGAAGGCCGGGCCAATGATCGAAGTGGCAGGCCATCAGTACGTCATGGACCTGATCACGGATGGGGCGGGGGCGGCGCGACGATGCATCGGTGTGCGCACGGTCGACGGCAGGACCGGGGAAGTGCAGGACCATTATGCCGCGGCGGTCGTGCTGGCCACGGGCGGGCTTGGCCAGATCTACCGGCACACCACCAACCCGATGGCGGCCACGGGTGATGGCATCGCCATGGCCATCCGCGCCAACGTACCGTTGCGTGACATGGCCTTCATCCAATTCCACCCCACGGCCTTGTATGACGATGAAAGTGGTCCGACCTTCCTGATCAGTGAGGCTGTGCGCGGCGCGGGGGCGCGCCTGCTTCGCCCGGACGGCGGCCGGCTCATGGAAGGTGTGCATCCGAAAGGTGACTTGGCACCGCGCAATGTGGTGGCCCGTGAGATCCAGCGGGCCATCCTGCGATCGGGCCACCCGCATGTGTGGTTGGACACCGCGCCCATCGGTGTGCAGGAATTTGCCAAGCGGTTCCCGAACATCGCCAACGTCTGCGGCCGAAAAGGCATCGTGGCCGGTCGCGACCGCATACCCGTGATGCCCGCGGCCCATTACAGTTGTGGCGGCATACTCACCAACGACCATGGCGAGACGGCCCTGCCCGGCCTTTTTGCATTGGGTGAATGTGCCAGCAGCGGACTGCACGGTGCCGACCGTCTGGCTTCCAATTCCCTGCTGGAAGCATTGGTGATGCCGGCCCGGGCGGCCGAAGTGTTGGTGTCCCGGCCTCTGGGCCCGCCGCTGCATGGCATTGGCCGGCAGGGCATGTTCCTACGCATGGACCTGGAGGACGAACGGGCCGCGTGGTTGCGGAAGGAGATGCAGGAATTGATGACCGGCAAGGCCGGCATCTTGCGGATGACCGATGGCCTGAAGGAAGCACGCCGCGATCTGCGGGCCATGGCGGACGAATGCGAACGGGCACTGGCCCAGGAGCACCTTGCTTGGGCTTGGGCCGAACTGCGGAGCATGGTGCAGGTGGCCGAAGCGATCGTCGATTCGGCACTGTCCCAGACCACCAATGCCGGCACACACTGGTGCGAGGACCTCGCACAGGGCGTTCTGTCGTGATTTCCTCACGGTCGGCACGGCGATTAAATGATCCCCGGGAATAATTCCCGGCAGCCCAGCCCATTTCGTGCGATCTTTGCCCCCTTGTCCAAACCGTTGCTCCATGCACGCACCCTCACCGCATACCTTCCACATCCCCGTCATGGGGCTGGGCTATACCATCGACACACCGGTGAAGGTGGCCCACTTCGGCATCTCCTCGGTCATCTCCATCATCGAGGACGAACTGGTGGAACGCATGCGGGAGTTCCTCAGCCATAGGATGGGAGAACCCTACACGGAGATATCCAAGAAGACGGAGGTGGACCACCGCGCCCGACGGATCACAGCCTACCTGAACCTGGTGCAGCAAATCGTGCGGCGCAACGCGGAAAGGATCCGCAACGAACCGTTCACCGAGGGTGCAGACATCTGCAAGTACTTCAGCATGCTCCCGGATGAGTCGCCGCTTCGGCAGGATTACGTGCGTATGATGGCGATGCTGCCCGGCGAGGAGCGCGGCCGCCTGGAGTCCGCGTTGCGTGGCTCGATGGCCGTCGGTTCCATCGATGTGAACATCATGGCCAAGATTGACCGCACCGTGTATGACAAGCATGGCCATCCCTTGCCGGTGGAGTATGCCGAAGGAATGGCGGCGCTTCGCGGCTACGCGCTCAGCGACCTGGATTCCACGATCGTGCTTAGTGCTGGCTACAACCCGCGCATCTATGCCTACATGGCCACTTTCCCGGATTTCTTCCCGGATGCCAACGGCCGCATCCGCAAGCGGGTGGCGCTGAAGGTGAGCGACCTTCGTTCGGCCACCATCCAGGGCAAGATCTTGGCCAAGAAGGGGATCTGGGTCTCGGAGTACCGCATCGAGTCGGGCCTGAACTGCGGCGGCCACGCCTTCGCCACCGACGGGTATCTCATGGGCCCCATCCTGGAGGAATTCAAGCAAAAGCGGGAGGCGCTGGGCCAAGAGCTTTTCGCGATCTGCAATGCCGCGTTGGCGGCGGAGGGGAAGCCCTTGCTGCACCCCGGCATCCGGGCCCGGCTCACCGTGCAGGGAGGGATCGGCACGGCCAAGGAAGACCGCTTCCTGCGCGATCATTACGGCGTGGACGGCACCGGCTGGGGCAGCCCTTTCCTGCTGGTGCCCGAGGCGACCAATGTGGACGACCACACCCTGAAACAGATCAGCGGGGCCGATCCCTCAGACTATTTCCTCAGCTATGCCTCACCGCTGGGGATCCCCTTCCACAATTTCAGGCCCAGTACTTCCGAGGCCCAGCGCAAGGCCCGCATCGCCAAGGACAGGCCAGGCAGCCCGTGCTACAAGAAATACCTGTCCACCGACACCGAATTCACCGACATCCCCATCTGCACTTCATCCCGCCAATACCAGGAGCTGAAGCTCAGGCAGCTCAAGGAGAAGAACCTGGATGCGGCAACCTACGCACGTGAGGCCGCGCGCATCACGGAAAAGGACTGCCTGTGCGAGGGGCTGGGGGCCAGCGTGCTGGTAAAGAAAGGCATGACCCCGGCGCACAAGCTGGAGGCCGTTACCATCTGCCCGGGCCCCAACCTGGCCCATTTCTCCAAGATCTCCCCCTTGGCCAACATGGTTGATCACATCTACGGGCGGCTCTCCCTGCTCAATGCCAATTACCGGCCGCACCAATTCATCAACGAGCTCAGGCTGTATGTGGATTACCTCAAGCGCGAGTTCGACCACGTGAAGGAATCCGCCACGGACAAGCAGCGCCGCTACGTCGAATCCTTCAAGACCAATCTGCTCAACGGCATCGGCTATTACGAAGCCCTGGCGCCGCAGGTGCACCGCCAGGCCAAGGAACAGCTTGAGCGCTTTACCGACGAGCTGAAGCAATATGCCGCCAACATCAAGGCCATGGTATTGGCCGAGCCTGTGCTGGCCTAGGCGATCCCTCCCGATGGATCGGTGACTTGGGTTACACCCCGCCCGGGCGCGGGGTGCCAACTTGCGCCCACTTCCGGCAACAGGATGCCGGGGGTGAAAAAGCCAAGCACAATGACGCATGACGTGGAGGCCGTATGGATGGGGAAGATGCAGTTCAATGCACTCATCATGGGGAACCATACCGTGGTGATGGATGCCCCGGAACGCGTGGGCGGGGAGGACCTTGGTCCCATCCCCAAACCGTTGTTCCTCACCTCGCTGGCCGGATGTACGGGCATGGACGTGGTGGCCATCCTGCGCAACCGGAACAAGCCGCTGGATCGGTTCGAGGTACGCGTGGCCGGCACGGTGAGCAACGACAAGCCCATCCAATACACCGGGATCCACCTGGTCTATGACATGCACGGCGACGCGGGCCACGAGGAGGAAGCCTTGAAGGCGGTGGAGCGTTCACAACATGACCTGTGCGGTGTCAGTGCCATGATCAAGCGGTCCTTGCCGGTGACCTGGGAGGTCCGTTTCAACGGGGCGGTGCGCTTCAGCAACGCCGTTCCGGAAAGGGCGGGAGCGGCGGAAGCCTGAGCCCCGGCGCAGGCTTTGGGGAGGAACCCGCACATACGGAAGGTCCACGGGTGCAATAGCGGTATCGCCGTACCGGTATTTGTCCCAACTTTGGCGGTGCAATGGCAAACCATCGGGCGCATTCCACGTGGGCGTTGATCGCCGCGGTGGTGGCGTTGGCTTTCGGGATGGTCACCATCATGCGCGGGGGCAGCGTCCTGTTCGACATCGGCGGGGCGCGTGGCCCGGCCGGCCACATCGTCCCGATCGTGCTGCCCCTGGTCTTCCTCACGGGATTCCTCTATGTCGGGGGAGGCATCGGCCTGCTCACACAGGCCAAGTGGAGCCAGGGAGTATTCCTGGCAGCCTTGGCCCTGCTGATCGTGGCCGGCGTGGGCATGGTCCTGCACATGCGCGAAGGATTGCCTTATGAGGTGCGCACCACGCGCGCCCTTCCTGTCCGTACTTTGGTCACGGTATTGCTGTATGTGGCGGCCCGCCGTGCCCGTCATACCCGTAAAGACCAGACCCACCCATCCTGAGCACACATGAAGAAGTCCATTTTCCCCGTTTGGGTCCTGCTTGTCCTGATCGCCATGGCGTGCAGTCCGGTGGAGGCGCCGCAGGATAACCATGCCGACCATGACCACGCGACCACGGAGGAACAGGGCCATGGTGAGGCCCAGGCCGGGGCCGTGCAGTTGGACCACGGCAAGACCTGGGAGGCCAATCCGGAAACCACCGAGGGCATCCAGGCCATGGCTTCCATCGTGGAAGGCTTCGACCGCACCACCGGCGACGTGGCCGTGCTGAAAGAGGAACTGCAGGCAGAGTTCAGCGGCATCTTCGCCAAGTGCACCATGACCGGTGAAGCCCACGAGCAACTGCACAACTACTTGGTGCCCGTCAAGCACATGTTGGACAGCTTGGGCAATGATCCGAACGATGCCCAATTGGCCGACCTGCGGGCCTACCTGGGGACCTACGGGAACTATTTCCATTGAGAGCAGGGCCCTGCGAGGCGTCCTTAGGGCACCATGCAACGGGCACCTTCCAACAGACCATGAACGTTGACCGGACCGTGCGCGTGACCAAGCGCTTCCATTTCGAGATGGCCCATGCCTTGCGCTGCCACGATGGCCTTTGTGCGCACATCCATGGCCATTCCTATGTGCTCGATGTGACCTTGGCAGGCATGCCGCTTGAGGAGGACGGCCATCCGAAAAACGGCATGGTGATCGACTTCTCCGAGCTGAAGGCCTTGGTGAACCAGGCCGTGGTCCGCGATTTCGATCACTGGTTGCTGCTGCACGAAGGGGACCGCGGCCAGTGGGCGGAAGGTGCGGATGCATCGGGATTGTTCGGGCGCACGCGCTTCACCCCGTGGCAGCCATCCTGCGAGAACGTGCTGTTGGACATCGTGGAGCGCCTGCAACGGGCCTTGCCGGACACGGCCATGCTCCATGCCGTGCGCCTGCAGGAAACGGCCACCAGCTGGGCCGAATGGGGAGGTGGCGGGGCTGGCCGTCAGTAGTTGGCCAACTTCTCCAGGCGCTGTCTGTCCGTGATGCGGATATCGCGCCCTTGGGTGCTGATCATGCCTTCATCCTTCAGGTCCGTCAGGCAGCGGATCAACGATTCCGTGGCGGTGCCCACGATGGCCGCCAGGTCGTCCCGGCTGATCTTCACGCCGAGGTCCTCGGATCGGCCCCCACTGAAGCGGCCATGCAGCTGGATCAACGCCTGTGCCACGCGTTCGCGCACGCTCGCATAGGCCAGGTGCAGCAGGTGTTGCTGCTTTTCGCCCATGTCCTGCGACAGCATGCGGATGAACTGCATGGACACGTCCCGGTCGCGGTACAGCAGGCGCAGCAGGTCCTCGCGCGGCACCAGGGCCACCTCGCATTCCTCCATGGCCTCGGCGGTCTCCGTGGCATGGCCACCTTCGAGCAGCCCCAGGTAACCGATGAAATCGCCGGGCACGTGCAGGCCGGTGACGAACTCCTTGCCGTCGTTGTTCACCTTGAACGTGCGCACCTTGCCCGACACCAGGAAGGGCACGTTGCGCATTTCGTCGCCCTCATGGAAGAGGATGCCTTTGCGCTCGATATGGCGCACCTTCCGGTCCTTGCTCAGGTCCTCCAGCGCGGCCATGCCGCGTGCCTGGTCCATGAAGTTGTTCAGGCCGTTGAGGGTGCGGTCGAACCCCTTGCGGAACAGGTCGCTGCGGCGCAGGCGCCCTTCGATGGCGTTGAGCAGCTCACTTTCCTCGAAAGGCTTGGTCAGGTAGTCGTCGGCGCCCAGTTCCATGCCCCGCCGCACATCACCGCGATCGGCCTTGGCGCTGAGGAAGATGAACGGGATCTCCGCCGTTTCCGGCGTGCGGCCCAGCATGTGCAGCACCCCATAGCCGTCCAGGTCGGGCATCATGATGTCACACAGGATCAGGTCGGGCATTTCCTTGCGCGCCTGCTCCACGCCTTCCTTGCCGTTGGCGGCCTTCAGCACGCGGTAGTGCGCCAGTTCCAGGATCTCGGCCGTGTTCTCGCGGACACCGGCATCGTCCTCGATGAGCAGAATGGTCTTCATGGTTCAATCGTTTTGCCCGCCACCCGGATGGTGAATGTGCTTCCCTGGCCGGGCGTGGTGGTGTATTTCACTTCGCCCCGCATCAGGTCCATGTAGCGCTTCACCAGGTGCAGCCCCAGGCCCGTGCCTTGGGTGGTGAGCACGTTCTGGGCACGGAAGAAAGGCTCGAACAGGTGTACTTGGTCATCCGCGGGAATGCCGATGCCATGGTCGATCACCGAGGCCGTGAGGATGTCGTTCGCGATGCCGGTGCGCAGGGTGATGGGGCTGTTCTCGGGCGAATACTTGATCGCGTTGGTCATCAGGTTGGTCAACGCGTTCAGCAGCATGTTCCGGTCCAGGATGATGTTCCTGTCCTCGGTGGCGTGGTCGTATTGCACGGCCTGGCCCGCCTTGGCGCCCCCGCGCAGTTCCTCCACCAGGCCGATGCACAGGTGTACGATGTCCAGCTCCTCGGGCTGCGCGGAGACGTCGCCTTGCCCGATGCGCTCGAAGGACAGGAAATCATTGAGGATGGAGGTCAGGTCGCGCACCTTGCTGCGGATCCGGTCCACATGGCGCATCACCTTTTCGTGGTCGCCTTGTTCGGACCATCGGGCGATCAGGTCGGCCGAGCCCATGATGGTGCTGAGCGGCGTGCGGAACTCATGGGAAGCCATGGAGACGAAGCGCGATTTCAGGGCATTGAGTTCCTTTTCCCGCTCGTATGCCGTTTCGACCGCCTTGGCCGCCTTGGCCAGCTCCGCCGTCCGCTCTTTCACCCTTTCCTCCAGGTCGGCATGACTGCGGCGCAGCGCCTCCTCGGCCGCCCTTCTCCCGGTGATGTCGGTCACCAGGCCCATCACGAAGGTCTCGTTGTCCACGGAGAAATGGTTCAGGCCCACCTCCACCGGGAAGGAGCTGCCGTCCTTGCGAAGCCCCTTCAGGTCGAGCCCCGATCCCATCTGACGCCGCACCGGGTGCTTTCCATAACGGCCGCGATGCCGGACATGGTCCTTGCGGAAGCTGTCGGGCAGCAGTTGTTCAATGGAATGGCCCAGCAGCTCGCCTTCGCCATATCCGAAGAGTTCCAGCAACCTGGGGTTGTGCATGCGGATGGTCCCCGTTTGGTCCACCACCACCAATCCCTCCGAGGCGGTGCTGAACAGCATTTCCCGCACCCGTTCCAGCTTGAGCGGGTCGACATTGGATTCCCCCTGCGCCATCGAGGCGGTGAATTTACTTGCGGCCGGAATCACCGGTGCCCGAAAGCGCGGCCCTCCCGGTGCGTTCATCATAGACCCGCCAGCGGCTGATGGGGCGCGCATACAGGT
>WBZR01004764.1_pt1 | contig 10880 bp, 8 predicted proteins | sample 5204231 | NCBI WGS metagenome assembly WBZR01 (sample SAMN12412403, study PRJNA552823) | activated sludge metagenome | isolation source: activated sludge from anammox sidestream of wastewater treatment plant... | place: USA: Virginia | collected 2017-08
AAGTTGCAGTCTTAGTAAACAAAGAACAGCCTGCGGGTAGTTTTACAATTGATTTTAATTCTGCCGGATTATCAAGTGGAATTTATTATTATCAATTAAAATCAGAGGGATTTACAGATACAAAACCAATGCTATTATTGAAATAAAAAAGCTTCTCAGTTGAGAAGCTTATGCGGAGAGGGAGGGAATATCAGTATCCTTTAATGTCAATTGAAAAAATGTACTGACTGACCTGTAACATCCATCCATTGACGTCACTGTGTACATCTGATTAATAACTAATAATAGCCGATTGTTTCATTTAGCTTTCAATTAAACTATGAAGTACCTGATTATAGTGAAACCTGCTATTTTTCAATTAGTCAATATTAATTAAGACATAATTAATTCAAGTTTGTCCTTCCAGTACTCCCAATTGGGCATGATCTTATTTTGAAGTCTATAAAATGAATCACCGTGGTTAGAATATTTCAAATGACACATTTCATGAACGATTACATATTCTATGCAGCCCTTGGGAGCTTTTATTAATTCTGTATTTATTATTATTCTCTTATCCGGTGTGCAGCTTCCCCAACGCTTTTTCATATTTCTTATTATAAATATGTCGGATGAAATATTTTTCCTTTTGAATTCTTTACTAACATTATCATATATCTCATTAAAAATAATTTCTGCTCGTTCCCGGTACCAACCATGTAAGACTTTCTTAACTTGATCTTTGCTTGAGTAATTATTTATATAAACATTAATGAATCCATCTTTAATCTTTACTTCCGGCTTCAATGCCTGATGGATTTTTAGCCTGTATCTTCTTCCCAGATATAAATGTGTTTCACCGCTTATGTACTTTCTGGTAGGTGTCATTGGATGATACTTCTGAAAGTAATTCTGCTGTCTGATGATCCAGGCTGCTTTCTTTTTAAGCTTTACTTTGACCTGTGTAATATTTGTTTTAATGGGCGCTGTGACTTGAACACTTAAATCTGGATTCACTTTAACACCCAGAGATTTTCTATCAGAGAATATCAGATGAAAATCTATTTTCTTTGAACCATATTGTATCGATTCATTCATTACTTATACCTTAGCTTAGCAACTTCAATACACTGGTTAGCAAATTCATCAATCTCTTCAAAGGAAAGATCAATGTTGTATTTGTTTTTAACTTCATCAATTAGATAATCACCGATATCAATTTGAAGTTTACCTGTAATATTTGTTTTGTATTGCCAGTCAATAATAGGGTTAATGTTATCTATGATAGCTGATTCAACCAGTTCATTTATATTTAGTGCTGCCTGGGTTGAAATCTCACGCAGTAACATATTATCTTGAATCTGTTCACTCAATACTTCAACAGTTAAGCCATAATATGCTTTTGCAGCATCTTTATTATTTAAAACAGAGGGAATATCGCTATCAGTATGAGTTAGAACATTGCCCATAATTTCTTTAACTCTCTTCAGGTATTCTGTCTCGCTGATTCTTTTAGCTTCGTATTCAGCAATCGATTCTTTTAATAACTGAGAGAACTTTTTATAAAACGCGGGGTCTTCATTCACTTTTTCTGAGATGTGCTTTGCTGTTCTGCTTGCAATCTTATCTGCCTGGGCTGCTTTGCCAATAGTATTTTCAAGTTCCTGCTGAAACATATCTTTGTCAAAAATATTTACCAGTCCGGTTATTCTCTCAACTTTGTCTGTCGTTATATGAGTATCGATCAGTTTTTGAATCTGCCCCTCAAACTGCTTGTAGTCTATTTCATCACTGTATCTTTCAACAACAGCTTTACGAAGATTCATAAACATTCTCAGATCTTCTTTATACCGGTTGATTGTTTTTTCGTCAGCTTCTTTATGGAATTGAATAGATGATAATGCAAGCTTCAGAGATTTAGCAAACCCTGCAAGCTTCTCATAAAAATCATTCCTGATTGCTTCATCTTTTAGTAATAACTGATAAGCTTCGGCATCTCTTTTATTTGAGATAGTTTTGAATATATCCCATAGTTCAGAATGCTTTTGCGGAAGCTTTTTAATTTCTTCCGAAATGTTTATCAAGATTCCTTCAAGATCTTCTTTATCAAACTCTTCAAAGGAGGAATAGATTAATAATGCTTCATCCAAATTCTCTATAACGCCGTAATAATCTATAACGTATCCGAATTCTTTATCAGGATATATACGGTTAACCCTTGCAATTGCCTGAAGCAATTTGTGACCTTGCAGATTTCGTGTAAGATAAAGTACAGTATTCTTTGGTTCATCAAATCCGGTAAGCAATTTATCAACGACAATAATTATTTCCGGATCTTTTTGATTTTTGAAACGGCTAATTAAATTCTTCTGGTAGGTCTGTGGATTGCCATGTTCATTCATCATTCTTTTCCAGAAACGATTTACTGTTTCTGAAGATTCTTCATAAGCGCTATCTTCGCCTTCACGTTCATCTATTGGAGAAATTAATACTTCGCTGGTAACGATTCCAATATCATCTAATAACTCTTTATACCGGATCGCATTAATTTTTTTGTCGCACACTAACTGTGCTTTGAACTGTGTTCCCTGCCAATTATTCCTGTAGTGCAGACTAATATTCCAAGCAATCGCATAAAGCTTTTGTTCGGCACTATTAAGCTGATCTGCCCTGCTGAATTTCATTTTAAGATCTGCTTTTTGATACTCGGTAAGCGGTTCGGAAATCATTCCAAAGAAAATATCAATCGGATTTTCATTTACATTCTGCTTAGCAACCCTGCCTTCATATAAAATGGGAACAACAGCTTTATCTGTAACTGCTTCATCAACAGTATAAGCATCAATTATACTTCCAAACTTGGCGATAGTGTTTTTATCCTTCTTGAACAGCGGTGTTCCAGTCATTGCAACGTAACATGCATTGGGAAGGGTTTTCTGCATTTCAATATTAAATATGCCATACTGTGTGCGATGACCTTCATCTACCAAAACAAAAATGTCTTTGCTTAGCAGCGGCTGTTTAATCTTCTTTATAGCCGCAACAAACTTGTTAATTATTGTAGTAACAACTGCATCAGATTTACTTTCAAGCAATTCAACAAGTCGCTGACCCGTGGTTGCGTTTTCCACAACCATTCCGCATTTACGAAATGTACCCGTAATTTGTTCATCGAGGTCGGTTCGATCGGTTACTAAAATAATTTTAGGATTGCGAATGCTTTTCTCCATTGCAATTGCCTGGGCAAGCATTACCATTGTTATGGATTTTCCACTTCCCTGGGTGTGCCAAATCACTCCGCCTTTTCTTCTTCCGTTATGTAGTTGCAGTAATTGCTGCATTGTTTTTTTTACTGCGAAAAATTGCTGATAGCGTGCGATCTTCTTTTCACCCAAATCAAAAACGATGAAGTTAAAAACAATATCCATCAGCCGATCAGGTCTACAGAGATTAAACAGATATTCGTCCTGAACAGTTGGCTGAATCGATTCCTTTTCTAATTCATCGAAATGCTGCCGTACGTATCTGAAACGTTCAGCAAATAATTTGTCTTTTTGTTTTTCTGATAACGATTTGTTTTTTAATTCCTGAAGTTTATTTCTGTACTGTTCTTCCGAGGATGGATTTTCAAACTTTTCCCGCCAGATAGACCAGAATTTTTCGGGTGCGGCATTGGCAGCATACAAGGCTTCATTCACACTTAATGAAATTAACAGTTGAGCATAAACATACAGTGAACGTATGCCGTCTTCCTGCTGGTTACGAAGATGCTGTGAGATTGCCTGCACAAGCGGTTCTTTCATATCCGGGCGTTTGCATTCAATAATGCAAATTGGGATGCCATTAATAAATATGACTATGTCGGGACGATAATGCTCTTTGCTGGTGCTTCGCATTACCGGGAATTCCTCGGTAACGTGAAAAACATTGTTCTCAGGATTTTTCCAGTCAATGTATTGGAGAGTTATACTCTTTTTATCTCCATCAAAACTCTGCTCAAATGTTTTGCCTGAAGTTAGAAGATTATAAGCTGTTTCGCAGGCAGCCATATAACCTTCGTTCATTGGCATTTCTTTTAATACGCGGATACCGTTTTCAATGTTTGCATCGCTGATGTAAGTAGTTTTAGTTGAACTGATTCTTTTCTCGGAGTTGATCTCCTTTAACTGTTTGCGTAATATATCTTCAAGCAGCACATTGCTGGTTTTTCCTCCTCGTAACTTTTCTGCTTCTGCAGGTGAGAGATAAATATATCCCAGTTTCTGCAGCATTTGCAGAGCCGGTATTTGGCTTATATGATCTTCTTTGAAGCTTGGGGTTTCCATTTACTTCTCCTGTACATCTCCCTCAACAATATATTTTGCACGTTCAAACAACTCATCAAACAATAGTATTTCCGGATTATGAATGTTAGACCTATAAAGTTCAAATGCTTTTCGTTTTTCGAATGAGTCTAATTGCTTTGAATGACCAATTACAAGAATACCCTTTGGACCGTGAGTGAAAATTTTAGCTGCTTGTAATTCTTCACGATTTTGTTGGGAATTTGATCCCTCTATCTCCCAAGTTTTAGAATTAACTTGAATTTGAGAAACAGCACCAGTCAAACTCGATGATAATATTGGTACTCCATTTCTATACTTTTTTATCTTCAAGTCTTTATCTCGTGCAAATAATTGTGCTTCTGGTTTTTTTATTTCTACAGGAACAGTAAATTTATTTTCTGCAACAGTATGTAAAAGATAATCACCCTTTTGAGCTCCTTTGCCAGAAAGTTTAGTGCCACCATAATGTGGCTGTGCTTGGAGTGGATGAAGAAATTGATACTTCAAACCAAAGCCGAAAATCCACTGATTATTTTCAAAGAAATTTTGCCAATATGCCTCATCATTGTCTTTCTCCAAACTTTCTTCAAATTCTTTTAATGATTTTTTCCTGTCCGCTTGTATCTTTGCGTATGATAACTTTGTTGCTAAATCGGGGTCAATAGATAATAATTCTTTCCAAACTTCCTCGCCGTAATCTTGCTTAAGTAGCGTCTTAATAAACTGTCTTCTACCATCTGGGACCTCGATAATTTTACTAGCTTCTTCAACAATTAATTCTTTAGTCCCATAGCTAATCCCTTTGTTACCAATTGCATATGACTGTTCGAGGGCATTGTAAAAACTTTTCATTTCACTGCACGAAAAATGAAATTTGACACCTTCTCCGCTCTTAAGTTCACTTAGGTTCAATTTTCTGACATCTTCCCATTCATCTTTCCTACCTTTTCGTTGATAAATTATATGACCCGTTACTGAAGCAGAGGGATCTTTGGGGTTAGCGACTATTGTAGCTTTAAAGATTCTTCTCGTTGTTGACGTTTCATCAATGATAAAATCTTGAAGAATATCGGCTGTATAATGAGAAGTGCTTTTTGTGGTTAATTGTGCCATTTATTTTTTACTCTCACTGTTGTTCAGTTTCAATCTCTTCTTCCCAGTTAACAAAACCTGCATTAACCATTTTTTTTGTTCCCGGAGTTTTTCTGTTTTTGCTTTTAGCAGTTGGATTTCTTTATCTACAGCCTGCAACAGATTAGCAATTGCGGTTTGTTCTTTTATTGAAGGTAAATTTATAGTCAGTTTCAAAAAGTAATCAAACTCAAATGTCATTTTTTCAATTGCGACTCCATAACTTGACACAAATGTCTGGTAATAGAAATAAGGTGTTTTTGAATACCAATTGAAATAATCCATATTTAAAATTTTACTATCCTTTGCAATTACAACGATATAAGATCCAGATATTTTTGTATCTGTAAACTCTTTTGTTACAAGTGCTGAGGCTCCATGTAATATCTGCATTTTAGAAAACAGGAAATCACCTGGCTTTACAGCACGTAAATCTTTCACTAATATTTGGCCTCCTAGAAGCTGTTCACGTCTAAATATTCCGCCTGAGTTTCGTCTTACGCTGATCAAATTATAAACTGCATTATCATCAAATTCTATTGTTCTTTTTACTTCCTTTAAGATTTCGCCAAACTTGTATTCTTTCCACCTATCCTTAAACCCCTTCAACCTTTTCTTGCCGGTTAGCAGGTTTTGCATTAGCCATTTTTTGCGGAGTTCTTTTTGTACAATAAACTGATTGTTTTTATTTATGGCAGTGTCCATTAAACCAAGAAGGTGTGCAATGGCTTTTTGCTCGGGAAGGGGAGGGAGGGCAATTAATAATTTTTTAACATCTGATGAATTTATGGCGGGATAATTTGAACCTACAAGAAGATGATGAAACTGACGAGCTATCTGTTGGCTAAATAAATACTGGTATAAATATTCATTTAAACATTTAGTTGCACTAATAACTGAAAATCCAGTTGAAGCAATTAAATCTTTAGCAACATTTCTAATGATTGAAAATCCTTGGAGATTCGGTCGAACAGTTGACATCAGAATATCACCTTTTCTAACAATCTTCCTTGCTCTTGAAGGTGCATTTCCAAAAATCAACCTTGTTGTTTTAATTTTAAAATGTTCAATGTCAATATCAGATAAAGATATATAATCAAATTCATAACCAAGAGGAATATCTCCATTCAAGCTTTCTTTATCTATATCAGCAATGTTCTCAAAATGGCTTACTTCCCAATCTTTGGGGATAAGTTCAGTTAGCAAGTACTTATTTTTGTTAGGAATTTCCATTTCAATTTACTTTGTTAATTCTTTTAAATGTTCCTGAATTTCTTTCTGAATTACTTTTAATTCATCTTCAAGTTTTCCTATTTCATCTTGCACAGCATCAATATCCACTTCAGGCTCTTCTTCAAAGGTATCTACATAACGGGGTATGTTCAGATTAAATTCATTTTCCTTTATCTCTTCAAAAGTTGCTACATAACTAAACTTATCTTCAACAACTCCGGGCTTTAGTTTACCTGCATTAAAATCTCTGTAAGTTTTAACTATATGCTCAATGTCTTGCTCTCGGAGCTTGTTCTGGTTCTTTGCGCTTTCATAATGCTGGCTTGCATCAATAAAGAGTACGTTTTTGTTCTCGACTCCGCTCGAACTGACAGCCTTAGCTTTGTTAAAAATTATTATTGCAGCAGGTATGCCTGTACCAAAGAATAAATTTGCAGGTAAACCAATAACTGCTTCAAGGATATTATCTTCAATTGTTTTCTGTCTTATCTTTCCTTCACTCGCACCGCGGAATAAAACACCGTGAGGTACTACAACTCCAACTTTTCCGTGATCTTCATAAGTGGTTTCTATCATGTGGCTGATAAAAGCCCAGTCGCCTTTACTCTTAGGCGGTATGCCTCTCCAGAAACGGTTGTATTTATCTGCTGCAGGATCAAAACTATCTGCAGTTTTTTCTTTATCATCAACCTTGCCCCATTTATCAAGACTGAAAGGCGGATTAGCAACTACAGTATCAAACTTCATAAGTGCATCACCTTCTTTAAGCTTGGGGTTGCGGATTGTGTCTCCCCAGCGAATGGTTGCGTTATCAAAACCGTGAAGAAACATATTCATAACAGCAAGTGCCCAGGTGCTGCCATTTGCCTCCTGTCCGTAAAGAGAGTAATTATCAGAGCCTACTTCTTCTCCAGCTTTAATTAAAAGAGAAGCAGAACCACAAGTCGGATCGCATATCCGGGAACCTGGTTTAGATTTTGTAAGTTTAGCAATAAGTGTAGAGACTTCTTTCGGAGTAAAGAATTCACCGGCTTTTTTACCGGCATCACTTGCAAAGTTTTCAATCAGGAACATATAAGCACCACCGATAATATCAACACCGCCAATATGAGATGGACGCAAATCTAATTTTTCTTCATTGAAATCCAGAAGCAAGTTTTTAAGTCTTGCATTTTTATCTTTAACATCACCTAATTTGCTGCTGTTAAAGTCTATGTTTTGGAATATACCTGCACCATCTTCGCTGTAAAGCTTTTCTCTGTTTGCTTCTTCTAAATCTGTAAGGGCAATATTAATTAATTCACCAATATTCACTTCGTTGCGTCTTTCAAACAAATATTTGAAGTGACTGGTTTCGGGAATAACGAATCGTTCGTGTTTCATTGCTCTTTCAGCACGCTGTTTATCGTTGTTATATTTTTTCAGATAAGCTTCATATTTATCATCATGCACATCGCTGAGATATTTGATAAATAGCATGGTGAGAACATAATCTTTATAAACACTTGGATCAATTGTGCCTCTGAATGTATCGCATGCTTTCCAGACTGCATCGTTAATGTCTTTTTGAGTTATCTGTTTCACCATAATTAATTTATCCCATTTAAGATTTGTTGTTGAATTATTTTTTCTCTGAGAGATTCTATTTTTTCTTTGAGTTTTTTTTCAGTATTTCTAAGAGATTGAATTTGAAGCACTGCTTTCTGTACCTGCAGCGGCGGGATCGAAAGCTGTAGTTTCTCCAACACAGATTTTGCAATTGAAACTATTGCTGTTCCTTTTGCTTTTCCTTTTAGATATTTTTGAGTAGTTGGATGATTAAGAAACCAGGCAAGATATTCCGGAAGTATCCGGTCAACCCAGTTATCGTTAATCCTGATTGTAAAAAATGATGTAGATGCAACAGCAGGTTGGTTTTTGCTTTCATATATCGCAGCAATATTTTTTGTACCCTTAGCGGTAAATACGATATCGCCCGGGTTTAGCAGATGCTTCCTGATAATATTATTGATATGTATATCCGGGTGTAGTTTTGCTTTTAGATTACCGTCCTCATTAAAGTGTTTAGCCTTGAGATAGACTGCGTCTCCATTTGATGATGTTTGTGCGGAAATCCCGGTTTTAATGCTGGTTATATTCTTTAATTCTGTATTCAAAATTTATTTCTGTATAATTACTCTACAAATATAACAATATATAGGTAGTTGGCAAGTATTTTATTGAATATAAGTTCTACAAAATATATTTCAAAAATCTAAAGTATAATATTTAATATTATAATGTGTAGTATATTACTCGGAATATATTATATTTGTGTAGTATGTTACACATTATAGAAAATAAGAATATGTTGCAAATTAAAATAGATAAAATCTTAAAAGAACTTGGAGAAAACATAAAGCTGGCGCGTTTGAGAAGAAAACTAAGTGCTGAACAAGTAGCTGAAAGAGCAGGAATTAGTAGGAAAACTTTATATGAAATAGAACGTGGTCGGACAAATGTAATTATCGGGAATTATGCTCAGGTTTTATCTGTGCTTGGGTTGGAAAATGATCTGCTAAATGTTGCAAAGGATGATCTTTTGGGCAGAAAGTTACAAGATGCAAAATTGATAGTGAAAGAAAGAGCACCAAAAGGAAAATCTGAGAATTAGAAATGGCAAAAGCAAACACACGAAAAGAAATATTTGTTTATGCTGATTGGAGGGGATTGAAAGAATCTCCGACTTTAATGGGAATATTGTACTCTGAAATTGTTAGAGGTAAAGAAATATTTTCTTTTAAGTATTCAAGTGAATGGTTGAAATCAAAATTTGCACAAGTTATAGATCCGGACTTGTCTCTTTTTTCAGGGTTACACTATTTGGATGATAAGAAGAGTAATTTTGGAATATTTCTAGACTCTTCCCCCGATCGTTGGGGCAGGGTTTTAATGAAGAGAAGAGAAGCAATTCTTGCAAGAAGTGCAAACCAGCAGGCTAAAACATTAATGGAATCAGATTATTTATTGGGTGTTTATGATGAAAATCGAATTGGTGGTTTAAGATTTAAATTAAGTGAGGATGGAGACTTTCTGAATCAAGATAGATTACTTGCCGCACCACCATGGACGTCTATAAGTGAATTGCAGTCAGCAAGTTTAAGATTAGAAACAGAAGAGGATACAGTTGATGATGAACACATAAAGTGGTTGAGTATATTGTTGGCTCCTGGATCGTCGCTCGGAGGTGCTCGTCCAAAAGCAAGCATACGAGATAACAATGGTGACCTATGGATTGCTAAATTCCCGAGTGCTAAAGATGAAAAGGATGTTGGTGGATGGGAAATGGTCGTACATACTTTAGCTACCAGATGCGGGTTAAACGTTGCGGAGGCAAAAATTGAAAAATTTGCAAATCAATATCACACTTTCATTGTAAAAAGATTTGATAGGAATAAATCTGAGAGAATACATTTTTCATCTGCAATGACCATGCTAGGTTACACAGACAATAGAGATGAACATGCCGGTGCAAGCTATCTAGAGTTAGCAGATTTCTTAAGTAAACACGGGGCAAAGGTTAAGCAAGACTTGAACGAATTATGGAAAAGAATAGTATTCAGCATCGCGATTTCAAACACTGATGATCATCTACGAAACCATGGATTTATTTTAACTGAGAAAGGATGGATACTATCGCCAGCTTATGATATAAATCCTAACGAACAGGGTGTCGGCTTAAGTCTGAATATTTCAGATACTGATAACTCACTGGAATATGACTTGGCCTTAGAGGTTGCTGAATATTTCAGAGTTGATAAGGATAAGGCTGAGAAAATTATTAAGGATACCAAGAACAAGGTTAGTGACTGGAAGGCTGTTGCCGGTAGATATGAAATTTCAAAGACTGAACAACTACTAATGGAGAAGGCATTCAGGATTTAGTTAATAGTAACTGGGTGAGAAAATCTTATTTTTTACAATAGGTCTTATAAAAGTCTCATCAGGTAAATTCAGATGGGTTCTAGTAGTATTTGCTAGGTATTAGATTTACATAATGGCTTAAAAATGTTCTTGTTAGCCAGCATTCAAAGCTATAATAAATTTGCGGAGAGGGAGGGATTCGAACCCTCGGTACCGCTTTACACAGTACGACGGTTTAGCAAACCGTTGGTTTCAGCCACTCACCCACCTCTCCAAGCTGAAAAATTGACAGGGCAAAGATAATACTTA
>WBZR01004765.1_pt1 | contig 10880 bp, 12 predicted proteins | sample 5204231 | NCBI WGS metagenome assembly WBZR01 (sample SAMN12412403, study PRJNA552823) | activated sludge metagenome | isolation source: activated sludge from anammox sidestream of wastewater treatment plant... | place: USA: Virginia | collected 2017-08
CTTTGCATTTTTTATCTCTTTTTCATGGATTCTTTGTACGAATTAATTTTCGTTTAAATTCCTAATGCAATATCTGGGTTGATTTATTTTCAACTCGTCGGGTTCGTATCCGGATGGGTTCTTAAGTACCTTTTTCTTGAGAGAACGTGGGTAAGTAGAACTTAATGCTGTAGTGAGCACACGTATGTACAAAGTGTGGGGATAATCCCCGGTGTCATAGTACTCCCGGGGATTAAGCTTTCTGTATTACTATGTGTTTTTGGAGATTTTCACCAACTCATTTACCACAATTTCGGTAATGGATTGGGTCTGACCTTCCTTGTTTTCGTAACTTCTGTGGTTGAGTTTGCCCATGAGTGCCACTTCGTTACCTTTTTTTACGTTTTGGTGGATGTAATCTGCTGTTCTACCCCAAGCTACAACATTGTGCCATTGTGTTTCATTTTTCCATTCACCGTTTTTCTGATAACTGTCGGATGTGGCTATGGACATTTTTACCAATTTCTTATCCGAATTGAAACTGATCATTTCAGGATCTTTTCCCACATAACCAATTAACTGTACGTTGTTTTTAATCTGACTCATTTTTTAATGCTTTTTAACTATTAATAATTGCTTTTTATACTCTTTGCTTTCGATCGAAAAGACAATATACAGACGCTTAGATTTCTAAAATTCCATAAAATTTTTTCAAAAAAATAAAATAAAAATTTCAACTCATTTATAATCAATATGTTATGTTGAAATAATTTTTTTTTCAAAAACCTTTGACCAGGCAAGCTGAGCAGCCATACAATACCGGAGGTTTTTTTACTTAAAAGGATTGGAATATTGTGGGTCGGAGATAGCACTAGGGTCATCCAGCATTTTTAGGAATTCTAGAACATCTTGGACCTGAGAGGGAGTCAAATCGAGGATAGCAAGATTTGCATCCAGGTTTACGACGTTCTTTATATGGTCAACATAATGATTCATGACTTGTTCTATCGTACTGAACCGTCCATCATGCATAAAAGGCGATGTATATCCTATATTTCTTAAAGTAGGAGCCCTGAATTTTCCATAATCGAAATATTGCCCCGTAATGACTCCCCTACCACCGTCTTTGTAATCCTTGAGGTTGGCCACACTATCGAGTCCGTTATTGAAGTAACCGTTGTTGGTAAGCAGAAATCCATTGTGACAATGTCCACACTGTGCATCCGGCAAGTCAAGGCTGGTATTGAAAAACATATCATAACCACGCAATTCCTGTTCAGTAGGAAAGCCTTCCTGGCGCAAGAAAATTTCGTCAAAACGCGAATTGTATGACAAGATGGTACGCATGAACTGTGCCAATGCTTTAGCTGCGAGTTCGCGTGTCATTTCCTTTTTCTCTTTGATCCCAAATGCCTTGCGAAACATTTCAGGATAAAATTTCGAACGTTGGAGTTTTTTTTCAACATTCGGCCAGTGTTCATGCATTTCTACCGGATTTTCCACAGGCTCCAGTGCTTGCTTTTCAAGTGTTGAACTCCGCCCGTCCCAAAACAGGCCGGTATCATAATATCCTACATTAAAGAGGCTCATTGAACTTCTTGTGCCTAAGGTTCCATTCACCCCGGGGCTGACTGCTTTTCCGTCTGTAAAACCAAATTCCTGCTTATGGCAAGAACCACAGGAAATGGTAGAATCAGATGATAACACCGGGTCGTAGAACAAGAACCTCCCCAGCCTGATACCTTCTTCTGTAAGTGGGTTATCGGTTGGTATCGGCATCTCTCCAAAACCAGCCGGTCTAATGATTTTGTATGGCTTTGGGTTGTAATCGATATGCGTAAGGTCGCAATCGGCACATGTAATATCCATATCTTTTTTACAAGCCCATATCAGAAGGAATACAAGTGTTGCAATGAGAAGTTTACGCATAATTATTTAACTGTAACCGCCTTTGCCAAATTTTGATAAAGCATATTCGCCACTGCTGTATCGCCCGGGTTGTGACTCGCGGGGTGCGTGGGTATATCTATAAATTCGGTATCGCTTGTAAGTATTCTTTTGATGTCAAAATTGAGGTCGAGGCTATTATCTTTATCTGGGCTGGCTTTGAGCACAACGGGCAAAGTGTATTGAGCGTACAAATCAGTACCAATGTGATAAGCAAAATTTCCTTCAAAATTGCCGTCACCATCCTTATCGTATTTACCTTCAATTTTCATAAAAATAAAACTCTTCCAGGCATCCCAATAATAAAATGCATTGGCCAATGGATGCCCTGATGGGAAATCGGATGGTTTCTTGGTGTTAGTTTCTTTATCAACACCTATCGCCAGACGAACCGCATTAAAATCACCTTTACAGTCACCAAAAGTCAATGCCTGCCCCTTAGCGGCACTGTTATAATTATCATCTGTAAACTGTAGTACAAAAACGGAATCTTTGAAACTCAGAGTATTTGTATTGCCTGTGAGCTCAAGCCCGTGAATCATAAAATCAGCTCTGGTAATTTTCAACTTATAGCCTTGAGGATAGTCAAAATCCTTAAATAAAACCAATGGTTCATGCCCGTAAAATGCTTTTGCATGAATGGTAACCGGGTTTTTGCTGCAATCTGGTGTAGGCGAATTATTTTCCTTACAGCCATAAAATAGCGAAACTTGTACAAACAAGAGCAGGAGAATTATTTTTTTATGCATTAGTAACAATGTTTATATCTTGATAACAATCACAGAGTACTGAAAGTTGTTCAATTGCAAGGAATTAACACAATTGCTGACTGAAGATTGTTCACCAGTTTATTTTTAATGGTTTCGTCATTGTCATTCTTTACATCTACGTTGTGAAATACGGCTGCATGATCTATCACAATTGTCACACAAGTATTGTTGGCTCTTATGAGCGGCAAATCAATATTAAAGCTGAATGGAATATCCTGAAAGATACGGATAAATCTTTCTGAGCTGCCCTGTTCGATACCGGTTGAGAATACATATTTTACAGATACATAAGCTTTAGTTGCATCATAAAGAGTATCCGGTTGAGCCGACAATTCGCTTGTGGATGGAATTTTGGAAAGGACTGCCCCGTCTGCGGCAGAAGGAACTCCCACCTGGAAGTAAAGCTTTGTAAAGCTTTCCTCTTGTATAAACCGACCAAGTAAAGCATTGGAAGTAATAGCCCTTACCAATGCAATATCCTTTTTCAAAACAATTGAATCAAACGGTGCAGGTAAGCGAATGGTATCACTAACCTGTACTTTGTTGCCCGATGTGCCTGTAAATTCAAAATCTGAAAAATAAAATGCAAAAGATGGAATTCGGAATTGTTGACCGAAATCATTTAATATTGTATCAGACGCTGAAAATTCATTCCCGGATGCGAAATGCTTAAACTTTAATTGTAGTACAGGATACTGACAACAACATTCTTCATCGGCAGTAGCATCAAAATTGGTGGCATTGATGTCAAGACAACCTTCCTTTGGCTGGTAGCAGGCAGTAAAAAACAACACTACTGAGCTTAAAAACAGCAATAAATTCCTATTTGGCATAGACTTCATCGAATACTTTTTTAACGATAGTTTTTACCTGGTGCGTAAATTCCATTTTCTGAATCCAGTAGAAATAATTTTTCTCTTCCTTAAATACAGATGCAACCGTTCGGCCCGAATATTTTCCAAAGTTGAAGACTATTTCTCCTTTATCATTATATTTTAATCGTTGAGTACCGTCGATGGTTTTTAGGTCATTGGTAAAATCATGCAATTTTGCTACATCATTTTCTACTGCGATGCCAGTTTCATTGCCGTCATCATCAAGAAGTGGTTTACCTTCATATCTGGCCAACTGACCTTTGAGTACATCGCGTGTAGCCCGCACATCATTCAATGCATCGTGTGCATCTTCGAGCTCTTTTCCACAGTAAAATCTTAGAGCGGCTTTGAGTGTACGTGGTTCCATTTTATAAAAAATGCGCTGTACATCAATCACCTTTCTTCTGTCTATATCAAATTCACAACCTACGCGTGCAAACTCTTCCATCAGCATAGGCACATCAAATCTATGACAATTGTAGCCTGCCAGGTCACTGTCACCAATGAAATCAAATATGCGCTGTGCAACTTGTTCGAAAGTAGGTTTATTGATAAGATCTTTAGGTGTTATGCCGTGGATGGCCATTGCTTCTTCCGAAATAGGGAAACCCGGATTGATTAACAGACACAATTCTTCCTCAGGCGAACCATCGGCTTTAAGCTTGATGATAGCGAGTTGTAAAATCCTGTCCTTTATGACATTGAGGCCGGTCGATTCAATATCAAAGAAGCAAAGGTCGCGTTTTAGTTTAATGTCCACTGTGCAAGAAAATTTTCGGAATAAATATTACATTTTATCAAGAAGGCCTTCGTTTTGTGCCTCTTCATTAATAGACCGTAGATCGACCGGGGGAACCGGCTTCTTACGCAATTTTGAATTGAGAAATTCCACCATGACGCTGAAGGCTATGGCAAAATACAGATAGCCTTTTGGTATTGAGCCTACTTCTTCGTCTCCTAATTTGAAATGGCTGAGGTGTGCACTTTCTGTAATCAGCATAAAACCAATCAGTAACAGAAATGCAAGACCGAGCATTTGTATAGTAGGATGTTTGTTTATAAATCTGCCAACCGGACCGGCAAAAACGAGCATGATGGCAATAGAAATAATCACTGCTGCTATCATTATTGATACATGCTTTGTAAGGCCTACTGCTGTAAGTATTGAATCAATGGAGAAGACCATATCTATCATGGCAATCTGAACGATTACATTCATAAGCTTTGATCCGGCACCTTTGATTTTTACCTTATCATCTTCAGGGTCGCCTTCGAGTTTGTGGTGAATTTCAGCCACACTCTTGTATAAAAGGAAAATTCCGCCCAGGAATAATATAACAGCCTGGCCATTGAGAGCCACAGAGATAAAATCTGAATGAAATGACCAGAATGGCTCCTTAAGTCCAATTAGAAAGGAAAGTCCCAACAACATGATGATCCTGAATACCAGTGCCAGCCCCAAACCAATAAACCTTGCGCATGGTTGTTCTTTCTCCGGCAATTTATTAGCTGCGATGGAGATAAATATTATGTTGTCAATGCCCAGTACTATCTCCAGAAATGTAAGCGTGAGTAATGCCATCCAGGCATCAACACTTGTAAAATCCATAAAAAGCAGAAAATCCATCATATAAAGTGTTTGTCTTAATGATATATTTTATGATTTAAATTTAGTCATAAGCTGATAAGCTTCGAGCTTGCCTTTACTGTTATACGAGTCTGTTTTGACCACACCTCTATTTTTGCTAAGCCAAATGACAGATTTTGTCTTGGCCGACATGATAGACTTCACTTCAGCAGTTTCGCTTAGTTTCAGGCATTCAAACGAACCTGCAGGTGTTGATAATTGCTCGGTGCCTTCTACCTTTCGGTCGGTAACTTTTACAACCATACTCATCACCCGCATACCATTCATCATCATTTCTATCTTTGATTCTGCATCCGGCAACAGGTCTCCTGCCTTCATATTTTTTGGATAAGACAGATTATCGCCTGAAAATTTCATTTCTACATTTGCATTATCCATCATATCCATCTGAGGGAACATATCCTTCATCTCGAAATTGACCTTTTCTTCATCACAGTACCATTTGAGCCTCATATCCGCCAATTGTTTGCCTTTAGCGTCCTTAGATGTAAGGTGTATTTCAGCTACATTCGAATGAATACTTTCAATCTTATATTCACTCACGGTCAGAACTTTGTTTTTTGCATCATAATTTGTCATTTCCCATTCAGTACCTGCCTTAAATGGAAAATAATCATGGCACTCTTGAGCAATGCCAATATATGAATATATCAACAGTAAAGTAAAGAACAGAATCTTCTTCATGACAGTTAATTTATTGAGAGCAAACCTAATAAAATTCTGACAATAAAAAAAGGCAGTTCTTTTCATGAACCACCTTTTTTGAATATTTTTATACAAATGTGAAATATTATTCCACTCCGCCTTTCAGTTGATCTTGAAGAGCCAGTAGTTCGTCCCATTTGCCTTCGTGAGCTAGCAATGCCTGCTTCGCCCAAGTGCCCGGGTTATGACTCTTGTACCTAGGGCCTGCTGCTTCGAGAATGGCTTCGAGTTTTGTCAGGTCTGCATTTGCAAGATCTGAGAAAGTATGAATACCTGCTTCCTGAAGCAATACTTCGATCTTAGGGCCGATGCCTTCCACCATTTTCAGATTATCGCCTGATTCAGCTGATTTTGCTGCTTTAGCCGGAACTGTTTCTGGTTTTGAATCTTCTACCACTGGAGCAGCGGCTGCAGGTTTTGCTTTTTTGACAGGTGCAATGGTTTCTTTTACCTCTTCAAACTTAGGCATTACAGAAACGAAGGTTCTGCCCAATTTTCTTTTAGTAAATGTCACAACACCTTCAGCCAGAGCAAAAAGAGTATGGTCTCTACCGATGCCTACACCTGCACCGGGATGAAATCTCGTACCTCTTTGACGAATAATGATATTACCGGGGATGGCGTGTTGTCCGCCAAAAAGTTTAACACCAAGTCGTTTACTTTTACTATCCCTTCCGTTATCTGAACTACCAACACCTTTCTTATGTGCCATGATTCTTTAAATTTTTGAGTGTTCGAAAAAATTATCTGGTTATTGAATCAATCTTAATCTGAGTAAAACACTGACGGTGTCCGTTCTTTACCCGGTACCCTTTACGTCTTTTCTTCTTAAAAACGATTACTTTATCACCTTTGGCATGCTTCAAAACCGTAGCATTTACTTTTGCGCCTGCTACAGATGGCTTACCAAGTGTGACATCACTGCCAGATGACACCAGGAGAACCTGATCAAAGGAAACCTTGTCTCCTTCTTTCGCATCCAGCTGGTGTACGAAGACAGTATTGCCTTCAGATACTTTGAATTGCTGACCAGCAATAGATACAACTACAAACATAATTTATGATTTTTAAATTTAAGCGTGCAAAGTTACTCCTTTATTGTAAAAATGCAAAGTAAAATATATAAATTTCACAGAATATTTTTCAATACTATGGTTTTGTATAGTTTTTCTCCTTCTCTTTTAAGTTTCAGGTGTACCGTTTCGCCTTCATTTTTACTGAGTGTCTTAACTATTGTATTAAACGAAAGGAATATTCCTCTACGGTTATTGACAGAAATAATCTGATCACCAATACGTATATCTGCTTCTGCAGCCGGGCTACCCGGAAAAACTCCAATCACTACATAATGATTGAGGTTGGCTCCTGACATGAGTACAGTCATGCCACTTTTGTCGTATTGAGGTGCTTTTTTAAAATCACGATTTGGTTTAAGGTAGCATTTTTCGAGCCGGTAGTCAATGTACCAGGTGAATAACCGGATAATATCATTACCCAAGATGCCGTCAGAAGTTGGGAGTTTAACCGAGTCAGGCGGGTTGGTGATTTCTTGAAAGCTTGTCAATACATTATATAATGTATGCCCGCCTAATTGTACGGCTGAAATTTTTCCAATGGTACCTTCGATATATCCACCCACTCCCAGGCCAATCTTTCCATCGACAAGATTTTCCGGTATCGGTATTCGCCCTTTTCCATTATCCTTCAATAGCAATGGAAGGCCTGCGCCAGTATCGAACAATAAACTCAGTTGGGTAGTATCGCGTGCATTGCCAACGACAGGAATTTGTACAAAAGCACGGTTTTTGTGCAGCATCAAAGGAATATTGGAATAATCTTTCGGTATTCTGGTTTTAGAATGCGACATTAAGCTCATCTCCTGCCTTTTGAAATCAAATTTCACTAAATACCGGCTCAATACATCAGCGCCGATTATGCCTGCTATCTGCAAATGATTCAACACTTCAAACTGTGGTGCTTCTTCAGGAAAAATAAGTACATTATAATTGTCAATTAAGAAATCATCCATCCTTAGGCTTATACCATTGCCTACGTGAGCGATGAGTATCGTTCGATGATCTGTGCCCATCACATTTACTTTCCTGCCTTTTTTTATATTTATCAGGTCTGCAGCGGTTTGGTTGACAGCTGAATATTCTGCGCCAGTATCCACGATAAAACGCATGGTATATTTTTCATTCACCTTCACTTTTACAATGATAAAATTGTATTGTAGCTCGAACGGAATGACTACATGCCCACGGTTATGCAAAAAACGAAATACAGGTACCTGCCCCCAGCTTATTAAAATTGTATTAAAATACAATATGAGAAAGAAAATTCTGCGCCAAACCAACAACATAAAAATTGAGTTATCGTACTCTAATGTAGCTAATTATTAAATTATTTTCTTACATTTATAAGATTAAATATTATGCAGATTTCTTTAAGAAAGCTTCAATCGCGTGTCTTTTGGTTTGATTTTAGGCTTATTCTGGTATTTTCGGCTATCGTCATGCTAACCAGTTGTAAGCAAAAAACAGCCCAATCTGATACCAAACAAACAGCTGCTGCAGACTATATGCAAGCTGCAGCCAACCCGGAATATCTGCACAGAACAGTTAAGAATTATACAGATATCATCATTTCCGACTTGTTTTCACCACCGGTGTCGAGCAGAAATTATATTTATGCTTCTATTGCAGCATACGAGGTAATGAGAAACCTAAAACCCGAATATGCAAGTCTGAAAGGTCAATTAAAAGATTTTCCGGATATACCGGCAGTACCACAAGGTCAGACAATTTGTTTCCCTGTGGCTGGTATTCAGGCATATTATGCAACCGGCAAGAAATTTATTTTTTCTGAGCCCGACTGGACTGATAAAGAAGAAACTATACTCAAAGAAATGAAGGCACTTGGTATTCCTCAGGATGTATATGATCATTCCATTGCTTATGGCAATGCTGTAGCTGATGCCATCAAAACCTGGGCAGATGGCGACAACTACAAAGAAACCAGATCAATGCCGAAACACACTACCAATTATAAAGAAGGCCACTGGCGCCCAACGCCACCCGACTACAATGAGGCACTCGAGCCCAACTGGTACAAGATGCGTTCATTCGTATTTGACTCTACCAATATGGTTGAATGTGAGCCACATATACCTTTTAGCAAAAATACAAAGAGTACTTTCTGGGACAATGCCAGCGAGGTAATGTCTATAGGAAATCAATTGAAACCTGAACAGCGCGACATAGCCATCTTCTGGGATGACAACCCGGTAGTAACGATGCACAGTGGGCATGCCATTTATGACAATAAAAAGATGACACCAGGCGGACATTGGCTGAATGTCGTAAGGATAGCAAGCGAAAAAGCAAAAGTGGATATGCTTACAGCAAGTGAAGCTTACATGTATGTATCACTTGGACTTTATGAGGCCTTTAGAGGCTGTTGGTTAGCAAAGCACAAGTCGGATCTCATCAGACCGGAATCATATATTAACCAATACATAGACCCTAAATGGAAACCACTTCTGCAGACTCCACCTTTCCCGGAACACTCCTCCGGGCACAGTACAATCTCTGCAGCATCTGCTGAAATATGTACCTATATTTTTGGAGATAATTTTGCATATACCGACAATACTGAAGAAGAATATGGCAACGGCACCCGGTCGTTCACTTCATTTTATCAGGCTGCCTTAGAGGCATCTTTGAGTCGTGTGTACGGAGGCATCCATTACAGGCACGGATGCGATTCGGGAAACAGGCACGGACTGAAGATTGGCAAATTCATTCTTGACAATGTAAAAACAAGGCCAAGTGCCGTAGGAATGAAATAATTCTTCCGGTAATCCGGAAATTTTTTAATACTTTTAGCTTTCAATTCTAACCAACACTATGACAGAATTAAAGCGGAAACTATCACTGTACGGTCTTACTATGATTGCCGTAGGATCGTGTATCGGTTCAGGTATATTTATTTCACCTGCTGATGTAGTACAAAGCATTCCAAATCCGGAATATGCTTTACTTGCCTGGATGGTAGGTGGCATCATAGCCCTTACAGGTTCACTTAGCTACTCAGAGCTTGGCTCTATGTTCCCCCAATCGGGCGGTGTCTATGTATATCTTAAGGAAGCATTTGGCGAGCAAGTTGCATTTCTTTACGGCTGGGTCACTTTACTTGTCATCAACACCGGTGCTTTAGCTGCACTTTCGTTAGCATTTGTTAATTACCTTACCTTTTTTGTTCCACTGGATGATACGCTCAAGTTAGGCATTGCGGTAGCTACCATACTTATACTCACGGCTATCAACACAAGAGATGTAGGCATCAGTCAATGGTTTGCCAATATTTTTACAGGTATCAAGCTAGCTGTATTGGTGGCGATGATAATTGCCGGAGCCGTAATATTTGGAGATCCGGAGCGTGTTTTTTCGTCGGGCAACACTTTTAGCATTATTGGGCAGCCCGGAGCATTTCTTACAGCTCTTATTGGCATCTTGTGGTCTTTTGGCGGCTGGCATCATGCTTCGTATCTGGCAGGTGAGGCTATTGACCCAAACCGAAATGTACCTAAATCCATGATATTTGGCACACTCATCGTCACAGTTGTCTATGTCCTTACCAATTTTGCCTATTTTTCACTTCTGAGTGTAGAGCAGTTTGCAGCATCAGACCGTGTAGCCGGTGATGCAATGGCCACTATATTTACCAATGGAGGGCGGATGGTATCGCTCGGTGTAATGATTTCCGTATTTGGCACCATCGGTATTTATACAATGTCTGCTCCGCGTATCTATCATTCGATGGCGCAGGATGGTATTTTCTTTAAAAAACTTGCCAAGCTGCATGACAAAAACGGAACGCCTGCATTTGCTATGTGGTTTCAGGCCATTTGGGCATCTTTACTTATTATACTCTGGCGCACATTTAGCGACTTGG
>WBZR01004766.1_pt1 | contig 10877 bp, 9 predicted proteins | sample 5204231 | NCBI WGS metagenome assembly WBZR01 (sample SAMN12412403, study PRJNA552823) | activated sludge metagenome | isolation source: activated sludge from anammox sidestream of wastewater treatment plant... | place: USA: Virginia | collected 2017-08
ACAATAAGATTCGAGTGATCCAAAGAAGGGCTTACGGGTTACGTGACGAGGAGTATCTCCGACTGAAAATCCTTACCTGTATGCTCAAGGAGATATAAAAGAACCCACACGACTACACGATGACCCTCTATTTTTAATAATCATTGATTTCAAGAACAATCCGAAAATAGATTTCTATCATTTATATAATTTACCTAATATCATCAGAAGATACCTCGAAGCCTTCTTAGGATTTAAAGTGCCCAAACACCAGGGACTCGATAAGAAACTAGACTATCTTATTGATGATAAAGTAACGAAAGAAAGGATTCTAAAATTCATACACCATTATTCTCATAATAACTCGCTGCCACGTTCATTGAATTTTCCAGACTTAAAAGAGTGTTGTGAGGTTGTGGGGGTTGTCATAGAAACAATTAAACAAAAGGACGTGGCACATTTCGAAGCTTTGATTGAATCGATCCCTAACGCACCGTAGAAAAACCAAACCTTAAGCAGAGAATGTAAATTTCGATTAAACCTCGATAATAGTTTCAGGAGGGAATTTATGAGGATGATTAAAACCTCGGTTTGAAGGTCTTAAAATCATAAAGGTGGAGTTATGGGAAGGAAAAGTCATATAGAATTGCCGAAAGACAAGATTGCCGAATTCTGTAAGCGGCACCATATACGCAAGCTGTCGCTGTTCGGTTCCTGCCTGCGTGGTGATTTTGGGCCGGATAGCGATATAGATCTGCTCGTTGAGTTTAAACCGGATCATATTCCAGGTCTCATAACCTTATCAGGCATGGAGATTGAATTAAGTGAAATCATCGGACGCAAAGTGGATTTGAGGACACCGGAAGATTTAAGCCGTTATTTCCGCAAGGAGGTAGTTGAGTCGGCAGAGGTGCAATATGTGCAGTAAGGAAGATATTGTGCTGCAAACGGTTACTGACGATCTTCCGTTTCTCATAACTGAACTTGATAAAATACCTTCCCTTAAGAAAAATTTATGAAGAAAATAGATAAGCTCATTATCAATTCCCCTTACGAAGAACCAAGACAGTATTGGGAATATATAAGGGATACGCGGGAATTCGTCAAGCAGAACGGCAGAAGGCCCGCAGGGTATATTGTGGCTTCAGAGAACTCTAAATCATTTGACGACCCAGGAAAGCCTGTTGAAATTAAATTGGTTAATACCATTCGACCACGGATAAAGAAATGGCGAGGGCAAGCCTATCCGGGTGTTACCGGTATTACTAAAAGGTTACTGCAACATTGGCAAGACCCCGAAGAACGTAAAGATCGCAGGTTTTTCTTTTGCCAGTCAGAGGCCATTGAAACCCTGATATGGCTTACCGAAGCGCCGGAGGCCGACCGCACGGGCATTGAAATTCCCGGTGATGGTGGAGAGTTTTCACGATGGTGTAATAAGATGGCAACGGGTTCGGGCAAGACCATTGTCATGGGTATGCTCATCGCATGGCAAGTCTTGAATAAAGTAGCCAACAGTAAAGACACACGATTCTCCAAAAATGTACTCGTGATTGCGCCGGGATTGACGGTTCGCAATCGCTTATCGGTCTTGACTCCCTTCGACAAAGAGAACTACTATGAAGAGTTTAACATCGTTCCATCGGGTTTGATGGAATCACTTCGGCAGGGCAAGGTAAAAATCATTAACTGGCACGCCCTTGCTTGGGATAGTGAAGAAAGACTGGCAAAGAAGAAGACCGTCGACAAACGGGGCGCTAAAAGTGACGAGGCCTACGTGAGGGAAGCGCTGGGCGATATGTCAAATGCAACAAATCTTGTCGTGATAAATGATGAAGCCCATCACGCCTGGCGTATTCCGGCAGAAAGTAAAATTAAAGGCGTTAAAAAGGAAGACATTGAAGAAAGCACCGTTTGGGTAGGTGGACTGGACAGGATTCACCGGGCAAGGGGGATTCTACGGTGTTTTGATTTATCGGCCACGCCATTTGCCCCATCAGGGAAAAAAGCAACGGAAGAGGCGTTGTTTCCCTGGATTGTCAGCGATTTTGGGTTGAATGATGCAATTGAGTCAGGACTGGTAAAAACGCCGAGGGTTGTCATCCGTGATGATGCCCGTGTAGATGCGAATCTGCGTTCACGACTCTATCACATTTACATGGATGCCACCGTGAAAGACGACATCAACCGCAAGGCAGAAGGAAGCGAACCGCTTCCCGACCTCATCAAAAATGCCTACCTGCTTTTGGGTAAGGACTGGAAGGCCGCTAAAGATGATTGGGAAAAGGCAGGATATAAAATTCCGCCGGTGATGATAACCGTAGCAAACACGACATACACATCAGCCCGCATCAAATATGCCTTTGATCACGATGCCTTTTTACTATCCGTTGCCGGGTTGGGAGATTTGTGCGATCAAGAAAATATATTGCAAATTGACAGTAGCATTCTTGATAAGGCAGAGGCCGAAACAGAATCTATAGATGTCATTCCGAGCAAAAGCGAGGAATCTCAGGATGAAGATTCTTCGGCTTCGCCTCAGAATGACAAAAAGAAATCAACCAAAAAACAACAGGCTGAATTATTAAGAAAAACGGTTGATACCGTTGGCAAGATCGGAGAACCCGGTGAACAAAAACAAAACGTGATCTCCGTAGGCATGCTCAGCGAAGGTTGGGACGCTAAAACAGTTACCCACATCATGGGCTTACGGGCATTCAGCAGTCAATTATTGTGCGAACAGGTTGTAGGCCGTGGTTTACGGAGAACTTCGTATGATATAGGAAAGGACGGTTTGTTTGAATCAGAGTATGTGAATATCTTCGGTGTGCCTTTCACATTTATTCCTCATGAGGGAACCGATGGGCCTCCCCCTCCGCCTCCACCACCAAAAACCAGGATTGAACCGGTTAAAGAAAAGGCGGAACACAAAATCTCATTCCCGAACGTCCTGAGGATTGACCATGTTTACAAACCGCAACTATCCATTAACCCGGAAAAGGTTAAACCGCTTGAACTCGATCCCTATGAATCAATTACTGAGGCAGAACTGGCTGCAATTATCGTAGGGAAACCAAATCCTGCGGCGCTCTCGGAGATTGATTTAAAAGAAATTGGTGAAAAATTCCGTATGCAGTCTATCATATTCAGAATTGCATCTTCAATTTACCATTCAGAGAAGAAGCCAGACTGGAAAGGAAGTAAGGAAACGTTTTTGATTCAACTTATTGGAATTGTTGAGCAATTTATCTGTTCGGATAAAATCAGGATAAAAAATCCTTTGTTCAATGAGGATGAAGTAAGAAAGAGAATCTTGATTATGCTTAATGTGAACAAAGTCATTCAGCTTATCTGGAATGAGATACGCTCAGAGAATACGACGCAACTCACCCCGGTTTTTGACAAGGAGCATCCTATCCGTTCGACTGCTGATGTGCGCACCTGGTGGACAAGCAAACCGTGTGAGAACTTTAAAAAAACGCATATCAACTTTACCGTTGTTGACAGTAAAATGGAATTTCTTGAGGCAAGAACTATTAACGATTGTGAGCTTGTAGAATCATTTGTGAAGAACGACCATTTAGGTTTCGCCATTCTTTACATCTACCAGGGAGTTATCAGAAGATATTTTCCCGACTTCATTATCAAATTAAAGAACAGCGAACACCTCATTCTCGAAACTAAAGGACAGGACAGCGAGCAGAACAAAACCAAGAGGGCATTTTTAGATGAGTGGTGCAGGGCAGTGAATCATCATGGTGGTTTTGACAAATGGGGTTGGGCGGTGTCATTTGATCCCAATGATCTAGAAAAATTATTGTTTAATGCCTACAATGGAATCCTATAAAACTACTGTGTGCAGCCCATGCCATGGACAAGTAAACCTTGAAGAATATTTAAAATATGGATGACGTTTTGCAGACAATGAATTCGTGGTGAAAGAAGGAGAAAAGAGCCACCCTTTTCGCCTTGGCCAGTGGGGAATAGATGGGGCGTTTGCCAACGAGGGATATATAGTCTTTAAATGAAAACTACCAAAAATGACAAAAGTATCTGTTTTCGTTCATACGCTATTTGTGGTTAGCAACAAAAGAGAATGCTGTATTTGCGGAGGGACGGAGTGTCCCTAAAAGAGATTGCCATGCCGGTGCACGTAAAGACAATTCATGCATATTTGTTCAAGACGCTTGCAATCGTTGTCTTCCATTGAAGGAACTGATATAGTCATTGCCCCCCATAAGAAGGTGCCGGGGGGGGATGGGATTAAGATAAAACATTTTACAAATTTAAGAAGTGTGTACCTGTATCTGTCCGTAAAAATCTGTGTTCCAATAAAATTCAGGGAGGGATGATGAAGATTATTTCCTTTGGCGATGTCCATGAAGATATTAAAGGTCTGGTAAAAATAAAACTGGATCTGGAAACGGCGGATTTGATCGTGTTGTCCGGAGATTTGACCAATTGTCATGGAAAGGCCAAGACGAAAAAAGTATTAGATGCTATTAAAAGATACAACAAAAATATACTCGCACAGTATGGAAACATGGATATGCCGGAAGTAGATGATTATTTAACGAAAGAAGGTATAAATCTGCATGGGGAGGGCTATATCTTTGGTGACGTGGGTATATTTGGTTGCGGCGGTTCGAGTCCAACGCCTTTTCACACACCATCAGAGATTAGTGAGGCAGATATCGGACGGTTTTTAACAAACGGCTATAGCAGGATGAAAGACGCAAACTGGAAGGTCATGGTCTGTCATACTCCTCCCAAGAATACGGCAACGGATATCATTCGAAATGGTATGCACGTAGGGAGTCAAACGGTCAGAGATTTTATTCTCAACTATAAGCCCCATGTCTGTATAACGGGTCACATTCATGAATCGAGGGCGAAGGACAAAATTGGCGATACCATTATTTTAAATGCAGGGATGTTCAGGGACGGGTGGTATATTGAGGTGGTTATTGATGAAAATGGCGTATCCGCATCGTTGAAATCTGTCGCTTAAATAGGGTTTAGTTATTTTAAAAATTCATAAAAAACTAAGGTAGCCGATCCTTGTTGGGTAAGATGTTTGTTCGTATCAAACATGCCCATAAATTTCCAGAGATAAATCAACCATCCCCGATTGACCTTATAATGACAGACGGGGACACTTGTCCTGCCAATAGAGAGGACTTTTGCTCTCCCCTTTTTAGCGTAGACGGTGCCGGAGTGCTTCCATTTTACCCTTTAAAGGACTTGTGTCTGTGTGCGCTGCATAGGCAGAGTGGTCGGCGGGGGGGGGTGTCACAAGGTCAGCAAATGTTTTACCTCTTACGGTACACAAGGAGTGCATTGAAAATTTTATTTCAAAATACCCGATAGTATAAATCCCTCTGCCTTGCCTCATATCCGAGATCGTTGATAAGTGACTCTATTTCCTCTTTGCTCATCTGATAGCTAACCCCGGCCGCCCGCACCACGTTTTCTTCAATCATCGTACTGCCCATATCATTGGCGCCGAATTTTAACGAAAGTTGGGCGATCTTGGCCCCCTGGGTAACCCATGATGCCTGGATATTTGGAATGTTATCTAAATAAAGACGTGCGATGGCAATCGTTCTTAAATACTCATAACTTCCGATTAATGCCGCATCCACCTGGGTATTTTTGGGTTGAAATGTCCATGCAATAAAGGCGGTAAAGCCACCCGTTTCGTCCTGAAGTCTCCGGATTTTTTCCAGATGCTCCACACGCTCTTCAAGGGTTTCAATATGGCCAAACATCATGGTAGCCGTGGTGCGCATGCCAAGCTTATGAGCCTCGCGCATGACGTCGAGCCATTCCTGTGCTGTGCATTTATTCGGGCTAAGGAGTCTGCGGCAGCGGTCTACCAGGATTTCTGCGCCACCGCCTGGGATCGAATCGAGTCCTGCAATTTTGAGTCTTTGTATGACATCATGGACCGGAATACCATTTAGTTTTGAGAAATGAACAATTTCCGGCGGAGAAAAGGCATGAATATGGATGTCGTATTTCTTCTTAACGGATGTTAACAGGTCTGTGTAAAAGTCCAGCTTTAAGGAAGGATGCAGACCGCCCTGCATGAGAATTTGGCGGCCTCCCAGCGTTTGGGTTTCTTCTATTTTTTTGAATAGAGCATTTTTTGGAATAATATATCCGTCGCTGTGTTGTACCTCCTTGTAAAAGGCGCAGAATTTACACCCCGATGTGCAGATGTTCGTATAATTGATATTCCGGTCGATGATGTAAGTCCGGTAATTTTCCGGATGCTTTTTTTTGCAGACTTCATCGGCCGCCATCCCCAGGATGGTAAGGTCTTTTGTGGAGAATAATTTTATACTTTCCTGTGAAGACAATCTTTCTTCATTACTGGATTTTTCAAGAATGGTGTCGATTTCATCGGATAGAATAGCCATAGTTGTGTTTTCCAAAAACAATTTTATTTTTAACAAAATACGTGAATAAAGCTAACCCTGCCCGGGTTAGCCTCCGGATTTCCTGCTTAAGATCTTGCCTTTCTGATTAGCTTTTATTGAGAACAATTTCCATGCCCTCAGGAGCAAGCCCCAAAGATGTCGCATGCTGATAAAATGTCTGAAGTCCCTTTATCTCTTCTTTGCCCAAATTATAGCGAATCGAGTTTGTAAGGTACTTCTGACATCTCTCCTGGGTTAATTGAAGACGTTGAGATTCGATCGTTGCCAGCGCCTTTACAGATCGGATACCCGCCTCTTTCGCGTCCCGTAACAGCTTGTTTATACCAGGTATGTGATGACCCTTCTTCACAACCCAGACGGCGTAAACGAAAGGGAGTCCGGTGTATTCAAACCACGCCTGTCCTAAATCCAGGGTAATGTATTCATCTTCATTCATCTTCATTGCATTGTCGCCAATGAGGAGAACGGCATCAATATTAGCGCCGAAGATATCATCCCGGTTATCCCATGGTGTGTAGTAAGGAGTAAGATGATACTGCTCCTTGAAGATAATCTTTGTCAATGCACAGGAGGTCAGGGAGCTTTTATCCAGTGCTGCGGTACGGATGTTTTGTATAGGAACCTTTGAAAATATCTTTACACTCTCGACAGTTCCATAGGACGAGATGGAAATATCCGGGATGATGGCATAATTGCCGCTTCTGAAATACTCAATTGAAGGGATGATGGCTACGTCAATCTGATCATTGTTCAGCATCGTTGGAAGGAGCGAAGGCACCTCAAATGATAACACGATTGAATCTGTGTATTGATTTAATCCGTAAATCAATGGTTTGGCGTTCATGTAAGGGACGATACCAAGCCGGAGTTTTTTCGCCATAATACGCTAAATGCCCTTGCCTAAATAAAGCTTCTTGTATAAACTATGTATCTAATAAAATGTAAATAAATATTATACGACTTTTCTTCTTAGTTCTTCAATAAAGAATTGTGGCAACCGTTTTCAATAATTCTGTAAAGAAAGGAATAGAGATATGAACAATGGATTTTACCGGGCTGGCCCATTAAAAAGATTTATTGTGTGTGTAGGCATTGCGTTAATAACCGGCAGTGTTATCACGTACAAGCCTATCTATGCTGAGGGGCAGACTAAATATAGTAAGGATTTTTTTGATAAGGCGGAACCGATAAAGCTAAAAGATCCCCTGGCGAGTATGCTCGGTGCGATGGATAAAGGGGGAGTGTTTGTTTATACCTATGCCGATGCCGTTAAATTTGCAGGTCATTCCTGTCCTGCAGTTGCCGGTGCCTATAAGTCTGCACAGATGGCATTAAAGGCATTGTACGGTGATGAGATACCAGTGCGGGGAAATATACGGGTTACCTTCAGGGGAGATGTCACCTATAAGGTAAACGGGCCGATTTCACAGATAATAACCATGATAACCGGGGCTGCCGCTGAAAACGGATTCCAGGGGTTTGGCCCGGCTGGAAAACATGGAAGGCATAATTTAATGACTTTTGACAAAGACCATATGCCTGATCCTAAAACGACCTGTGACATTATATTCCAAAGAATTGATAACGGAAAAAAGACGGAAGTACTATATTGCGTTGAACATGTGCCAGGCAATGAACGCATGGACAAACTAACGCCTCTTGTGCTTTCTGGCAAAGCGTCTGAAGATGAAGCGAAGGAGTTTGGCAACCTGTGGCAGGAACGTGTCAAAACGATCCTCCTGAACCCGCCTGAAGGCACATTTATTGTGAAAGAGGTAAAGGAGTAACAGGCAAAGTTTTCTTTTAGAAGGGATCCAATGCATCCTTCATTCCTTCTAATCTGTACCGTAGACCAACTTTTCCTATCGTATCACGTAGTAGTTAACAGGAGTCTATTTCTATGCAGAATCTATTTTTAACAATGATTATCTGGTTAATAAGCTTGCTAACCATGAACTATGTTCATGCACAACAGGAACAGGAATTCCTGCTCACGAACGTTTCGGATAATCCTGTCATGCCGGAGCCTTATAAATCTAAGGAACCTCCGTGTCGTGTTTCCTTGCATAAATATGAATATGCAGCTCAGTTTATTTATGGAATACAAAAAGAGCACGAAAATATGAGGCTTGCAAGGGGGTGTTATATAACGTCAATAACGGTACATAACCCGAACGATGCCGATGTGAGATTTTTTAAAAACCTTGTGTTAACGCACCCGTCAGACGGGCAAAATACCGGTAAGGTAATGCCGATGGGTGAAAATGTCTTGAAAGCAGGCGAGGCAGTGGAAATAACAGGAGAGGATGTTCAAAAAGAGTTGTTTCCAAACGGATTTCCGTCATCTTATATAAAAGGGTTGTTTATTATCCGAAGTACGGAAAGTCTGGATGTTGCTGCACTTTACGAAACAGCGACGATTGATCCTGAAAACAACATAGAAGCCCTGAATGATATCGATATTAAACAAATTTGCGGGCGGGAAATTCAACAAAAACCCCTTCCAGACCTTGTTATTCGGCATTTTGATGCAAGCCAACTCTATTCTGATTGCTATGATTGGCCGGAAACATGTGTTACGAGGGTGACTTTTACCGTTGAAAATATTGGAAACAAGGCAGCGGGATCGTTTAATATCCGGGTGGTATTTGATCCTGCTCAGTCTGTCGTTGTTAATCAGGCGGTGTTGGGTTTAGATGCAGGCGCATCTCGGACATTTACAATAAAAACCCCGCCCGGAAGAAGTTGTTTCGATCCGGATTGTACGGTTTGTGTTAAGGTTGATAGCGAAAATACGGTTACAGAATCAGACGAAGAGAATAATTATCTCTGTGTAAATAAATCAGAAAAAAACGAACCGGAAGGAAAATGAGAGCAACCCGTTTCAATGAAACCGGTATCTTCTAAAGATGATTTGTATCGTTTTGTCAAGAGTCATGAGTAAAATTAACCCTGTCGGGACAGACTCACTATCTTATCCTGGTTTCAGGTGACTGCAACGAAGCGGATTTAATATGACAAATTGTATAATAAATATTTTAAAAAGGTTAAAAGGAGACCAATGTCATGAGGTGTTTTAAAGCTATTTGTTTAAAAGGTACTGCTTTGTTAATCCTTGCGGTTACATATTTACCAGGCGCCTTTGCAAGTGATTTACCGTCACATGCCGAACTGAAGGAGGTTCTTCGTATCGCAGTGAAAGAAAATAATGGCGGTTTTGGTTTTCACATGTGGGCGACGGTGGTAGATCGGGATGGTGTGGTAAGGGCGGTAGTATTTTCCGGGAGGGACAGAGGAGACCAATGGCCAGGCAGCCGGGTCATTTCAGCCCAAAAGGCAAATACCGCAAATGCTTTTAGCCTGCCAGAGTTTGCGTTATCGACCGCAAATCTTTTCTCTGCAGTGCAGCCGGGCGGTAGTTTATTTGGATTACAGGAGAGTAATCCGGTTTCTCCAGAAGAAGCGTATGAGGGTTCTTCCGAAAAATACGGTACGGAAAAAGACCCCATGGTTGGCCATAAGATAGGGGGGGTGAATGTATTTGGAGGAGGTTTGGCGTTGTATAACCGTGAGGGAAAACTGATTGGCGCTTTGGGTGTGAGCGGCGACAGCTCTTGCGCCGATCACAATATTGCATGGAAGGTGCGGCATAGACTAGAGCTGGACTATGTTCCAGCCGGTGTTAGCCCATTAAAAGACGATAATATTGTCTATGACATTACCAATGGTGTTAGTGCGAGCGGATGGGGTCACCCGCAATGCTCTCCCGAAGCAGCTAAAATTGCCCAGGAATTTCCTAAAACGCTTCCGGTGAGGAAAAGGAAAGAATAATAGTAACACGTTAGTTTTTTGAAAAAATTCAGTAATGATGCGATTATCATACCCGGTAGAGGCAATTCATGAATTGCCTCTACACGTTGACACTAAGGCATTTTCAGTTATTGATATTTTCAAAAAACTAAAGTTTTAATGATAATTTTTAGCGGATTATGGGTATCCTCTTTCACAGCAAGGGGACAAGGAGAAGACCGCAGGCTTTCTTGTAACGATGAGAAATAATTCAATATGGTGTCCCTGGAATTTGTCGCACGATGAAGAAGTAGACAAAAGCAGCTACCTTTTGGTAGGCTCATAGAGGATCTGACGACATTTGTTCTGGCGGAAGAGATGGAATTTGGAAAGACTCTCAGTGAGAATCAGCATTGTCCGGTTAGGAAATTGCGTAATACAGGTATCAAGAAAAACGAGAAAAAATAATGTTTTGAGGAGATATTTTACTTGACAATTCAGCAAAAAGCGCATGCACAATTTTTCGTAAAAACCCTTAACTATAGGAGTTACGAAAAATGCCGCGCACTTTTCATCCTCACGATAAAAAACAAAACGTACCTTCATTTCACGAATTGTGGCAACCGGTCGAAAACGTTTTTATCAGTATGCCTCCGCTTGAGG
>WBZR01004768.1_pt1 | contig 10873 bp, 10 predicted proteins | sample 5204231 | NCBI WGS metagenome assembly WBZR01 (sample SAMN12412403, study PRJNA552823) | activated sludge metagenome | isolation source: activated sludge from anammox sidestream of wastewater treatment plant... | place: USA: Virginia | collected 2017-08
GCCCGTGTGCGCTTCGAGACCCGCGTGGCGCGCGGCAACGCCAGGCGTGCGCTGGCGCTGCTCGACAGGCTCGATCGGGCGGGGTGAGGCAGCGCGGCGCGTGAGCGGTAAGGCGCACGCGTTGGACGTTGGAGAAAGGTCAGGTCACGAACCGCACCCGATGCTCTGCGCCAGTCCGTGATCTGGTGCCTGATTCCCAGGCGTGGCGCCCCCGAGACCCTTCGGTCAGAAGCTACATTTCGACCCCGCGCGCCGCAGTGCGCGGTGCTTCCGACGTGACCTCGATCCCCATCCGCCGCGGCATCGCCTGGGCCTTCGCCGGCCGGGTCAGCGACCAGGTGCTGACGTTCGCGTTCGGCGTCGTGCTGGCGCGCCTGCTTGCGCCCGAGGCCTTCGGCATGCTGCTGACGATCCAGATCTTCACCGGCCTGGTCGGCTTCGTCGCGGGCGGCGGCATGGGCCAGGCCCTGGTCCGCGCCGAGCGCGTGAGCAAGGAGGACTTCGACGTCGTCTTCACGCTGCAACTGCTCATCGGCTGCGTGATCTACGGCCTGTTCTACGTCACCGCGCCGCTGTTCGCCGACTGGTACGGCAACCCGATCTATCGCGATCTGCTCCGCCTTTCGGCCCTCAGCTTCGTCTTCCGCCCCTTTGTCACGGTGCCAAGCAATGCGCTGCATCGCGATCTGCGCTTCAAGGCGATGACCGGCGTCAACGTCGCCTGCCTGGTGGCTTCGAGCGGCGTCAGCATCGCGCTGGCGCTGCGCGGCTGGGATGTCTGGAGCCTGATCTGGGGCGGCATTGCCGGCTCGGCCCTGCGCTCCGTCCTGCTGATGTGGCAGACCGGCTGGCGGCCCGCCTTCTCGCTGCAGCTCGCCCGCGCCGGCGATCTGGCGCGCTACGGCGCACTCGTCGCCGGCAACGATCTGGTCGACTACTTGCGCGAGCGGGTCAGCATCTTCATCCTGTCGCAGACCCTGGGTCCGCGCAGCGTGGGCCTGTTCAACAAGGGCGAGAGCCTGGCAATGATGCCGTTCCTCTTCGCCTCGGGGTCCGTGTATCAGGTGCTGTTTCGTGCGCTCGCGCTCGAACAGGCCAACCTGGACAAGTGCCGCTATCTGTTCAATCGCAGCATCGGCCTCGTGGCCGTCTATGCCACGCCGATCTACGTCGGCCTGTTCTGGCTCGCCGAGCCCCTTGTGCGGGGCATCTACGGCGCGCAATGGGTCGCTTCGGCCGGACCGTTGTTCTGGCTGTCGTTTGCCTGGCCGATCTGGCTGCTGGGCAACCTGAGCGGAGCCGTTGCCGCCTCGCACAATCGCCTCGGCGCCGAACTGCGCATCCAGCTGCTGTCGCTGGCCCTCAACGCCGTCGCCATCTGGCTGGCATTGCCGGCAGGCATCGACGGCGTGGCCTGGGCGCTGGTCGCGGTGAGCGCCACCACCGGCAGCATGATGTTCGTGCTCGCGCTGCGCACGCTGCAGGCCGATTGGCGCGACACGCTCCGCGCCTTGTATCCGGCGATCGGGCTCAACCTGGCGCTGGCGCTGATCCTGGCCGGCGTCGAGCTGACCCTGCCCGCCTGGATCCTCGCGCACGATCTCCTGCATGTGGCCTGCGTCGGCGCGATCGGGGCGCTGGTGTATGCCGCTCTGGCCCTGTACGCCCCGCTGCCTGCGCTGCGCACGGAGCAGGCCCGTTGGCGCACCCTGCTGCGGTTGCCGACATGAGAGATGGCGCAACGCCCCGTACGCCCGCCCTGCGGCCGGGACCGGCGTGCGGCTGCAGCCGTGAATCGGCAGGCTCGTGAATTGAACCCGAGCGCATTCGCCACGACGCCCAGCCTCGGGACGGGCGCGCTAGCTGCCGTTGTTGCGCCCGACGCTCCCGCGCTGTCGACTGGCATCGTCCCGGCCGTCGGTACGGCCGGCCGCGCAGCAGCGGATGCGCCGCCTCCGAGCGTGTGGGCGCTCGTGCTCAACTTCAACTCGCTCGACGACACCCTGGGCTGCGTTGCCGCCCTGCGCGCAAGCGACTACCCCGCGTTGCACATCCTCGTTCTCGACAACGCGTCGCCCGACTGCAGCGGGCAGCGGCTGCAGACCGCCCTGCGGGAAGACGAATTCGTCCAGCTTCCGGCCAACACGGGCTATGCGGGCGGCAACAACGCCGGCATCCGCCGGGCGCTTGCCGGCGGAGCGCGCTACGTCTTCATCGTCAACCCCGACGCGCGCGTCGCCAGCCAGTGCATCGGGCACTTCGTCGCGTTGTGCGAGGCCGATCCGGGCATCGGCGCGCTCAATTCGATCGAAGTCGAGCGCGACGGCGTCACGATCGACTCCTTCTTCGCGCGCAGCGTGATGGCCGATGCCGGCATCACGGCGCTGCGTGCGGACGAGCCTCAGATCCCGTCCGAGTTCGCCGCGCCGCGCCTGTTCGGAGCGGCGTTGTTCCTGCCCTCGCGCGCCATCGAGCGGGTGGGCGGCTTCGACCCCTTGTACTTCGCCTACTGGGAGGAGTTCGACTTGTGCCGCCGCCTGCAATGGCACGGCTACAAGCTGCTCGTCAGCCGCGCGGCGCCGGTCGTGCACCTGCGCACGAACGAGCACCGCGGCGTCAGCCGCTTCGTGGTGTTCCTGCGATTGAAGTCGACTTACCTCGAGCGGCTCAAGGATCCGGGCGTGCGCTTCTCTGTTGCACTGCGTTTCGTGGCACGCAAGTTCTGGCGCCAACTGCTGCACGGCGGCGCGCGCAACGAGTACCCCTTCACTTTGCACGAGATCGACCGTGGCCTCGTCCTGCGCTCGGGCTGGTGGGTGCTGCGGCACATCGGCAGCATTCGCCGCCATCGTCAACTCGAGATTCGTGGTCGAGCGCATGTCTGAAGCGGCACCTCGGTCCACCGTCCATCGCCCTTTGATCGCCGGCGCCTCGCCGACAACGAAAGCAGCCATGAAGCAACTGATCAAGAGCATCCCCTACATCCGTCGGCTGCACGAGGAGATCGACCGCCAGCAGCTCGAACTGCGGCGCTGGAAGACCTGGCAGCCGCCCGGGCACTTCTATTCGCCGATCCCGGCGCTGGACGAGGTCGAGCGACGCGCAGCGGCCATTTTCGACACCGGCCACGCCCGGCTCGGCGGGCTCGACCTCAACGCCGAGCGGCAGGCCGAACTCGTCGAAGTGTTCGCATCGCTGCACGGCGACATCGCGTTTCCCGACGGGCCGACGCCGGACTTCCGCTACCACTTCAAGAACGAATACTTCTCGTATGCGGACGGTGTGACGCTGTATTCCATGCTGCGGCATCAGCCGCCCAAGCGCATCGTCGAGGTCGGCTCGGGGTATTCGTCGGCACTCATGCTCGACACCAACGACCGACATCTCGGGCACCGCGTCGCGTTCACCTTCGTCGAGCCCCACCCCGAGCGTCTCGAGTCCCTGCTGTGGGAAGGCGACCGCGCGCATGCGACGGTGCTGCGCCAGCCGGTGCAAGCCACGCCGCTGTCGGTCTTCCAGGAGCTGGAGGCCGGCGACATCCTGTTCGTCGACAGCAGCCACGTCAGCAAGACGGGCTCGGATGTGAACTTCCTGTTGTTCGAGGTCCTGCCCCGGCTCGCATCGGGCGTACGCGTCCACTTCCACGACATCTTCTACCCGTTCGAATACCCCAAGGAATGGGTGCGCGAGGGCGTAGCCTGGAACGAGGCGTATCTCTTGCGCGCCTTCCTGCAATACAACCCGGCGTTCCGCATCGAGTTCTTCGTTTCCTACGTCGTGCGCCACATGCGCGAGCGCGTTGCACGGTCGATTCCCCTGGCACTGAAGAGCGAGAAGGACCCGATTTCGTTCTTCGAGGACGCACCGGGCGGCAGTCTCTGGCTGGTCAAGACCGGGCCGGCGACTTGAGCCGGACTCGGCCGACCGACGCGACCTGGTCGCGACGTCCCCGCGCAAGGTTGCACATGTCGAGCCGACCTGTGCCGCACCTCGCGCAGCGCGACCGCGCGGTGGGCAGCCATCCGAGGCTAGACTCGGAGCAGGGTCATCTGTCTCGTCTGCATTCGAAGGAGGTCGTCATGGCGATAGCCACGCGTGGAGTCTGTGCGGCCCTGATGGCGTTCGTCTTGACCGTCTTCGCGGCATCCGACGCCAGGGCCGTCGTCGATCTGGCCAACGGCTGGGGGCCGAGTGCGCTCGAGACCTCGAAACTGCCCGACTATTGCCAGCGCTTCTTCCTCGAGCGGAAGTTGCCGCCGAACTGCGACGGCGTGCACCATCTGTGCGCGGGAAAGGTTCTGATGCTCAGGTTGACCGACTTCTCCATTCCCAAGCAGGAGCGGCAGAGGATCCTCGGCCATGCGAAGAGCGAAGTGGAGTACATGTTCGGCCGCCAGAATGCCTCGTGCACCTACCTTGGGCAGGCGCGGGAGGCGCAGCGCCAGCTTCGGACGTTCGAGGCACTCCTGCGTTGATCAACGCCGCAGCAAGGCTCGGTTTCGATCGGGCGATCATCCGCCGCCGCACCGCGTACGTCGGTGCCGGCGCACGCGTTGCCTGCGGCACGCTCGGCTCGGTCGATCGAACTGCGCACGGGGCAAATCCGGTGTCGACGACGGCGTTTTTCGACCGCGGCTGATGCGCGACGAATGAGTACCTGTCGCATCTGCCACGACGACGGTGCGCATCGGAGTTTCTTCCCCAAGGAGATGCAGTTCGGAACGCAAGTCCGGTTCGAATACTTCCAGTGCGCGCGGTGCGGTTGCCTTCAGATCGCGGAGATCCCGACGGACCTGGCCGCACATTACCCACCCAACTACTACTCGTTCCGGCCGGCTGAAGCGCGCGCACGGCACGGACGCCTATACCGCCGGCTGCAGAAGCTCCGCGTGGCGAATCGGCTTGCGTGGAAGCGCTCCGCGCTCGAGGCGCTGCTCTGGCGCTTCGTGGAACTGCCTTACGAGTGGCGGCAATGCACGCCGTATCTTCCCGCCGATCGGCGCCGCGGCATGCGCACGAGCTTTCTCGACGTCGGCTGCGGCGAGCGCTCGTGGTGGCTCGAGGCGCTGGAGGAACTGGGGTTCGGCTCGTTGACCGGGGTCGACCCGTTCATGCGCGGCGACCACCGGAGCGGAAAGGTCTCGTATCGACGTTGCGACATTTCCGAAGTCGGCGGCCGCTACGACTTCATCAGCTTCCATCATTCGCTCGAACACATTCCCGATCAGGACGCCACCTTGCGCGCGGCACGCACGCTGCTGAGCGATGATGGCACCTGCCTGGTGCGGGTGCCCGTCGTGCCCTCGTACTTGTGGGAGAAGTACGGCGTGTGCTGGATGGGCCTGGACGCGCCGCGGCATCTGTATCTGCACAGCAGGGAGAGCATGCGCATCGCGGCTGCCCGTGCCGGTTTCGTCGTCGAGCGCGTGTTCTTCGACATGGACGAAGTGACGCTCATCGCCAGCGAGCAGTACCTGAAGGACATCGCAATGTTCGGCGCGCGCTCGTATTTCACGTCGCGCGACGATTGCGAGATCACGCCGGCCCAGGTGGCGGAGTTCCGCACCCTTGCGGCGACGCTCAACGCCGAGGAACGCGCCGACTGCGCGGCCTTCCTGTTGAGGCCGGCCTGAAGCCGCGGCGTCAGGCGCATACGGGTGCGGCGATGGGGGCCCGCATATCGGTCGTGATGCCCTGCTTCGACGCAGCGGCGCATCTCGCGCAGAGCATCGCCAGCGTGCGCGCGCAGACGCTGTCCGAATGGGAGCTGGTGTTCGTCGACGACGGCTCGACCGACGGCTCGGTCGCGCTCGCCGAGGCGCTGGCGCGCGACGACGCGCGCATCCGCGTCGTGCGCCAGCCCAACCGCGGCGTCTGCGCCGCCCGCAACGCGGGCCTTGCCGCCGCGCGCGGCGAGTACCTGGCCTTCCTCGACGCCGACGACACCTGGGAGCCGGACTTCCTGGCGCAGATGCTGGCCGCGCTGGAGGCGCATCCGCAGGCGGGCATCGCCTACTGCGGCTGGCAGAACCTCGGGCTGCCGGGCGGCCGCGGCCAGCCCTACGTGCCACCCGAGCTCGAAGGGCCGGACAAGCTCGCGAAGCTGTTCGACAGCTGTCAGTGGCCGATCCACGCCTGCCTCGCGCGGCTGGCCGACGTGCGCGCCGCGGGCGGCTTCGACCCGCGGTTCAAGACGTCGGAGGACATGCTCCTGTGGCTCAAGCTCGGCAAGAGCCGGCCGCTCGTGCGCGTGCCGCGCGTGCTGGCCTACTACCACTTCCACGACGCGCAGACGACGCGCGACAAGGCCGCTGCCGCGATCAACCACTTGCGCGTGCAGAAGAGCTTCGTTGCCGAGTTCCCCGACGACGCGGCGCGCATCCCGCGGGCGGCACGGCGCGCCTCGATGCAGGGGCGCCTGGCCCGCAAGGGGCTCGAGTGCCACTGGGCCGGCGACATCGACAACGCGCGCGCGATCTTCCGCGCGCTGCCGCGCGCCGGCCGCGTGGCGCCGCAGCACTGGAAGTACTGGTTCGCCGCGCTGCTGCCGCGCGCCGTCTATGCCCGGCTGCTGGGCCGGCGCGAAAGCGCCGTGCGCTGACGCGGGTTCTCGAGGCGCGTGACTCCGTGACGTAAAGCCCACCGCCGGCGCGGCGCCACACCGATGCGACGCAGGGTTTTGTTACGCTGCGCCACCCTGCAGCCAGGCCCACGCGCCGGCCGCCGCGGGCCGAACGAGCGAGACAAGTGCAGCCAGCACCGCGAACCGATGGCATGGGCGCCGAGCGCGTACCCGTACTGATGTACCACCGTGTCGATCCGGCCGCGGACGACCCCGCGCTGTGCGTGGCACCGCGGCGCTTCGCCGCACAGATGCGCTGGCTCGCCGACCACGGTTACCGCCCCTGCAGCCACGCCGCGTTCCGTGACTGGTACCTCGGCCTGGCGGCGCTGCCCCCGCATGCCGTGCTGCTCACCTTCGACGACGGCTACGCCGGGCTGCACGAGCATGTGCTGCCCGTGCTTGCGGCGCGCGGCTGGCCTGCCGCCGTGTTCCTCGTCAGCGCGCTGATCGGCGCGCACGACCGCTGGGCCGCAGGCGCCGATACGCGCGGCGGCCCGCGCGCGCTGCTGGCGCGCGCGCAGATCGACGAGATGGCCCGCCACGGCTTCGATTTCCAGAGCCACTCGCGCACGCATTCCGATCTGACCACGCTCGACGCGGCACGGCTGCACGAGCAGGTCGCCGGCTCGCGCCGCGAGCTCGAGGATCTGCTCGGCCGCGCCGTGGACGGCTTCGCCTACCCCTACGGGCGCTGCGACGAGGCCGCGCGCGCGGCGGTCGCGCAGGCGGGCTACCGCATCGCCTACAGCGTGCGTTCGGGCTTCAACCGGCCGGGCGGCGACGCGCTGGCCGTGCGGCGGCTCGACATCACGGGGGGCGACAAGCCGGCGCGCTTCGGGCGCAAGGTGGCGATGGGCACCAACGACGGCTCCTGGCAGGGCCGCATGCGCTATCTGGCCGCGCGCCTGCGCGGCGCCGGGCGCGAAGCGGCGCAGGCATGAACACGCTCGCGCCGGCTCCGCAGCGCACCGCGCCGCGCGTGGTGCTGGGCTTTTGCACCTACCGCCGCGCCGCGCGCCTGCCGGGGCTGGTGCAGGCGCTGCGCGCGCAGCGCTGCGACGAGCCGTTCGAGATCGTCTGCGTCGACAACAACAGCCCCGACGACGCCCGAGCCGTGCTGGCGCGGCTGGCCGCCGAGCCCGGCGCGCCGCTGCGCTTCGTCACCGAGAGCGAACAGGGCATCGTGCCGGCGCGCAACCGGCTGCTGGCCGAGGCCGCCGGCGCCGAGTTCCTGCTCATGCTCGACGACGACGAACTGCCCGAGCCCGGCTGGGTGCAGCAGGGCGTGGCCGCGCTGCGCGACGAGGGTCTGGATTGCGCGGGCGGGCGCGTGCGCGTGCAGTTCGAGGCGCACGAACGGCCGAGCTGGCTGGGGCCCGAGCTGCTGGGCTTCCTGGCCGAAGTCGACTACGGCGACGCCGCCTTCGCGATCCGCGACGCGAGCACGCCGGTGTGGACGGCCAACGTCTGCTACCGCATGAGCCTGTTCGCCGACGGCCTGCGCTACGACCGCCGCTACAGCCGCGCGGGCGCTGCGGTGGGCGGCGGCGAGGACGTGGTCATGTTCGAGGCGCTGCTCGAGCGCGGCTGCCGCATCGGCTACCGGCCGGCGATGGTGACGCAGCATTTCGTCGAGCCCTGGCGGCTCGAGCGCAGCTACTTCCTGCGCCTGCACTACGCGAGCGGCCTGCGTGCCGGGTTGTACGACACGCCCGACTCGCCGCGCCGGCTCTTCGGCGCGCCGCTGTACCTCTATCCGCAGGCCGTGCGCCAGGCCCTGCGCACGCTGCGCGCGATGCTGGGCATGCAGCGCTGGGTGCGCCAGGGCATGAATTTCACCAACGCCTGCGGGCGCATCGTCGGCGCCCGGCGGCGGACCGCCGACCGCCAGGCCCGATGACGGCGAGCCGAGCGGCTGCGCCGAGGGGCGACGCGGCCGAAGCGACCGGTGCGGGCGAAGCAACCGGCACGGCCGACACGATCGACGCGTCCCGCGTGACCGACGCGACCGAACCTGCCGAAGCGTCCGGCGCAACCGATGCAGCCGACGCGTTCATGGCGCGCGTCAGCGCCGTCATCCCGGCCTACAACGCCGAGCGCCATCTCGCGGCCTGCCTGGCGAGCGTGCTCGCGCAGCGCGGGCCGTTCGCGCTCGAGGTGATCGTCGTCGACGACGGTTCGGCCGATGCCACGGCCGAAGCGGCGCGCCGCTTCGCGGGCGTGCGCTGCATCCGGCAGGCCAACGGCGGCCCGAGCGCGGCGCGCAATGCCGGCATCGCCGCCGCCGCAGGCGAGTTCGTCGCCTTCCTCGACGCCGACGACCGCTGGGAGCCGGGCAAGCTGGCGCGCCAGGTGACGCTGCTGCGCGCGCAGCCCGAGGTGGGCTTCTGCTCCACCGCGGCGCGTGTGGTCGACGCCGAGGGCCGTGCGGTGGCCGACTGGCCCTGCCTGGCCGACCCGGCTTCGCTGCCCGAGGCGCTGTTCCTGAACGGCGCCGCCATCGCCGGCTCCACCTCGGGCGTGATGGCGCGGCGCACATTGCTGCTCGAAGCGGGCGGCTTCGACACCGCGCTGCGCGGCTTCGAGGACCCCGACCTGTGGATGCGGCTGGCGGCACGCGCGCGCTACGCCTGCATCCCCGAAGTGCTGACCACGGTCGTGCGCACGCCGGGCAGCGTGAGCAGCCGGCTGCCGCGCATGCGCGCCGCCACGCTGGCCTCGTACCGCAAGAACCGCGCGCTGCTGGCGCCCGACAGGCGCGGGCGCTGGTGGCACGCGGCCTGCGCCGGCGCGCTCACCGACTACGCCAAGGCGGCCTGGCGCAGCGGCAGCCGCGCGCGCGCCCTGGCCTGGACGCTGGAGGCGCTGGCCCGTGCGCCGCTGGCGCGTGGGCGGCTCGCCCTCGGCCTGCTGGCCGTGATGCTCCGCGGCGGGCGGCTGTAGGGCGCGAGGCTGCAATGAAGTGCCAGCCTGCCGTGAAGCGCGTGCCTGCCGCGAAGCGCCAGCCTGCGATGGAGCGCGCCTCGCCGTGAAGCGCGAACTGCCTCTGGTGAGCGCGGTGGTTCCGGCCTGGAACGCGGCACGCCACCTCCAAGCCTGCCTGGCGAGCGTGCTCGCGCAGCGCGGGCCGTTCACGCTCGAGGTGATCGTCGTCGACGACGGCTCGCAGGACAACAGCGCCGAGATCGCGCGCGGCCACGCCGACGTGCGGTGCATCCGCCAGGCCAACGCCGGCCCGAGCGCGGCGCGCAACCGGGGCATCGAGGCCGCGCAGGGCGAGTACCTGGCCTTTCTCGACGCCGACGACCTGTGGCCGGCCGGCAAGCTCACAGCCCAGCTCGAGGTGCTGCAGCGCGCACCCGAAGCGGCCCTGGTGTTCGGCGACTGCCGCCAGTTCGACGCGCAGGGCGTGCGCGCGCGCACCGAGTTCGAAGCCAACGGCCTGGGCGCCGCCGCCTGGGGCCGCGGCTGCATCGTGCCGCAGGCCTATGCGCGGCTGCTCGACAACAACTTCATCACCACCGGCTCGGTGGTGGCGCGGCGCGCCGCGCTCGAGCGCGCCGGCGGCTTCGCCGAGGACTTGCGCCTGGTGGAAGACCTGGACCTATGGCTGCGCCTGGCGCGTCAGGCGCCCCTGGCCTGGTGCGGACGCGAGTGCCTGCAGCGCCGCCGCCACGACGCCAACATCTCGGCCGACGGCGAGGCGCTCGGCCTGGCCTTCCTCGACGTGCTGCGCCGCCACGCCGCCGGCTGGCAGCCGGGCGAGGCGCAGGCGCTGGGGGTCGACGCGCGCCGGCTCGAAGCGCGCGAGTGGCTGCACCTGGCGCAGCTCGCGCACCGGCGCGGCGACTCCAGCACGGCTTGGCGACGGCTGGGGCGCAGCGTGGCCGTACGGCCCTGGTCGGCGACGCCGTGGCGGGCAGCCCAGGCGGCGCTCGGGATGCTGGGCGGCGCGGCGGGCCGCAAGTGAGCGTTCTTCCGCCCGTCCAACGGGCTGGTTCCTTCCTGCGCGCGAGCGGGCTCGCCTGTCCCTCGAGTCGCATCGCATTACCATGACGCGGATTCCGCCAATGGACAACGCATGAAGCCTTCCGAAGCGCTGGCGTCGAACCGGGCCGCGACCCGGCGCGTGATCGAATCTCACCGCACCCGAAACGCCCGGGTTTTCGGTTCCGTCCTGCTTGGCGAGGACACGGACCGAAGCGACTCGACGTCCTCGTCGACCCGACGCCCGAGACGACACGGTTC
>WBZR01004770.1_pt1 | contig 10872 bp, 8 predicted proteins | sample 5204231 | NCBI WGS metagenome assembly WBZR01 (sample SAMN12412403, study PRJNA552823) | activated sludge metagenome | isolation source: activated sludge from anammox sidestream of wastewater treatment plant... | place: USA: Virginia | collected 2017-08
ATGCAGACAACAGTTCAAATCTTCCTACCGCATTTGATTATTTTATATCTCAATTTGATTTTGTATTAGTAATTTCTCATATGGATTACATAAGAGATTTTGTAGATATATCATTGGATTTAAGAAAGGAAGATGATTTCAGTAAAATAACATTTAAATAGGAGTAATTATGGGAATATTCTATTACTGATAATCAAAATGAATTTACCATATATTTTGTGATACAATAAATATATATGTATAGGTTTAACAATGGCAGTATAAATACTGTCATTTTTTATGCTAAAAAACATTATTTTTATATTTATAAATAGATTATTATAAGGAAACATCAAAAAATAATGTCAACGTCATATCAAAATTTATTATCCAGTGATGGAACATCTCAGATAGTTCCAACAAAAGGTCAATCAGTAAGTGATGCTTTAACAATAACTGCTATTCCGCCAAAATCTGGAAAATTAAAAGATTATCAAGTTTATTATAATGATATTGATTCAAATTCTAAGTTTTTTAGAATACGGAAGGTACCATCAATACTTACATCCGGAAAAAATTATTTTTTGATAGCAGGCACTGATTTATTACAACCAACAACAAATGTTGCGGTTGAAGTATTGGATGTTAATGGTAATAATTTAGCGGTTGAAATTCCAAATATTTTAATAAATGGTGTTGAAAGAGCTGTAGTAATAATTGTATATCCTGAAGATTATTATGGTGATTGCATAATTACTGTTCTTGGTGAGGCAATAGATGTACCACGTAATTGGAAAGGAGTTTATAACGTAAAATGGCAAACTAAAGTTATTTGTAATCCAAGTATTGACAACGAAGACGATGCAATTTTTGCTAATAATCCCACAATAACTTATAATGAAATATATGATACCAATGGAAGTATAACGAAATTGATAGTAGACAAAACTGTATATAATCAAGGATTAATATATACTAAAGTGGCAGGAGAAAAATTATCTCCATTGATGCAATACGAAATACATTTAAAAGATGGATTACCATTGATAAAAAATAATTTATTTGACTCATTAGAAAATTGGTATACAGGTAGTAGTTATGTTGACAGTGCATATGTATCATCTAATAAATTATATATATCACAATCATATGGTTTATTCGGAATAACTATGGGTGTCACACAATCACTATCGATAATTAAAAACAAAGTTTATACAGTATCAGCTAGTTTTATAGGAACAGAATCGGATTTAGGAGGAAGTGTTGCATCATTATCAATATCATCGGGCAGTAATGTATTTTTATATTTATATTCCACTTCATCAAGTGATGTAATTTTATCTGGAAAATTTTCTTCATCAGTTGATATCAGCGCATCGATAGAATTGGGTGGTCAAGCCTTCGCTATACAAACAGTTTGGTCTGACATTAATGTTATAGATGATATATCTTCTGGATTTACAAAAGAAATGGAAGGTGGATTATTAGAAGTAGAAGCGTCAGATTTAATGATATATCCAAACAATTCATATTATTCTGCATCAAAATATACCACTTATATATCTAAGGTAATAAATAATAAATTAGCAATCGCTAATAATTCATATCAAGCATATAATTACTTGACAAAAAATTATGATAGAGTACCATTTGTTAGTGCATCATATGTATTAAGTTATGGAAAATATGAATATGTTGGAAACAACAATATACAAAATTCTTATTTAAATATACAATTTAGAAATTTATCTACAGTAGTTGGTAGTATAAAATATATTGATTTATATAAAAATCCGGGAAACAATTATATTGGAAGATATCCACTGTTAGCACATAATATGTTAAAAAGCGGTTCATCATTTTCACAATTATCTGATTTCACTGATAATTGGAATTTCATTGAAAGCGGAACATATGTATCTCCGATAAGTACGGACAGAACGCATACGGTTAAAAAATAAGGGAACATAATGTCATTAAATATTACATATAATGATGATAAGATATACAATTCTATTAAAGTAGAAAATACTGACATTGGAAGTTATTATAAATATATAACTTCACAATCTTTATATTTTAATGCGGGAGTAGATTATGAAATAACATATAGAATATATACAGAATCTTCATCATCGGCACCATTTGATTTATATATAACTTCATCTAATACGGATGGATTTCCAAAAACAAATAATTTTGGATATTTAGTTGATGTTGTAAATACAAATTTAAATACATTTACTGAAAAGCAACATATTATAACTCCTATATATAATACAACTGCGAGTATAACTCTCTTATTAAAATATGGCACATATTATATATCAGAATTTAAGGTAAAACCGTATCAAACAAATAATTTTTCATTGGGAGAGATGGATTTAATAATACCATCTCCGCCTGTTACAAGAAATGAACCACTTTCTATAACTCCAGTTTATATTGCTAGGAATGGAAAGCCAGTTGGTTATACAGACGTAATATTGGCAGATGCTGGTCAGTCATTTGATTTTACTAGGTATACGGTAATAAGTGGCAGTAATTTAGTCATATCAAATGATGACAATTTAATAGAAGGCTCATTATTTATTGGTAAAAATTTAAGAACTGGCGTAGAAATTTCCGGATTTGATAATGCAATGATTCGTTCGGTTGGATATTCTGGATTTAATAATGCAAAAAACAATAATTGGCCTGGTTTTTTAATTTATTCTGGTGCGGTATTACCTGGTTCTGGTGATGATTATCGTGGAGTTGGTTTTGAATTACATGGAGGTGGGGATAATGGTTCATTGCGATATAGAGTTGATGATTCTGGTTCATTTCTTGAAATAACCGGAAGTATATATGCAACGGATGGATATTTTTCTGGAATTTTATCTGCAAGTATTGGTAAATTCGGCGGATGGATTATAGATTCGCATAGTTTTTATAGTAATATGTTAACATTTTGGTCAACAGAATCAAATATAAACGGCACATCGGCAATTGAATTTTTTGATAGAAATGCAAACAAAACATATTTATCTATTGCTGTTGCTGAACGTGAGGTTACAACGTATGTTGTTTCAAAATCTATATATCAAATGGACCCAGAAGATTTTTATATTATAGATAATTTAGTACCTCATACAGATTTATATACAACAACATATTTTACGTTAGGTCCGACTAATGTTTCAGGAAGTGGTTCTTCGTTAATATTTGATTATGCTAATGTTGGATTACATCCTGGTGATTTTATTATATCTGGTGCAAGAAATATAATTTTTAATTCAGATTGTTCTGGAAGTGTAAGTATTAACAATCCATTATTGATTGATGGACAATATGGATGTGGTAAAATATCATCAATTTGGGAACAACCAAATATAATTGATAACATTTCAAGTAATGGAGAATTTACATCAGCAAATAAGTTTAGACTTAAAAATACAAATACACAAAATATTTGGGCCGGAACAATATATACAGCGAGTGATGCTTCTATTTATGCTATAAATGAAAATTATTATGGATATGCAATGTCTCCTACATATTCATTAGCTGGAGGCAAAATAAATGATATCATACATGCCGGAATATATGGAGAAAATATTTCCAGATATGGATATGGGTTAAAAGCTGGTATATATGGAAAAGCTAGGAGTACAGTAGCTGCGTCTACATTTAATGTAACACATTCTAATAATGGAATTGCAATATTAGGTGACGCATCTCCTGGAACAAACGCTTGGTCAGGAGTGTTCAGATATGGTAAATTTACAATTGGAGACCCTTTTAATAATTTTAATTTTGGTATATATTCATCTTCTAAGCCAGAAATTGTTTTATTTGTTGATGCTGCCAGAGTTTCTGGAAGTCATTTAAGTCAGACATACGGTAAAGTTGGTATAAACACTTATTCTCCACAGTATGCGTTACATGTGTCTGGAACTGATTTGATAAATAATCCTGGCATTATATATGCAAGTGATGATATAATAGCATTTTCTGATATAAGAAAGAAAACAAACATACAACAAATTACTGGTTCTATGGAAAAAATATTAAATTTAACTGGTGTTACTTTTAATATAAAGAATGGCACTGAAGATAAATATACAAATACACGACCTGTTATTGAAGGAGAAAGGCAAAAGATTGGATTAATAGCTCAGGATGTAGAAAACATATTACCACAGGTGGTTTATACATCGGCTGATGGATTTAAGTCAATAGCTTATGCGAATATAGTTGCATTATTGATTGAAGGAATGAAAGAACAGAATAAACAAATACAAGATTTGCGTATGGAAATTGAAAAGTTAAAAAATAGAATGGTGTAAAATTAAGTATTTTATCATTTTTTTATATTTATTATTAATAAAAAATCGGAGATTATAATGAAAATACATGAATTAAAACAAATAATTAAAGAGGAACTACATTCTATTATTACTGAAATGTATGATTCCACAGATGAATTAGCAGATTATAATAAAAATAATGATAATTCTGTTAATAAATACATTGCATATAACGAATCGAGTTGGCAATGGGAATATGATATGAGTATTAATCATGCATTTTTATATTTAAATTTACAAGGAGAATTGCGACTTGTTATTATCAACGAACGCATTAAAAGCGGAATAGGAGCAGGAAGAAGACATACAACTGAAGTAGATGAAAATGTAGGAACGATAATTAAACCACAATTAGCTAAGATACGAACATTATTAAAACAGCATTCACATGCAAGAACAAGAGCTGGATATCCATTTAAGAGATTGTGGAAAAATCCAAACAGAAATTTTCAGGAACAAGATTTAGCTTCAATTTTAAAGGAGTATCAAAATGTTTAAATTAAATGAGAACACAAACAGTAAAATGTTAGATTATGCAGAATCAATTTATGATTATTTAGTTGTGAATGATTTGGAATTTGATGAATATGATTATGATGATTTCGCCGAAGAACTTGATGTTGCGATATTAAATGGAGAAGTCATAAACATTCCAGAACTTGATAGGGAAGATGCATTTAAATTAGCAATTAGTATAAAAAACGAGAGAGAGGATTATTATGATGGTGATGAATCGATGGATGGAGATTGGGACAGTTCTATGAAATCTGCTGGTTGGGGAACTGATGAAGATTATGGTAATATATCTGATGTATTTGAATCTAAAGACAAAGATATGTCAGATTATGATGGAGAAAATATAGATTTAAATGGAAATTTAATAAAAGAGACCAATCAATTGATTGATATGTTAAATGAAAGTTTAGCATCTAGAAAAGCTAAAAAACTCGGTCTTGTTCATGTTGGTTTTGGTAATTACTCTGAGGAACCAGGAGGTCAAGCTAAATATAAAACAATTGATGGTAAATTAAAGAAAGTTAAAAGTTTTATACCAAAAAGAAAAAAAGCAGAAGAACCAAAGAAAGAAAAGCCAAAAGAAAAAGAGGAACCAAAAACAGATATTAAACCAAAAAAACATGGCATTACTGATGTTCGTAGAGTTAGTGGTGAAAAATTTACATATGAATTTTTATATAATGGTAGAAAATATAAATTTACTTTAAATAAATTAGAAAGAAAAGAATTAAAAGATGAAAGTTCTGTTATGAATATTATTAAACAACGAATGAAGAAAAAGGAATTAAGACAGCGAAGTAAACAGTTCAAGAAAGGCAAACATTTAGAAAAAAATAACGGAAAATAATTATGGATAAAATAATATTAAAAATGATAGAATTTCAAAATCAAATAAAAATTCTTCATTGGCAAACAAATTCATATACAAGACATAAAATATATGATAAAATTTATAATAAATTAGGAGAATTAATTGATGATTTTGTTGAGGTATATCAAGGAAAATATCCCAAATTAGAATTTTCCGATATTACTTTTAAAATTATAGGATTAGATACAATAAAATTAAATGATTATATAATAAAATTTATAAATGTATTATTAACAGAATTACCAAAACAATTGGATAAAACCGATACTGATTTATTAAATATACGTGATGAAATATTATCGATAACACATAAATTAAAATATTTATGCACTTTAAAATAATATGGTAAATAAAACAGAAAAAATAATAATAGAAGAATTTATTAGGATAATTGAATTATCTATTATAGACAAAGCTGAGGACATTGCTCAACAAGCACATTTACAGCAATATAGAAAACGTGGTGGTAAGAAACCATATATTATTCATCCAAAGAGGGTTCAATTATTAGCAAAATCTTTACATTATGGAATTGATGTTCAAATTGTTTCGTTGTTGCATGATGTAATAGAAGATGCTAATAATCCAGATTATTATTATAATTTAATAAAATCAAAATTTGGTATAGAAATATTAAATGCTATTTTATTATTGAGTCATGATAAAGATGTTCCATATTCTATATATTTGGAACGATTGGTTAAATCAAAAACACCAGAGGCAGAATTAGCATTTAGAGTTAAGATGCTTGACATGATGGATAATTTAACTGATGCTCCTTCTGAAAAACAAAGGGAGAAATATAAAGATGCTATATTAAATTTAATACGGTTGAATTTACATAAGGATGTTCCAGTTAATATATTAAAATTATTAAACATTAAAGATGTTAAAACATCAGATAAGATATTACAGGAAGCACCAAAAAAACCTGAAAAAGGCGGTTCTACATTTCGTGGAGATGATATATTTGGTGATATTGGTGTAAAAAAAGGAATTGGTTTTAATGATAAATCTGATTTTGGTAATGATAATTTAGATGGTGGTTTGGTTGATGAAAAGTCTAACGATAATTCTAAAGAAGATGAATTATCAATTATTCATTTTAATAACAAATTAAAATCATCTAAAAAAATTAATAAACAAAAAATGTCGCCGGAGCCAGGATTTAAATTTGGCGGAGAAAATGATTTTTACAATGATAATTATGTTGCACAGGATTCAAAAGGAAGTTTATTAATAGCAATTCCTTCTATAAATAATAATAATGATATTGATTTAGAATTTATAAAAAACGTTGTATTACCAAAAATCATTAAAGTTGCATATGAAGCGATGAAATCTGGTCGTGAAGTTGTAATGTTAGGTGATTATGGACTTCCGTATTATAATGGTAAGTATAGTGAATCGGCATCTGGATTTATAGCAAAAATATTAAATGATAAATTTAAAGGTACAATAAAATTCGACACTTGGAATCCACAAGATTATTATGCATTTACATCAAACACACAAGTTTGGAAAGAATTAAAAGCCAGAACACAGGCAGAGAACGCAGAAATGAAAGCTGCGTTATATTTATTTTTATTAGCGACATACAGGGAGGAAGATGTAGTTAATAAATTAAAAACTGATGATGTAAATAAAATCTTGAATGGTTGGGGATTTACAGACAACAATCTTAACATGCAAATAGATAAAGAAAAAATTCTTAGAATTGTTTTTCCTGACAAATACAATAATCCAGAAACATTAGCGAGTTATATTATTAAGATGTATTTACAATTATTAAGAGTTAATATGTTAAAAAAGGTCATTCAATACGAGCGGGAAAATAAAATTGTTATTGTTTTAGCGGACGCAAATACGTCTTGGTCGTTAAATAAATCTTTTAAAAATTTACAAAAAATCCAGCGAAAAGCGAAAGAAAAAAAGACTAATAAGAAACAATAAATTAAATTTTACGAGAGAAGAAATAAGAATGAAAAAGTTAAAAATTGTCGAAAAGAATGTAATGGAGAACATTTGTGGTTAAAGACACATTAAATCCGAAGATTTGGAATACAGACATGTCTATAAATCCGGACGTCAGGAAAAATTTACTGAAAATAGCTAAAGATTTTATAGATTTCGTTAAGATAAAAAATTTAAAAGTAATAGATATTATATTGACTGGTAGTATGGCAACATATTCGTGGCACTCAAAATCTGACATTGATTTACACATAGTTGTAGATTTATCAAATTTCGGAAAACATGTTAAGTTCATAGATGAATATTTACAGACAAAAAAAGCACTTTGGAATCAAAATCATAATATAGAAATGTTCGGATTTCCAATTGAGATATATCCAGAGGATAAAGCTAAGGGTCAAAAAGCATCTGGTATATTTTCATTAGCAAAAAACAAATGGATTATTATTCCAGTGAAAAAGGACATTAAAGTTGATAGAGACTTAGTAAAGAAAAAATATCAAAATGAAGTTGATAAGATTTTACAGATTGAGGATGAATCAAAGAAGAAAAATTCTGATTTTCAAAAAGTAATACAAAGCATTGATAAATATAAAGAGTCATTGCGAAATAAAAGGAGTGCAGCACTAAGAGAAGAAGGAGAATTTTCTCCTGAAAATTTAATGTTTAAGATGTTGAGGAACAATGGATTTTTAGATAGATTATCAAAACTTAAAAGAGATTTATATGATGATGCATTAACGCTTGAAAGATTTAAAGATAATATAAATGAATATATTTTTTCAAAAGGTGATAAATTTATATTAAATAAAGAATCCGCAATAATACCTGGAAGATTAAATGACAGATTTAAAATTGTGTCAAATCAGATAATAAACGATGATAAACTTTCTCATGTTATAAGAAATTTAAGAACACGGAAGGATTATATTATAGAAACACAACTTTTACAATTATTTGCAAGTAAAAAATTTTTTAACAAAAAAAAGAGGTAGTTATGGCTAAATCAAGACCATTAGGATATATTTTTCCAAAAAGAATAAAATCTGCTATTGCTGGGGACTGGACAAAGAAAACGTTTTATGGCGGAGGATTAACTAAAGAGGAAAAAGAAGCCTTCGCAGAACAGCGTCTTAAAGAATTAGAAGAGCGAAATGCAAGACTTAGTGTATTAGAAGAAGCGAGAAGTCCTTGGATATGTCCGACATGTGAAAAGATAATGAGAAACAAATTAGACCAGAAATTTTTTATGAGACGTGGTATGTGCATGTCGTGTTCAATAAAGGGCGAAACATATTTAAGAACACATGGATTGTATGATAAATATGAAGAAGGAATAACATTAAGGAATTATAAAGCATATTTAATTGATATAAGGGAACAGGCGATTGAATTTGCTGCTAATTTAAAGGATGAAATTAAGGTTGTAAATCATGATGGTTCATTTGATACATTAAAAGGAAATACAAAACAGGTCAAAGAATTTATATTAAAAGAAATTGAAGATTTAGATAAAAAACTTGAAGAAGTCGCTGATATAGATTTAAACAAATCTACAGAAGAAGAACTAAATATAGATTTGAAAAAAATTGTGAAAGATATTTTAATGGAGGAAAAAAACAGTGAAAGCGTTGTTGAAAAAAATTCTTAAAGAGGAATATTTTAAATTTAAAAATGCTTCTAAATTTGAAGAAAGAGTACTAGCGCAGATATCAGAAATATTTAGGAAGGGGTTTTCTAAGTTTGACGAACAACAATATGAAGATAACATAGAATTAAATGATATGTTTGGTGGGATAGAAGAAGCGAAAAGTGTTGAGTTCGGAGAAAATAAACCTGGTGCTGGAATGAAATTTTATGATTCATTGGTTTCAAAGGGATATAAAAAGGACGAATTATTTGATGTTATTATTCCAATAGAATTATTGACTGATAAAAAATTAAAATTTTCACGTCAAATTAATGTATTAACAAAAGTTCCTATTGATGTAACAATGTTGGATGATTACATTGAAGAATATAAAAAGGCAAAAGAAGCTAACGCTGAACTTTACATTAAATATAGAAAATGGGCGAATTGGTATACAAATTTTCATGATTTAATTTATAATGCTTTACCTGAGACAGATGCTAATTTATTTTTAGCGGCAATTGCTTTTGCATCAACGAATACCACATTAGATGTAAATATATTCGAAGCGGCTAAATTATATAAAGCTGTAAAAGGCGATTGGTTAAAGAGTAATGCGACACGGCAGGCGTTAAAATTTGTTGTTAATAATGTAAATAATATTGACAAACAAAGTGACATTGATGTGTTAAACAGGTTAGCTAATGCAAACTGTCAATATGCTGCGATGTTAATGCCCAAGCGAGATATTACGGACCCCAAACAGAAACAGATACGAGAAATAACAGTATCTCAGGCCAAATTAAATAATTATAATAATTTTGTTCGTTATTTCATTAAACGTGGTGGCAAAGTAACTAAAAAACAAATAACATCTGATTTACAATCTGGTGCATTGGATGTTGGTGGAACAAAAATTTATTCATTTTTCTTAAATCTTATAGACCCAGACTATGAATGGGTAAGTGTAGATGGTAGTGAAAATGCTAAAATACAACCAGTTACAATAGATAGATGGATGGTACGGTTATTTTTCACAAGACCATTAAGACAATTAATTGAGGAATTACAAAAATTTGATGTTATAACTGATGATATAAAGTTACAAGAAGTATTTATATCTAATGCAATAATGTATTTATTTGGTAAAAATAATGTAAGAAGTAATATAGTAAAAATAATGAATGAAAAATTAAAAGAACACAAATTGGATTTAAAAGCACAACAATTACAAGCATTTGGTTGGGTAAAATTACGTGAAGAATCGGGTGTTCCATCAGCAGATTTTGCATCATTTGAAGACGTTGTAAATTTCACTAAAAAAGTATCTGATAAAATAGACCAGATAAATCCTGAATTAAATTTCATACGACACATTGGACAAGATGTTAAAGATGAAGTTAAAGATGTTTTATCAACAATAAATTTATTGTCTAAAATACCAAGGTTTAATTTTAAAGATGAAGATGAAATAAATAGAACTATACAAAATTGGAAACAATTTTCTCCAGAGTCTACTCTTGATAAGAAAAAATCTCCGGAAACATCAC
>WBZR01004774.1_pt1 | contig 10868 bp, 7 predicted proteins | sample 5204231 | NCBI WGS metagenome assembly WBZR01 (sample SAMN12412403, study PRJNA552823) | activated sludge metagenome | isolation source: activated sludge from anammox sidestream of wastewater treatment plant... | place: USA: Virginia | collected 2017-08
AGTCGAGCATTCTGAATGCACTCGGCGCGGAACGTATCCGCGATGTGGGCGCAATCTCCACGGCGACTGGCAAGGGGCGGCATACCACCACCTCGGCCGAGCTGATTCGGCTCGATGACGAAACGTTCGTGGCCGATACCCCGGGGATTCGCTCGCTGGCGATGCATGGCGTCGCGCCCGAGGTGCTCGATCAGCGTTTTCGGGAATTCCGCCCCTGGCTGGGGCAGTGCTTCTATCCGGACTGCAAGCATCTGACCGAACCGGGATGCGCGGTGCTGGAGGCGGTCGCCGAAGGGAAGATCAGTCGCGAGCGCTATGAGAGCTATGCGGCGCTCAGACGAGGCGACCGAGAGTGAGGGTCGAGTCCAGTGTCCAGGGTCCAGTGAGGACTCTGATTGCTCTGGATACTGGACTTTGGACCCTGGACTTAGCGAACGATCGATTCTTCCGGGGACTCGCCATACTGGAATTCGTCGATCCAGGGGGTTCCTTCGGCGAAGCGGGATGCGCGGAAGGGTTTCATGTCCATCAATTGAGGGGCGCCGTCCGCGATCCATTCGGCCAGGATTTGACCGATGGCGGGCGCGGTCTTGAACGAGGTGCCGCTGTCGCCGGTCATCACGAACAGCCCGTCATACGCATCGAGCTTGTCGATGATCGGATGGCCATCCGGGCTTTGCATATAGACGCCCGTCCATCCTCCGCGCATCGTCGCATTGGCGAATGCGGGGAACCGCCGGGACAGGATCCGGCGGGCGACGTCGATATACCATTGCTCGACCGATTCGTCGAAGTCCGCCGGGTGTGTGCCATCGCGGTCGCCGATGGTGACGCCGATCAGGGTGGTCGTGGGGGTGATCGGCGCGATCCACGCCCGATTGATGGAATCGATGACGACCCGGTGACGGCGGGTCGCCGGGAGCTCATAAGGATGCCGGAAGATCACCACTCGTGATCGGCGGGGAAAGACCCCGAGGTCGATCCCGAGCGGATGCAGGAGGGTATTGGCGAACGCGCCGGCAGCGAGCAAGACCGTGCGGGTCGAGATGAACCCGGCGGAAGTCTCCACGCCGGCGATCTTGCCGCTTTCGGTGACGATGCCGGTGACCTCGATACCAGTATGGATGCTCGCCCCGCGCTTGGTGGCTGCCTGGGCGAACCCGTAGGCGGTGGCGTTCGCATCGGCGAAACCCGAATGCGGCTCGTAGGCGGCGAGTGTGAGATCGGCGGTATCGATGAACGGTTCGATGAAGGCGATTTCGTCCGGGGTGACCAGCATGGTGTCGCTGCCCAGCTCGCGCTGCATGGCAACGTTCTTGCGGAGTGCGTCCTCGTCCCCGGGAGCGACCAGCCGCAGGAATCCGACCTGCTCCAATCCTGGATCGCCCGCGCCGACTTGCTCGGCCCAGCCCCGGAAAATACGCATACTGGCGAGCGCGAGTTTGGTCTCCTGTGGGTTGGTGTAATGCGCGCGGACAAGCGCGCCCGATTTGCCGGTCGCCCCGGCGCCGATATGACTGCGCTCCAGCACAACCGGGCGGATGGCTTTACGAGTAAGCTGGTAGGCGGTCGACAGTCCATTGACGCCGGCGCCGACGATGACGACCTCGGCGGCGGCGGGAAATGGGGATGAGCTGGCATCGAAGGTCATAGTCTCGTCTCCGGATTGGACGGTACGGTCCGCGGTTCGATTTTCGCTACAGGATATGGGTACCCATGCGCGGTCGCCAGCAAGTCTCGAACGACAAAGTCGACGAACTGATTGTTTATCTCACACCGTATATCCGGTCGTTGCTGCAACGGGTCGAGGCCGATGAATTTACGACCACGCAGTTCATCGAAGTCATGCATCAGGATCCAGCAACGGAGCAGGCGTATCAACAGGCGCTGAAAGACTGGGGCGAAACGCCGCACCAGTCCAAAATGGTGATCCACGGGCAGGTAATTCCGGCGGCGATGCGCGCCTCCGATATGGTCGAATGGATCGGTTTTGCGCACGAAGAGAACGATCCATGGGCGGTGCCGGCATGGTGGCGCCTGAAGACCGACTGAACTTCGGGGCCGGAGTAGGTTCGGCGGGCAGGGCGCGTATATACTTCCAGTTCTGAGAGATGGCGTCTTCTTCCAAAATGAAGCCGGCATCGCGGAACGACTACGTCGATCGGTGCTGCCGTTCGCCGTTGCGATTTGCCCGGAGCGGCCATGCGTGCTCTGGAAAGGTCGCCAGCAACCCCCCGTATGTGGACACACCAAATGGATTCATTCGATGCAAGACAATTCAGGAAAAAATCCTAAAGACCAGAAAGGTCTGGTCGACCGAGTATGGAATCGCAATGGCGGCGACAAGGAGGGCCAGGGTGGCGAACCGGGGCAATCCCGCCCGCGGGTACCGAGCTGGCTGATTGGCGTCCTCATTCTGGCGCTGGTCGGGTGGTATCTCTATCAGAACTTCGTGCCGCGCGCCGATACCAACATCACCACCGTGCCCTATTCGGTGGTAACCGCGCAGATCGATGCCGGTAATGTCAAGGAAGCCACGATCACCGACTCGAGTATTCGGGTCGATCTGGCAAAGAGCGTCAACTGGAATCGCACCGACCAGAAGCTGGAACCGGCGCCCGGAACCGGGACGATCGAAACCGATCAGCTCAAGGCAACGATTCCGCCGGTCGTACAAACGAACAACCAGCAACTGATGGACCAGTTGGCCGCGCATGATGTAGTCGTCAATGGCGAACAGCAATCGAGCTCGCTCTGGACCGGGCTGCTGATCAGTTTTCTGCCGATCTTGCTCTTCCTGGGGCTCATCCTCTTCATGGGTCGCCAGATGACCCGGGGGCAGCAAAACGTCTTCGGCTTCGGGCGGAGTCGCGCACGACAACACGATCCCGAACGCCCGCAGGTCACCTTTGCCGATGTGGCCGGCGAGGAGGAAGCGAAGCGGGAGCTGACCGAAGTGGTCGATTTCCTGCGCAATCCGGCGAAATATCACCAGCTCGGTGCGCGGCTGCCGCGTGGTGTGTTGCTCGTCGGCCCTCCGGGAACCGGCAAGACCTTGATGGCGCGCGCCGTGGCCGGTGAAGCTGGCGTGCCGTTCTTTAGCATCTCCGCATCCGAATTCGTGGAAATGTTCGTCGGTGTTGGCGCCAGCCGTGTCCGCGATCTCTTCGAAAAAGCGAAAGCGAATTCGCCCGCGATCATCTTCATCGACGAGCTCGATGCCGTAGGGCGCCAGCGATTCGCCGGGTTGGGCGGCTCCAACGACGAGCGCGAGCAGACGCTGAATCAGCTTCTGGTCGAGATGGACGGGTTCGACACAAACCAGGAAGTCATCATCATGGCGGCCACGAACCGCCCGGATGTGCTCGATCCGGCGCTGTTGCGCCCTGGACGGTTCGACCGGCAGGTTACCATCGGTTTGCCAGACCGCGCCGGCCGCGAATCGATTCTGAAAATCCATAGCCGCGGGATTCCGCTATCGGCCGATGTCGATATTTCCAGTCTGGCCAAGGGAACCACCGGGTTTTCCGGCGCCGATCTGGCCAATCTGGTCAACGAGGCTGCCCTGACGGCGGCGCGGCGCAACAAGAAGCTGATCGACAAGAGCGATTTCGAGGATGCGCTGGACAAGGTGCTGCTGGGTACCGTGCGCGCGGGCATCATGAACGACGAGGAACGCAAGGTCGTTGCCTATCACGAGGGCGGACATGCGCTGGTGGCGCATCTGACCCCGGGTACCGACCCCTTGCGCAAGGTCAGCATCGTTCCGCGCGGCCGGGCCCTGGGTGTCGCCATCCAGTCGCCAGAAGAGGACCGCTACAACGTTTCGAGGACCTATCTGCTCGGCCGACTCGATACTGCGCTGGGTGGCCGCGCGGCCGAGATGGTGGTGTTCGATGAGATCACGACCGGCGCCGAGAGCGACCTGAAACAGGCGACCGCGCTGGCGCGGCGCATGGTCGGGCTGTGGGGAATGAGCGACGAAGTGGGACCGGTCTATCTCGGAACCGGGGAGGAGCATGTCTTTCTCGGGCGAGAAATCGTGCAGGAAAAGGCGTTCTCCGATTCGACCGCGACCCGGCTCGACAAGGCAGTGCGCGATATCGTCGAGGAAGCACTGGGGCGATCGATCGGCATGATCGAAGGCAACCGTGAAAAGCTCGAGCTGCTGGTGAAAGCGCTCCTGGAAAAGGAGACGCTCGACGCCACCGAGGTCACCGCCATTCTCGGGCCACGCCCCGGTGGTGGGAGCGATGAGCCGATTTCTCTGGACAGCGCTATCGAAGAGCAGCGAGCCGCGGTCGATCTGAACGGCGCTCCGGTCGGCTCTGCCGAGTAGGCGACTGATGACGAGGAGGGGGCTGCGCAGCGGGCTGACCGCCATGCTTCTGCTCGTGCTCGTCGCCGCTCCAATAGCGGCGGCGCAAGCGCCAGCCTTTGCCACGGTCGCGCCGGTGCGGTCATACGAGATCGTCGCGCGCTACCCACACGACGTCACCGCATTCACCGAGGGCCTGATCTGTCTCGACGGCAAACTCTACGAGGGCACCGGACTCCATGGCCAATCGCAATTGCGGTTGGTCGATCTGCAAACCGGCGCGGTGCTGGAATCGCGGAATCTGAGTTCGGACGAGTTCGGGGAAGGCGTTACGATTCTCGATGGCATGGTCTACCAGCTGACCTGGAAATCGAATATCGCGCATGTCTACGACCTCGAGAGCTTCGACGAAGTCGCCTCCTTTGCCTATACGGGCGAGGGATGGGGGCTGACCACCGATGGAATGTCGCTCATCATGAGCAACGGTTCCGATCAGATCGTCTTCCGGGATCCGGAGACCTTCGCTATCACCAAAACCATCTCGGTGCTGGATGGCGAACATCCGGTTTTCCAGCTCAACGAGCTCGAATACATCGACGGGGTCATCTGGGCGAACGTCTGGCAGACCAATCTGATCGCGCGGATCGACGCCGAGACAGGCAAGGTCATCGACTGGCTCGATCTTTCCGCGCTCGATGCGGAAGTCAGGACCGCGTCCCCCGATGTCGATGTGCTGAACGGCATTGCGTGGAATGCCGATATCGGAACGGTTCTGGTTACCGGCAAGAACTGGCCCACATTGTTCGAGATTCGGCTCCTGCCCCCGTCTGCCTGAGTGGGGTCGAAGGACATCGTTGGTGTTGTCAACCGCTCTTCTGCCGCGCAGCGTGCTCCGGACAACAAGAGGTCCCTCGACAAGCTCGGGACGATGGTGGGGCCCGTTTGTTGCCATTTCGCTGTGTTCTGTGCGCGTCTACAGTAGGGCATACTAGCGAAAGCGCTCGGCACTCGAACTGCCAGGGAAAGGATCAAACCGTTGGCTGACGCAGAAGTCACTATTCCGAATGAGATTTCGTCGATCGACCCGGAGACGCTCGAGGCGTTGAAAGCCATCGAACGGCGTATGCTCTGGCTTTCGACGCAGATGGTCCACCACGCCAACAACGTACGCCCGAACCCGGAAAAGACCAAAGTCGGCGGCCATCAGGCCTCCTCCGCGTCGGTCATGACGATCCTGGCGGCGCTCTATTTCGATTTTCTGCGCGCCGGTGACCGAGTTTCCATCAAACCGCATGCTTCCCCTGGCTTCCACGCTGCCCAATATCTTCTCGGTCATCTCGACAAGTCGTATCTGCCGACCTTACGTGAATACAAAGGGCTTCAGGCGTACCCGAGCCGTACCAAGGACCCGGACCCGGTCGATTTCTCCACGGGATCGGTGGGGCTGGGCGCGGTCGCGCCGGTTTTCGCGGCGTTGGCCAGCCGCTATGCACAACTGCATTTCGGTGACGACGCGGTCAGCTCCGGCCGGTTCATCGCGCTCATGGGCGATGCGGAGCTGGACGAAGGCAATGTCTGGGAAACCGTCGCCGAAGAAGCAATTCGCGGTCTGGGTAATGTGATCTGGATCGTCGATCTCAATCGCCAGAGTCTCGACCGGGTCATTCCCGGGGTGCGGGCCGATCGATTGAAGGCGCTCTTCGCGGGGGCCGGTTGGCGGGTCTTCGAAGCGAAATACGGAACCCAGCTCGGCGCGGCCATGGCGGGACCGGGTGGGAATGCGCTGCGCCGCCGGATCGACGAGATGAGCAACGAGGAATACCAGTCGCTCATCCGGCTCGACGATGGCGCGGAGCTGCGTTCCCGAATGGCGGCGGTGGCCGACGCCAAATACCGGGCCGATATCCTGCTGTCGTTGAAATCGACCTCCGATGAGAATCTCGGCGACCTTATTGCCAATCTCGGTGGTCACGACCTGCAGCGGGTGCTGGAGGTGCTGCATCAGGCCGATGCGGTCACGGATGCGCCATCGGTGGTCTTTGCCTATACCGTCAAGGGATGGGGCCTGCCGACTGCAGCCGACCCGCTGAATCACTCGCAGCTTTTGACGCAAGCACAGATGGACGAGCTGCAGGCGACACTCGGGGAAGGGGTCGAAGACGTCTGGGCGGGGTTGCCGGAAGGCTCGCCGGCCTGGGAGCTGGCGCGCAAGGCCGCCGAGCGCCTGCAGGAAAATCACGAGGCCGATGTGCTGTTCGATCCAGCCAATCTCCCGGCCGAGCTGGCGATCCGGCATCCGAATTCGACCTCGACCCAGGAAGCGCTCGGTCGCGCGCTGGTGCGCCTGGCCGACATCGACGCGGTACGCGAGCGGCTGGTGACCATGTCGCCCGATGTGGCGACCTCGACCCATCTTTCCGGCTGGATCAACAAGGTCGGGGTGTTCGCATTCGAAGAAGGACCAGAATACGAGATCGCCGGGCAGAAGATGCTGAAATGGCATCCGACCCCGGAAGGCCGTCATATCGAGCTCGGTATTTCCGAGATGAACCTCTTCATGTGTCTCGGACAGTTCGGGCTCTCCTATGAGCTAACCGGACAACATCTGATCCCCATCGGCACCGTCTACGATCCGTTCGTCTGCCGCGGGCTCGATGCGCTCATCTACAGTCTCTATGTCGGTTCGAAGATGATCTTCGCCGGAACACCTGCCGGAGTGTCGTTGAGCCCGGAGGGCGGCGCGCATCAGAGTTCCATCACGCCGTCGATCGGCATCGAGTTACCGGGCGTGATCTTCTACGAACCTGCCTTCGCGCTGGAAACCGAATGGATCCTGCTGGAGGCGATGCGACAGGTTTGCGATCGGGTCGATGGAAAATCGACCTACCTGCGCCTCTCCACCAAACCGGTCGATCAGACGTTGATGCGCGAGCCTTTGGAGCGGTTCGGAGAAGCCGAGCTGCGGCGGCAAGTGTTGGCCGGTGGCTACCGGCTGATCGACCGGACGGTGCATGCGCCCGATCTACCCGTAGCCGACTCGGTCAATATCTTCGTCGGTGGCATCATGGCACCGGAGGCGATCGAAGCAGCTCGGCGCTTGCACGACGAGGGTGTGGCAGCCAATATCATCGTTGCCACCAGCACCGACCGGTTGTTTGCGCAACTGCGCGATTCGCGCCGGCGCTTGCTGCGCAATGCCAGCGACACGCTCGATCTCGGACACCTGGAGACCTTGATTCCGGCCAGTGAGCGTCGCGCGCCGATCGTGACCATTCAGGACGGCGCTTCTCATGCGATGAGCTTCCTGGGTTCGGTCTTCGGGGTGCCGGTCGTGCCGCTCGGAGTCGATGCATTCGGGCAGTCCGGCTCACGCGCGGATCTTTATCACGAAACGGGGATCGATGCCGACCAGATCGTGAATGCCGCCATGCTCGCGCTGGAGTTGGCCGCGCCAGGAAACGCGTGATCCGTGATGCTCGATCCGGATGCCCGCAAACAGGTCTTGCGTTCGTTTACCTATGGCATGTACTGGCTAACCGCTGAGCATGATGGCGAGCGCGGTGTGTTCACCGTCAACTGGGCCAGCCAGGCGTCGTTCGATCCGCCGGTGTTGATGGTATCGGTCGAAAAAGACAGTTCCACGCTGCCGCTGATCCGGCAGAGTGGCCGCTTCGTCATCGGTCCGTTTCTGGCCGGCCAGCGTGAACTGGCTGCCGATCTGGGACGGCCAAAAGCCCGCGCGGGTGACAAGATCGCCGTCTACGATCTCTCGATCGTGCCAATGGAGAGCGGCGGTTTTGCCCTGCGGGATTCGCTCGGCGGGGTCGCCTGCGAGGTCTGGTCGGAAGCGGACGCCGGCGATTCGGTCGTGCTCATCGCCGAGGTTGTCGAAGCGAAGGTGCTCGGCGAGGGCGAGCCGCTGACGATGTCGGCGGCGGGATTTCGCCATTTCGGATAGCGGTTGGCGCTGTGACGGGTCCAAGGTCCAGGGAATTTGCTCTGGACCCTGGACGCTGGACTCAAAGCTGGTATGCCGTTTCCCCGTGAAGTGAGAGATCGAGCCCCTCGAGCTCGGCGGCTTCGGGGGCGCGCAGCCGGAAGAGGGCATCAACGACTTTCAGCAAGACGAAACTGACGACGGCGACATAGACGATCACGGCGCAGATCGCGACGAACTGCTTCAGCAATTGCTCGGGATTGCCCGCAAGCAGCCCATCCGATCCGATACCGTTCAAGGAAGCGTCCGCGAAGATACCGGTCGCCAGTGCACCCCAGATTCCGCCGACCCCATGCACGGCAAAGACATCCAGCGCGTCATCGACTTGCCGGCCGGACCGCATCCATTCGGTAGCTACGAAACAGACGATTCCAGCCACCAGTCCGATCACGATCGACGCCATGGGGCCGACGAATCCCGCTGCCGGGGTGATCGCGACCAGACCGGCCACCGCGCCGATCCCGGTGCCCAGGACGGATGGTTTGCCAGTGCGCCACCAGCCCATCGCGACCCAGGAAAGCCCCCCGGCAGCCGCGGAGAGGGTGGTGGCAATGAAGGCGCTGGCCGCGAGAGCGTCGGCCGCGAGCGCGCTGCCGGCGTTGAAGCCATACCAACCGAACCAGAGCAGCCCGGCTCCGATTAGCGTCATGGGAATATCGTGCGGGGTGTGGTCATCGACTTCGAGATCGACCCGGCGTCCGACCACGCTGGCGGCGATGAGCGCCGTCACGCCCGATGCAATATGCACGACGGTTCCGCCAGCGAAATCCATCGCGCCGTAATCCAGCAGCCAACCACCGGGCGCCCAGACCCAATGGCAGACGACCGAAAAGACCAGCGTCGACCAGAGAACGGCAAAGACGATGAACGCCTTGAAATTCTTGCGCTCGGCAAATGCCCCCGAAATGAGCGCGACCGAAATGATGGCGAACATCATCTGGAAGAACGTGAAGACGTTCGCTGGGACGCCGGTTATTCCCGGGGAGGCATCGACCCCGCGGAGAAAGACCGCATCGAGATTGCCGATGAGCGATCCGCTGCCGCTGAAGGCGAGTGAGTATCCCCACAACGCCCAGACGATCGCGATCAGGCACAAGATGAAATAGCTGTGCATCAGGGTGGAAAGCACATTTTTCTTTCGCACCAGACCGCCATAGAACAGACCGAGCCCCGGTGTCATCAACATGACCAGGGCGGATGACACAAGAACCCAGGCGGTGTTGCCAGTATCGAGCTGCATGATCGCCTTCCTCCAGTGCGAAATGAACGAACAGGTGGCAGTCTAGAGAGCGTTTCGGGTGATGCCTACGGGTCCGATGCATGACCTGCGTTTCGAAATTCATTCGCTCTGCACAATTTCGAGAATCGCTGAAGAGAATCAACCCTGCTGTCGGATGGGCAATCCAATCGCGGAGAAGCAAGACTGTTCACCGCGCACAAAGCTCGATGGTTGGCGGGTGGCCACTATGATTGGCGACGCTACGGGACGGTACAAAGGTTCGTTCGCCTGCGACTGGGGAGGACATCGTATACTCGCGCGAAGCCTTGGACAGTGTGGTTAGGGTGTTGCTCGTTTCAAGTGGCTACAGAGGCATGCCGGTGTCCCACGAACAGACGAACGGAGATCCGGGCAAGGAACCCGTTCTCGTGAGCACAACCGAGATGGACGACGAAACGAGAGCAGAGCGCCAGCGACGACTCGTGCCGCGCCGCCGCAGGAATACCGAGCCAGCTTCACCGGACGAATCGGTGGACGGTCGCGTCGAGCCGGTCATCACAACGGCGCCCCTGCGCGCGCTGCCCGAGAACGCGATTCCGGGGGCCGGGGTGTTGCCGTCTTCGATCGGTTGGGAATCGATCGCCTACATGGTGATGGTCCTGCTGGCAATCGGGAGCCGTTTCTGGAATTTGGGCGAAAAGGCGCTCCACCACGACGAATCGCTGCATGCCTATTACTCCTGGGTGTACTCCACCGGCGGAGGCTACGTCCATGACCCGCTCATGCACGGACCGTTTCTGTTCCATTTCGGTGCGCTGATCTATCTGCTCTTTGGGGATTCGGACGCGACCTCGCGCTACGGCCCAGCGTTCTTCGGTGTGCTGATGGTGGCCATGCCGTGGTTGCTGCGCGGACCGAAATTTCTCGGGAAATACGGAGCGCTGGCGGCCAGCTTCTTCATTCTCATCTCGCCGTCGATCCTCTATCAAAGCCGGTATATTCGCCACGACATCTATACGATTGGCGGGACCCTTTTTCTCTTCATTTGCATCTTCCGCTATCTGGAAACGCCCCGGCGCGCGTGGTTGATTGCCGGATCGGCAACGCTGGCCTTTCTCTTTACGAACCACGAGATCGTGTTCGCCATCGCCGCGATCTTCTTCCTCTTCCTCTATGCCGCGGTGATGATCGAGCAGTTCACCGCCTTCCGGCGCACGGGCGATCGGCGCGGTTGGGAGCTCATCGGGGTCCATACAGGCTATCTCGTGCTGATGGTGCTGCTCTACGCGCTCGTTCCTGGGTCGCACCGAGCGGATCTGCTCGACATCCCCTGG
>WBZR01004775.1_pt1 | contig 10868 bp, 9 predicted proteins | sample 5204231 | NCBI WGS metagenome assembly WBZR01 (sample SAMN12412403, study PRJNA552823) | activated sludge metagenome | isolation source: activated sludge from anammox sidestream of wastewater treatment plant... | place: USA: Virginia | collected 2017-08
AAGTCATCACGCAGACGCTGAACGATGTTGCGTCCACAATCCGCGAATTCGGGATGCAACAGGAATAATGGCCGGCCTGCCTAAAGACCCGGCCGACATGCCCGCATGGAGGAAGCGATGACATTCAAGCCCGCCGAAATGACCCGACGGCAGTATCTCGCCGCAACCGGCGCCGCCGCCCTCACCGCCGGCCTTGGTGTGCGCCCGGCGCTGGCTCTTGAGCCCGTCCGCCAGGGCTATCAGACCAATATCTGGGGCATGCCAACCTATTACCTCATGCGCTCGGGGCTGCTCGAAAAGCGCGGCATCAAGTTCCAGGAATTCGCGGTGCCGTCCGGCAACCTCACCATGCAGCAGATGGTGGCGCGGCAGGTCGATCTCGGCACCTATGCGGGTCAGTCCTTCACCATCGGGCACGACAAGGGCGGGCTCGTCGCCATTGCGATGATCGAATATGTCGGTAAGACGGCGCAGATCGTGACGCGCAAGGACCTCAACCTTACCAAGGTCGAGCAACTCAAGGGGCTCAAGGTCGCCAATCAGACCGGCTCCTCGGTCGGCAACATCTTCGTCGATATCATCGCGCAGAACGCCGGGCTCAAGAAAGGCGACTTCCAGGAAGTCCGCATGGATGTGAACAACATGGTTTCCGCCATGGCGGCGAAGACCGTCGACGCCATGGTCAACGTCGAGCCCTATAACGCCATTGCGGTCGCGGAGGGGATCGGCACTTCGATCATGGACTTCTCAAGCGTGGACCGCATGCCGGTGTTCATGGCGGCGACGCCGGACTTCGTCGACAAGAGCCCCGACACGATTATCGCCTATCTCAAGTGCTGGCAGGAGGTGGCGAAGGATTTCAAGGACAACCCGAACAAGGTCGCCGACGTGATCTATTCGTTCTTCACCTCGAAAGGCTACAGCATGTCGCGCGACACGTTTGCCAAGGCGCTCGCCCGCGTCGAGGTCAATCCGGGGTTCCCGCCCGACCTGCAGGCACAGCTGCAGAAGGACGCCGAAGTGCTGCTGCGCGAGAAGAAGATTTCCGCCATTCCCGACTGGAAGAAGGCGCTGCGCCCCGACCTGTGGGCAAAGGCCAGCGCGTAGGCCTAGCCTTTCTCCGTCACCCTGAGGTGCTCGGCGCACAGCGGGCGAAGCCTGTGTACACTTGGCTACTATGCGCCGAGCCTCGAAGGGCGACGGCCCCGCTGCTGCAACATCCGGGCCGTGCATCCTTCGAGGCGCGGCCACGAGAGACGGAGCTTGCCTATACTTGCGTGCGATGCCGCGCACCTCGGGATGACGGAGAAAGGCCGGCATGCGCTCAGCGGCCTTTTCATGCCCGGCCGAAACGCGCTAAATCCCCGCGCACTCGCCTTAGCCCAAGGAGCATTCCCAATGTCCGTCGCCGAGCGGAGCCCGCTGCAAAAGGGCTCATACGAACCCGTCACCTGGAACTTCAAGCTAATCGGCCAACATGCGCTCGACGGATTCGGCGGCATGGGCGAAGGCATGTCGGTCCAGATTGCACCTGACGGCCGGCGGATCATCTGGCTCGCGCACGAGAGCGCGCCGAAGAACTTTACCGCCGTCGACGTCTCCGATCCGCGCAAGCCCAAGGTCGTCGTGCAGACCGACCTGCCGCAGGCGCACATGCGTTCCAACTCGTTGGAAACCTGCGGCAACCTGATGGCGGTCGCCTACCAGACGCAGAAAAAAGGGCTCAAGCCCGCGGGCTTCGAACTATTTGACATCTCGGTGCCCGAGAAGCCGAAGTCGATCTCGTTCTTCGATTGCTCGGGCGAGACCTCGCGCGGCGTGCACCAACTCTGGTTCTGCGACGGCGAATACGTCCATTGCGCTTCCGGTGCGCCGGACTTCACGCCGACACATCCCAACGACGACCAATTCTACCGCTGCGTCGACGTGCGCAATCCCTCGAAGCCGGTCGAGGTCGGCCGCTGGTGGATGCCCGGCACCCGGCAGGGCGATAACGTCACGCCGCCGCCGCGCCACCCACTCGACAAGGGCCACCGCGCACACAACTGCAACGTCTATCCGCAGCGGCCGGATCGCTGCTACCTCGCCTATATCGACGGCGGCATGTTCGTGCTCGATATCTCCGACAAGGCGAACCCGAAGAAGATTTCGTCGTGGACCAACTCGCCGCCCTACACGGGGTTCATGCATACGGTCATGCCATTGTTCGACCGCGGATTGATGCTCGTTACCGACGAGTCGACCGAGAATAACGCCAAGGATTGGCCGAAGCTCATCTGGATTCTCGACGCGCGCGAGGAGACGAACCTCGTGCCGATCGCCACCTGCCCGATGCCGGACCACGCGGTCTACGCCAAGGCCGGCCGATTCGGCGCGCACAACATCCACGAAAATGTGCCGCTGCCGACCTCCTGGCAGTCCGACCAGATCGTGCTCGGCACCTTCTTCAACGGCGGGCTGCGCGCCTACGACATCGCCAATCCCTATCAGCCGAAGGAGATTGGCGTGTTCGTCCCGCCGGCACCGCCGCTGGCGCCGAGCGGCACCATCCAGATCAACGACGTGTTCGTGGACGAGCGCGAGATCGTCTACTGCGTCGACCGTCACGTCGGCGGGCTTTATATCCTGGAGATGGATTTTTAAGTTTGATTTGCTGCACGGCAAACGGTGCATGCTCGCGCACCACGGACGGTCTGCTCCCTCTCCCTTAGGGAGAGGGGTGGGGTGAGGGATTACGGTCTATCGAGAACGCAGTAACTCCCTCACCCCAACCCTCTCCCCAAACAGGGAGAGAGAGCGCGCCGAGTCTGCCGCACTACCGGTGTGTTCCATGCTCGATCTGTTTCCCTCGCGCCAGGCGGGCCCGTTCGGGCGGCGGCAGAAATACGCGCGTAGTGGCCGCATTTCCGTCACGGTCGTCACCGGCTTCCTCGGCGCCGGCAAGACCACGCTGGTGCGTCGCTTCCTTGCGACGCCGGAAGGCGCCGGCACCGCGGTCGTCATCAACGAGTTCGGCAGCATCGGCATCGACGATGCGCTGGTGCGCGGCTCGACCGACAAGGTGACGCTCCTTGGCAACGGCTGCCTGTGCTGCAACACCCGCTCCGATTTGCAGAACGCGCTGCGGCGCCTGGTCGCCGAGCGCGAGCAGGGCGCGGTGACGCCGTTTCGGCGCGTCGTGATCGAGACCAGCGGCTTGGCCGACCCCGGCCCCATTCTACAAACCTTCGCGACCGATCGCGCGCTGGGCGGCGAATTTCACGTCGAGGTCGTGGTCGCCATGGTCGATGCCGCGAGCGGCCTCGACACGCTCGACTGGTCGGCCGAGGCGCGCAAGCAAGTCATTCTCGCCGACCGCCTCGTGATTTCGAAAACCGACCTCGCCGACACGCAGACGACCGAACGCCTGCGCGCACGCTTGCGTGCGCTCAATCCGCGCGTTGACATCGCTACTGCGATTGCTGGCGATCTTGATCCGCGTTGCCTGATTGAAGCCGGACCATCGCCCTCCCCGGCTTCGCCACCGCATGCCGGCTTCGTTGCAGAGGCCCAGCACAGCGACGGCATCGCAAGTTTCGTGTGGACTGACGAGACCCCGGTCGAGTGGCCGGTCTTCCTGCGCGCGCTCGAAACGCTGATCGCGCTGCGCGGTCCCGATCTGCTGCGCGCCAAGGGTTTCCTCAATGTCGCGGGCTGCCGCGGCCCGGTGCTGATACAGGTGGTGCAACACCTCGCGCATCCACCCATCGAACTGGCCGCCTGGCCGGGCGCGGATCACACGAGCCGGATCGTCTTCATTACCCGCAACATTTCGGAAGCGCAGGTGCGGCAACTGTTCGCAGCGATCAGCGCACTCGCGCCGGACGAGAGTTCTCAGCCGGCATAGAACCTCCCCGGAAGGCGGTTCCCAACGGCAGCCCATTGGATTAGCCTCCAGGGCGGAATTATTCGCAATCAAAAGAGCAGACAGGCCGGACAACGCGCGAAGGCGCCTCGCCGGCCAAACAGCCATCAAAGGGAGACATGCACCCATGGCTAAAATAACTCTCGACGTGAACGGCAAGTCGCACACGATCGATGCCGATCCGGACATGCCGTTGCTCTATGCCTTGCGTAACGACATCGGCCTCAACAATCCGAAGTTCGGCTGCGGGCTCGCGCAATGCGGCGCCTGCACGGTACATCTCGACGGCCAACCGATCCGCTCCTGCGCCACGCCGATTTCGGCCGTGGGCAGCGGCAAGGTCGTCACCCTTGCGGGCCTCGGCACACCCGAGAAGCCGCATCCCTTGCAGACCGCCTACATCGAGGAGCAAGTGCCGCAATGCGGTTACTGCATCAACGGCTGGATCATGACGGCGGCGGCCTTCCTGGCGACCAAGAAGAAGCCGACCGACGCCGAGATCAAGTCGGCGCTCGAAGGCGTCAAGTGCCGCTGCGCCACGCACATGTCGATCCTGCGCGCCGTCAAGCGCGCCGCCGCGATGATGGGTTGAGGGAGGCCGCCATGACCAAATTCGAAAAAGCTTCCACCTTCTCCCGCCGCTCGCTGCTCAAGGGTGCTGGCGCTCTTGTGGTGTCGGTCGGCGCCCCGATCGGGCTTGATGCGGTGCTCGGCATCGGCAGAGCGTTCGCGCAGGGCGCCAGGCCCCCGCTCACGCCCGATCAGCTGTCGTCCTACATCGCGGTCAATGCCGACGGCACCGTCTCGGCCTTCTTCGGCAAGATGGACATGGGCCAGGGGCTGTTCGTCGCCATCGGGCAGATGGTGGCGGAAGAGCTCGACGTGCCATTCAAGGCCGTCAAGGTGATCATGGGCGACACCGCCACCAGCGTGAACCAGGGCGGCGCGTCGGGCTCGACCGGGGTCCAGCTTGGCGGCAAGCAGATGCGCATGGCGGCGGCGGAAGCGCGCCGCATGCTGGTCGAGATGGCGGCCGCGAAGCTCAACCTGCCGGCGGACCAGCTCATTGTGACCGACGGCGTCGTGCACGCCAAGAACGATCCGGGCAAGAAGGCGAGCTACGCCGAATTGATCGGCGGCCGGTACTTCAACGTGCAGCTCGAGTGGAACAAGCAGGTGGGCAATCCGCTCTACGCTCCGGGCAAGGCGCAGCCGAAGAAGCCGTCCGAGCACAAGATCGTCGGCCAGCCGATCAAGCGCGAGGATGTGGCGCCAAAAGTCTTCTGCCAGGAGGACTTCTGCACCGACATCAAGCGGCCCGGTATGCTGCACGGGCGCATGATCCGTCCGGCGGTGGCGGGCGCGGTGCCGGTGAAGGTCGACGAAAGCTCGATCAAGGACATCCCCGGCGCCAAGGTGGTGTGGGACAAGGCCTTCCTCGGCGTGGTCGCCGACAAGGAATGGAACGCCATCAAGGCGGCCGAGAAGCTCAAGGTCGAATGGTCGAGCGCCAACCCGCCGTTTCCGGACCAGGGGGCGCTATTCGACCACATCCGCAAGGCCCAGGCGCGCAAGCGCGAGGAGGCAAAGCCCGTCGGCAATGTCGAGGACGCGTTCAAGACCGCGGCCCGCGTGATCGATGCCGAATACGAATGGCCTTTCCAGTCCCATGCCAGCATGGGACCGGCCTGCGCGGTGGTCGAGATCGTCAACGGCAAGGTGACATGCTGGACCGGCTCGCAGAAGTCGCATTTTGTGCAGCAGGGTATCGCGGAGACGCTCGGCGTACCGCCGACCGACGTGCATGCGATCTGGGTACCGGGCCCGGGCTCGTACGGCCGCAACGACGCTGACGACGTCGCCATGGATGCGGCCGTCATGGCCAAGCGCACCGGCAGGCCCGTGCGCGTGCAATACATGCGCGACCAGGGCACCGGCTGGGACCCGAAAGGCCCGGCCTCGATCCATCGCGCGCGAGCGGCGATCGACGCTTCGGGCAAGGTCATCGCCTACGAGTTCGTCAGCAAGGGTTTCTCCCGGATCGACGTCAACACCAATGGCGGGCATCCGCGGGACACCCTGGCCGGCCAAATGCGCGACGTGCCGCTCAAGTCCGGCGACGGGTTCGGCGTGCCGGCAGAATCCTACGTGTTCGACAACAAGCGCCTCGCCTGGGAAACGATCCCGCCGCTGCTTGACCGCGCCTCGCCCTTGCGCTCGGCGCACCTGCGCGACCCGGTCGGCCCGCAGATCCACTTTGCGAGCGAGTCGTTCATGGACGAGGTGGCGGCGGCGCTGAATATCGACCCGATCGAGTTCCGGCTGCGTCACATTAAGGACCCGCGCGACGTCGCCGTGATCAAGGCGGCGACGGAGAAGGCACAATGGCAGACGCGGCCCTCGCCGCGCCGCGACCAGACCGGCAGCAAGGTCACCGGCCGCGGCATGGCCTATTCTCAGCGCAGCGGCACCCGCGTGGCGATCGTCGCCGAGGTCGACATCGACCGCGCAACCGGCAAGATCTGGGCGCGCAAATTCACGGTGGCGCACGACTGCGGCCAGATCATCAACCCCGACGGGCTCACCAAGACGATCGAGGGCAATGTCGTGCAAGGCGTGAGCCGCACGCTCTGGGAGGAGGTGAAGTTCGACAACAAGAACGTGACCAGCGTCGACTGGATGAGCTATCCGATCCTCGACATCACCGAGACTCCGGAGACGATCGACGTGGTGCTTATCAACCACCCCGAGCTGCCGCCGACCGGCGCCGGCGAGCCCTCGATCCGGCCGCTCGCGGCGGCAATCGCCAACGCGATCTTCGACGCCACCGGCGTGCGCATCCGCCGCGTGCCATTCTCGCCCGATCGGGTGAAGCAGTCGCTGTCGTAAGGCGCATGCGGTGAGCTGTCGCGCATTCTGTCACTCACCTCTCCCCGCTTGCGGGGAGAGGGAGCGCGCTGCATTTGCGGCAAGCCTGTGCTAAAAGAACCCCATGATCGTCCGCACACTCGACGAAGCGCTGACGCCCATCACCGACGGCTGCGTGCTGGCGGTGGCGCGCGACGTGTCTGGCGCCGCGATGGAGGCAACGCGCGCGCTTGTCCGCCGCGGCGTGAAGAGCCTCACGCTCATCACCTTGCCCACGTCGAGCCTGCAGGCCGACCTCTTGATCGGCGCAGGCTGCGTGACTGCGCTCGAAACCTCCGCCGTCAGCCTCGGCGAGTTCGGACCGGCGCCGCGCTTCACCGCCGCCGTCACCTCGGCTACGCTACGCGTGAAGGACGCCACTTGCCCGGCGCTGCACGCGGGATTCCAGGCGGCCGAGAAGGGCGTGCCGTTCATGCCGCTGCGCGGGCTGATCGGCTCGGACCTTGTCGCGCATCGCCCGGAGTGGAAGATCATCGACAACCCGTTTGGCGATCACGACCCGATCGTGCTGCTGCCGGCCATCGCTCCCGATGTTGCGCTGTTTCACGCCTCGATGGCCGACCGCGAGGGCAATGTCTGGATCGGCCGCGACCGCGAGCTGGCGATGATGGCGCATGCGGCGAAGAAGACCGTGGTGACGGTCGAGAAAATCTTCGACGGCAATCTGTTCGACGATCCGGTGCTGGCGGCGGGCGCGCTCGGCGGCTTCTACATCGACACCGTTGCGGTCGCGCCGAAAGGCGCCTGGCCGCTCGCGCTCGCCGACCATTATCCGGCCGACACCGCACATCTCGCCGAATATGCCCGCCTTGCCGCGACCGCCGATGGCTTCGCCGCCTATCTCGACCGCTATGTCCATGCCCAGCGCGCGGCGTAACACGCCCTCACCCCGTCATGCCCGCGTTTGCCGAGGCGTGTCCCGGCCATGACGGAACAAGATTTTCGCACCGAGGAGTTGCTCGCCGACACCATCGCCTCCCTGATCGGCGATGCGCGGCACGTGGCGATCGGCGCAACGTCGCCCATCCCCGCAACCGCCGCGCTGCTCGCACGCGAGCGCGGCCACGGCCGGCCATACGTATCGCTGCTCGGCAGCCAGCGGCATAGCTTCTTCACCGACGGCGGGCGCGAGCTGTTCGATTGCGCCGGGCAGGGCCGCATCGACGTGTTCTTCCTGTCGGGCGGACAGATTGACGGAGAAGGCAACGTCAACCTGGTCAGCATCGGCGACTATGAGCATCCGAAGGTGCGCTTTCCCGGCTCGTTCGGCTCGGCCTATCTTTATTACGTTGTGCCAAAGGTAATCCTGTTCCGGCTGGAGCACACGCGCCGCACGCTGGTCGACAAGGTCGATTTCATCAGCGCGCCGGGAACGAGCCCGGATAACGTGTACCGCCCCGGCGGTCCGATCGCGCTCATCACCAACCGCTGCCTGTTCGCGTTCGACCGTGAGCGCCGCCGTTTCCGGCTCGCCAGCGTCCATCCCGGCCACACGCTCGCCGAGGTCGAGGAGCACACCGGTTTTGTCTTCGACCGCTCGTCCGCGGTCCCCGAAACGCCGGCGCCCTCCCCCGAGACGCTGCGCCTCCTGCGCACCATTGTGGCGCCGCAACTGGTCGAAGTGTATCCCCAGTTCGCCGAGGCCGTGTTTGGGATTTCGGCGGCTGCCGCTGTCCGCAACAGCGTGTGATCCTGGTCGCCACCGCCGGGTGGCGCGCGCAGACGACATCGGATAATCAGGGCCGGGTGTCCGCTGGTGCGGGTACGACACCGATCAACGAAGGGAAATTTCGCTGTGAAGCAAGTGGAAGCAGCAGTCATCGGCACCGGCTGGTGCGGCGGCATCCGGGCGGAGACGCTTTCGCGCTCGGCGCTGGTCGACAAGCTGCACGTCTGCGAGATCCGTCCCGACCGGCTCGCCGAGATCAAGGCGCTGACCAGGCCGGCGACCGCGACGCTCGACTACCAGGACATCGTGAAGAACGACAACATCAAGGTCGTCTACATCTGCACGACGCCGGAGCACACGCATTTCCCGATCACGCGCGATTGCCTCAAGGCCGGCAAGCACGTGCTCCTGGAAAAGCCGATCGCGATGGAGCTGTGGGAAGCCGACGAGCTGATCGCGCTTGCCAAGCGCCATGGCGTGAAGTTCACCATCGGCTATTCGCAGCGCTTCAACACCAAGTTCGCCTACGCCAAGAAGAAAATCACCGACGGGACGCTCGGCAAGGTCGCCTGCGTAATGGTGAGCCGGCATCTCGCGCGCGGGCTCGGCAAGAAGATCGGTGGCCGGGTGAAGTTATCGCCGGTGGTGATGGAATCCACCCACGATCTCGACTTCGTATTCTGGCTGCTGGAGCCCGCCAAGCCGATTCGAGTCTATTCGCAGGGCGCCTATGGCTACATGCAGGCGATCAACGGCTCCTACGACATCATGTGGTCGATCGTGACCATGGACAACGGCATGATGGTGGTGATCGGCGGCGGCTGGAGCATTCCGGCGACCTATCCGAATTACTGTTCGACCTGGATCGAGATCACCGGCTCGGAAGGCTCGCTGATCCTCGACGACACCCATCGCGACAATTTTCTCACTACCGTGTCGGAGGGCACGCGCTTTCCGATGTCGACCATGCCGGGCGAGCAGGTCGACCATGTGTTCGCCGGCCAGATGGGGCCGGAGACGCTGCACTTCCTCGAGGCCTGCATCCTGAACCGCCCGCCGATGGTGTCGCCGGAGAGCGCGCGGCGGGTGATGGAGACCTATCTGGCGGCCGACCTGTCGGCCGACCGCAACGAGGCAATCGACCTGCCGCTCACCAACGAGACGACCGCCGCCATCGCCGAGGCGACCGCGAGGGCAAAGCTGTGAGACCGCGCGCCAAAGGCATCGGGCTTGCGATCGTCGGCGGCGGACGCGTCGGATTGTTCCGCGGCGAGGTGGCAAACCGCCATCCCTCCGTCGAATGGATCGGACTTGCCGAGAAGAACCCCAATCGCGCAGGCGAAGTCGCCCCCAAGGTGGGCGCCGATTTCGTGACGCAAAGCCATGTCGAACTCATCAAGCGACCTGAGGTCACGGCCGCCATCATCGCCACCGACGAGCACCTGCATGTCGATCCGATCATGGCGGCGGTCGAGCGCGGCATTCCGCTCTTGATTGAGAAGCCGCTGGCGACCGACCTCGCGCAATCGGCAAAAGTGCTCAAGACGATCCAGGACGCCAAGCTCGACGCGGTCGTCGGGTATACCCAACGCTTTCGCCGCAAATGGCTCGCCGGCAAGGAGAAGGTTGCCTCCGGCTCGCTCGGCGACGTCACGCTCGTCACCTCGCGCGCGTTCATGAACCGCCTCGTCGCGATCGACAACTACAAGCGCACCGACGATCCAAAGTCGATCTCGCCGATGGTGATCTCCGGCACGCACGCGCTCGACATGTGCATGTGGTATCTCGAAAAGAAGACACCGGTCGAATGCTATGCCCGCTCGATTGATAAGGTGCTGGGACCGCTCTATCAGGGCATCGACGCCACCGCCGGCATGATCATGATGTCCGACGGCACCGTCTATCATCTCAACATTTCATGGGCGCTTCCCGTCACCTGGCCAGGCGCGGTCTATTCGCTCGAAGTCGGCATCGTCGGTACCGAGGGCGTGCTCACCATCGACGATACTCACCGCGACATGGTGCTCGCGGTGTCGAAGCCGCAAAGCGAAGGCTACAACCCCGACACCAGTCGCCTGGTCGATTTCCTCGGCAGTTATCCGCCGGGCGATATGGCGCTCGGCGAGTTGCGCGGGCCGATGGCGGAGGAGACGATATCGTGGCTCAATCGCGTGGCGCTCGGGCTGCCCTCGCCCGCCGCCACCATCGAGGAAGCGCACAATCGGCTGATGCTGACCAAGGCGCTCGATCTCTCGGCGAAGCGCAAGCAGGCGGTGAAGTTGCCGCTCGATCCGAACGAGGCGCAGGCCGCGGCCTGATGCTGCATGCTTGACCGAACCCACTCGCGTCTGCCGCCGTTTACGCTAT
>WBZR01004778.1_pt1 | contig 10863 bp, 13 predicted proteins | sample 5204231 | NCBI WGS metagenome assembly WBZR01 (sample SAMN12412403, study PRJNA552823) | activated sludge metagenome | isolation source: activated sludge from anammox sidestream of wastewater treatment plant... | place: USA: Virginia | collected 2017-08
TATGACGAGGGCGGCGCCCTGACCGAGGCGGTGCGGCGCCGGCCCTATCAGGTGGTGCTGTTCGACGAGGTGGAAAAGGCCCATCCCAAGGTCTTTGACGTGCTGCTTCAGGTGTTCGACGACGGGCGGCTGACCGATGGGCAGGGGCGGACGGTCGATTTCAGGAACACGCTCATCGTGCTGACCTCGAACCTTGGCACGCAGGCGCTGAGCCGGCTGCCCGAGGGCGCGCAGTCGGACGCCGCGCGCGAGGAGGTGATGGAGGCGGTGCGCCACCATTTCCGGCCCGAGTTCCTGAACCGGCTCGACGACATGATCATCTTCGACCGGCTGAGCCGCGCCGACATGGACGGGATCGTGGCGATCCAGTTGCAGCGGCTGGAGCGGCGGCTGGCGGGGCGCAAGATCGCGCTCGCGCTCGATCATGACGCGCGGACCTGGCTGGCCGATGCCGGCTATGACCCGGTCTATGGCGCGCGGCCGCTGAAGCGGGTGCTGCAACGCGCGCTTCAGGACCGGCTGGCCGAGATGATCCTCGCGGGCGAGGTGATGGACGAATCGACCGTGGCCGTGACGGTCGGGCCCGAGGGCCTGATCCTGGGCGGGCGCAGGGGCGAATCGGGCAGGCCCCGGCCGCAGGACGCGGTCGTGCACTGAGCCTGCCGCCCGTCCGGGGCCCGCGGCGGCGGGGGGCTCTGCCCCCCGGCCCTGCGGGCCTCCCCCCGGGATATTTGCGGACAGATGAATGGCAACAGGGCCGGGGGGCCGCAAGTGGGCCGCAAGCGGGGGCGCAGGAGGGGGGCGGCCGGGGCCACTTTGGCGTGAGGGGGGCGCTGTCATCGGCTGCGCCCCTTGTGTTATCGCCTGTCGGACGGAATTTTGCCGTGATGGGGGCGTTCCGGCCCCGCAACCGGAACCGCCACGCATGAGGACCGCCATGACCATGAACCGCCGCCGTTTCCTTGCCCTTGCCGCGCTGGCCGGGCTGGTGCCCCTGCGGGCGCGGGCCGGGGAACTGTCGCTTGACGAGATTTCGGCCTATCTGAACCGCTACACCACCGGCGAGGGCGGGTTCACCCAGATCAATGCCGACGGCACCATCTCGACCGGACGGATCTGGATCAAGCGGCCGGGGCGGATCCGGTTCGAATATGCGCCGCCCGACGAAGCCATGTTCATCGCCGGCGGCGGGCAGGTGGCGGTGTTCGATCCGCGCTCGAACGAGGGGCCGGAGCGCTATCCGCTGAACCAGACCCCGCTGAACATCATCCTCGAGCGCAATGTCGATCTGGCCCGGCGCGGCATGGTGACCGGGCACGAATCGGACGGCACCACCACCACGGTGACGGCGCAGGATCCCGATCACCCCGAATACGGCGCGATCCGGCTGGTGTTCACCGCCGATCCCATCGAGTTGCGGCAGTGGATCGTCCGCGACGAGGGCGGGACCGAGACCACGGTGATCCTCAACGACGTGCAGACTGGCGGCCGGATCAGCGACCGGCTCTTCAACATCCAGGCCGAGATCGCCGGTTCCGCGCCCTGAGCCGCGTCAGATCCGGCCGCAGCCGCGCAACTGCCCGTCATACATGAGCGCGCGCGCGCCCACCTCGGCCGCGACGCGCAAAAGCCAGGCCTTGGAATTGTGGGTGCCGCGCAGAAAGCCCGAGCGCCCCTCGTGATAGGCGAGATACTGGTTCTGCGCGTCGTTCAGGGGCACGCCGGTCTCGGCCACGGTCTGGTTCATGTACCAGCCCATGAAATCGGTGGCATCGTCGATGTCGTCGCGCCGCGCGCCGCGCCGCGCGCCGGCGCGCAGGTATTCCTCCCAGGTGCCGTCGAGCGCCTGGGCATAGCCGTAGGCCGAGGATTGCCGCCCCATCGGGATCACCCCGAGCGCGAAGCGGAACGGGGTGCGCGCATCGCCGATGAAGCGCGATTCCTGGTGGATCACCGCCATCTGCACCGCCACGGGCACGTTCCAGCGCCGTTCGGTGGCGCGGAAGGCGCGCAGGTAGTCGGGGTGCTGGCGCACGATCGAACAGGCGTCGTTCAATTCGCGCGGCGCGGCATAGTCCCGCCCGCCGCAGCCGGCCAGAAGCCCCACAAGGATCAGGACGCCCAGTATTCTGCTCATCTGCCTCTCGCCGGTATCCGGTCGTTTTGCGGCACTCTAGCCGATCGCGCCGGCGCGGGGAACCGAAATGGACGGGCCTGCGGGTCACGATCGCGCCGGCCGTGCGGGCAGGCGGCGCGATTGCGCATCACACTGTTTCCCGCAGACGCCCGGAAACGGCGTGGAAGCGAAGCTGCATCTGCCTTAACAGAATGTTCCGGAGGGTTCCGGTATGTCCATGTTCGCCATCTGCGCAAAATATGCCCTGGGTCAGGTCGTGCGCCACCGCGACCGGCCGTTCCGGGGTGTGGTCTTTGACGTCGATCCGCGCTTTGCCAATTCCGAGGACTGGTATCAGGCCATCCCCGAGAGCAGCCGCCCGCGCAAGGACCAGCCATTCTATCACCTGCTGGTCGAACGCGACGAGGACTTCTGCATCGCCTATGTGAGCGAGCAGAACCTGGTCGCCGACAGTTCGGGCGGGCCGGTGAATCACCCCGACCTGCCGGATCTGTTCGGCCCGTTCACCGACGGGCATTATCCGCTTCAGGTGCAGCTGAACTGATCGCCCCCCCCGGTTGCCGGGCCGGATGCCGGGCCGATGGGCGCCGGCGGCATCGCGTCCGGGCTGCGGCATGGGGTGCGGCATGGTGTCGCATCCGACCCGCCGCGGGTCGCGCGGCGCTGGTGGACAGACCCCGGTGCCTGTGCTCCTGGGTGGGGGCTATGTCACACAGGCACCGGGGGAAGCCATGCAGCTACATCCCCCTGATCGCCCCCGGCTGCGGCGGCGATGCGGAGGGATCGGGGTCTTTTCGTGGCACTGGTCCGGGTCGCGCAACAATCCCCGGCCAGATCCGCGATCTGTGCACGCAACCCTTGTCCCGAAGGGGCCGCCACCGCAGAACCCGCCTGAAAGGAATCGCCCATGACCCTGGATTATCCCGCCCTTGCCGCCCGTATCGACGCCCTGACCCGGGGCGAGGAGGATGTGATCGCGCTGATGGCCACCGTCGCCTGCGAAGTGCATCACGCCGACGACCGGTTCGACTGGACCGGCTTCTACCGCGTCACCTCGCCGGGGATGCTGCGGATCGGGCCCTATCAGGGCGGGCACGGCTGCCTTGTCATCCCGTTCGCGCGCGGGGTCTGTGGCGCGGCCGCGCGGTCCGGCGCGGTGCAGATCGTCGATGATGTCGAGGAATTTCCGGGACATATCGCCTGTTCTTCAACCACGAGAAGCGAAATCGTCCTGCCGGTATTCGGCCGCGACGGCGCGCTGATCGGGGTGTTCGACATCGACAGCAACCGCCCCGCCGCCTTTGACGCCGAAGATGCCGCCGCGCTGGGCGCAATCCTGATGCGGGTGTTCGGGCCGCGATAGTTCCCCTTGCACGCACGCGGCGGTGCGGCAATCTGTGACCGTTTGCAGTGTTGGTAACGGTTTTGTCGGGGGGTGGGCGCGATGCAGGATCAGGGGCGGGAACAGGATGGCGGCCGGCGGCCGGCGACCACGGGCGAGCTCATCCGCGAGATGCGCCTGGCGCGGGGCCTGCGTCTGGCCGATCTGGCGCAGCGGCTGAACCGCTCGGTCGGCTGGCTGAGCCAGGTCGAGCGGCGGCTGTCGGTGCCCTCGCTGGCCGACCTGCGCGAGATCGCGCGCGCCCTCGACACGCCGCTGGCCGAGCTGCTGCGTCCCGAATCGATCGGGCCGGATGCGGGCCGGATCGTGCGGGCCGAGGCGCGCGCGCCGGTCGCCACCCGCACCGAGGGGATCGTGACCGAGCTTCTGACCCCCGGAGAGCCGGACCGGTTCGAGATCCTCATGATCACGGTCGGGGCCGGGCGGGCCATGACCCGGGCCGGGCGGATCGCCGGGCAACTGGTGGTGCTGGTGCTCGAGGGGGCGCTCGACATCACGATCGGCGCCGAGAGATTCCCCGTCGCCGCCGGCGACACGATCCGCATCGACGACGAGCCGTTCCTGTGGATGAACTGCCAGGACGCGCCCTGCCGGCTGATCGCCATCGTCTCGCCGCCCGAGGCGGTCCGGCACTGGAGCGACGGCGATACGAACCGCGCCGCGGGCGACGGGCCGGGCGCAGACGGGCTGAACACGGACGGGCTGGGCACGGACGGGCTGGGCACAGGCGCGCAGGTCTGGCAGGGTGACGGGGGCGCTGCGCCGCCGCAGGCCGGGCGTTAACCTTTCAGGACGAATTCCCTGCCGCTGCGCCACCTGCCCGTGGTATGGGGGGGCGCGCGCTTTGCGCCTGGGTCGGGTCCATGCTGTATCTTGCCGGTCTGTTCGGTCTGTTCCTTGCCGGCCTCCTTGCCGTCCCGCTGACAATGGGCGGCGAGGCGGAGGATGCCCCTGCCCCGCCGTCACCCGGCGATCAGGACGGGGGAACCGACACGGGAACCGGTCCGTTCCTCGATCTCGACGACGGCGGCCCTGTCGATAGCGGGCTCGACTCGGTGCTGTTCGGCGGCGACGGCGATGACAGCCTGACGGGCGGCGCGGGCGACGATCACCTCGACGGGCGCGATGGCGACGACACGCTCGACGGTGGCGCCGGGGCGGACGAACTGCACGGCGGGCGCGGCAACGACGCGCTGCAGGGCGGCGATGGCGGGGACAGCCTCTTCGGCCATACCGGCGACGACAGCCTTTGGGGCGGCGCGGGGAACGACCTGCTCGACGGGGGCGAGGGGGACGATTTCCTCGACGGGGGCGCGGGGGACGACAGCCTGCTCGGCTCGCTCGGGGACGATACGCTGGTGGGGGGCGGGGGCGCGGATGTGCTGTTCGGCGGCGCCGGCAACGACACGCTCGACGGGCGCGGCGATGACGGGGCGGCCGATTTCCTGAACGGCGGCGCCGGGGACGACCTGCTCCTGGGCGGCAGCGGCGACCACCTGAACGGCGGCAGCGGGCACGACAGCTTTCACATCTCCGAAGACGCCGTGATCATTGACGATTTCAACCCGGACGAGGATGTGATCGTCCTCGTCCACGCCAACCCCGAGGCGCTGATCCTCGTGCAGGAGGTCGAGGGCGGCTTGCGGCTGTTTCTCGACGGGCGGCTGATGGCCGACCTGCCGGGGGCCAGCACGCTTGATCCGGCGGCAATCCGGCTGGTCGCGGCCTGAGGGCGCTTTCCTTTTGCCGCGACCTGAGTTATGGGGGCCGCGCCCTGTCATGGGGCACCCTCCAGGGGCCTTGCTGGACGACATCCCGGCCTGTGCCATGACCCTTTGCAAAGGAGATCCCGATGTCGATCACCGTCGAGGAAAAGACCCGCCTGCTCAAGGAATTCGCGACCAAGCCCGGCGACACCGGTTCGCCCGAGGTGCAGGTGGCGATCCTGTCGTCGCGCATCGCGACCCTGACCGAGCATTTCAAGACCCACAAGAACGACAACCACGGCCGCCGCGGCCTGCTCAAGATGGTCGCCCTGCGGCGCAAGCAGCTCGACTATCTCAAGGCGCGTGACGAGGCCCGCTATGCGGCCCTGATCGAACGCCTCGGCCTGCGCCGCTGATCCGGCCCCCGACCCGGCCCAAAGGCCCCGCCCGGAAACGGCGGGGCCTTTTTCATGGGATCAGTTCACACCCAGCGCGGACCGCGCCGCAACCAGCGCGTCGCCTCCGTCAAAGCTCGTCACTCCGTCGAGCCAGCCCGTCACCGCCCCGAAATTGGCCATCAGCCATTCCCGGGCGGCCTCCGGACCGTCCTTGCCGGTGTCCTCCATGATCTGCATGACGGCGCTTTCCATTTCGATGGTGAATCGCAGGTTCTGGAAGAAACGCAGCGCATTCGGGCAGGAATCGGCATAGCCGGGCCGCAATCCGGTCCAGACCGAAGCGCTGCCGTAATTCGGACCGAACCAGTCGTCGCCCCCACTCAGATAACGCATGTCGAAGCGGACGTTCATCGGATGCGGCGACCAGCCGACAAAGACGATCGGCTCGTGCTGGTCAACGGCACGGCCCACGGCGGCGATCATGGCCTGTTCCGATGCCTCGACCAGTTCAAAACCCGCCAGACCGAAGGCATTCTCCTCGATCATCTGCAACAGGACATTGTTGCTGTCATTGCCCGGTTCAAGGGCATGAATCCTGTTGTCCAGTTCATCAGCGAACCGGGCAATATCAGCAAAATCGCGCAGCCCCTCCTCCCAGGCGTAGGCAGGAACCGCCAGGGCATAAAGCCCCCCCTCGAGATTGGTTCCGACATTCCGGATTGCGCCCGCATCGACGTAGGGCATCAGGGTTGCGTCGGAATTCGGGGTCCAACTGTCAAGAAACACGTCGATTTCGCCGGATTTCATGCTCTCGAGGATGACGCCGAGGGCAAGGAACGAAATCTCGGGGTCATAGCCGATCGCCTCGAGGATGGTCGCGGCAAGCCCGTTCTGGGCGGCATTGTCCATCCAGCCGCCATCGCCGATGCGCACCGTCCGGCATCCGTCAGGATCGGATGCCAGGGCGGCGGCAGGCAGGACGGCGCAGGCAAGTGCAACGAGTCTGATGCGAGATGTGATCATGTTCAGGCCCTCCCGACCTGGATTCTCACTTGAGGTAGTCGATGGCGATGGTGCCGTGCAGTTCCTTGAGGTCGCCGATGTGATAGAATCCGCTCCCGACGCTGCGCGGGGTGAAGGGGGCAAGATCGGTCTTGGCGGTGCTGCGGAATTCGACCATGCCGCGCCCCCGATACTGCCGGGACTGGCCGACGCCTTCGGATTCATAGCCGACCAGTTGCTTGATCGCCGGACCGGGACCATCGGCGCGCGGAATCAGCTTGAGGTTGTAATTGGGATAGAGAACCGGCAGATCCTCGGGTTCGATCAGTGCGTCCCAGGTATTCGAGACCCGCATGATCAGATCGCCCTCCTTCATCACATTGCAGACCCGGACATTCTCGTGCTCCTCGAAGGTGATGGTCGCGAATGCCTTGGCCACGCCCCAGCGCTCCCGGCCGGCGCAGATTGCGGTCACGTTGTCGAGGTAGAGATGCGAATTGTAGACCGCGGGCTGGCCGTCGAGAGTGCAGCGAAGGTAAATGCCTGCTTCGTTGAAAGGCCCGTAGGACGACAGGTTGATGCGGATTCCGACCGCAACGGCACGACCTTCCGGGTCGGCCTTCAGCGGCGCGGGCAGATGGGCGGCCACAACGGCGGGATCGGTGGTGAATTCGACGAACTGGGTCTCGAGCCCGTGATAGAAGGTGGGGATCGCCGGATAGGTCTGGCGATGGGCGGGAAGGACATCGCCCTCATCATGCCCCAGTGAACGAAACGATCCGGTGGTGCGCATACTGCCTCCTGTTGCGGTCAGGTTTCGGGTTCGGGTTCGGGAAAGGTCATCTCGTGCAGCCGCTGAAAGACGGCGGCGCGCTCGGCATCGTCGAGCACGGGAAGCCCCAGCGCATCGTTGATCCACAGCCCGTCAGAAGCGAGGCGGATGATATGGGCAAGCGTCGGATCCACCCCGCTGGTGCGCAACTGCTCGCGCCAGGCAGGTTGGCGTTCGGCCATCGGCGCCAGAAGCGCGGTGTCCGTCGCTGCCGCGGTCAGGAAGGCGACCGACAACCGGGACACCGATCCGACCTTCGGATCCTCGCGCACGATGCTGGCTTCGATGAAGCCGCGCAGCCAGGACCCCGGCCCCGTGTCCTCGGCCTGAACTTCGGCGATGCGCTCTTCGGTGATGGCCACAAGCGCGTTCACCATCGCCAGAAGCAACTGCTGCTTGCTTGGGAAGTGGTAAAGCAGGCCGCCCTTGCTCACCCCGGCCTCGCGGGCGACGGCATCCAGCGTGAACGATGAAATTCCGTTGGCAAGAACAAGCCTTGCCGCTCCTTCGATGATCCTGCCCTTGGTGTCGGTTCTGGTCATCCGGGTATCTCCTGTCACTTACTATACCGTCCGGACGGTATAGTAATCAAGTTGCAAAATGCCGGCCGCCGGGGACGGCGCAGGTCGACGGGCACCGCGAGAGGATCTTTCCCGCAGCGCCCGTTCCATCCGGTTTCAGGGGTTCAGCGGTTGCGGAACCGGGGTTGGCGCTTTTCCAGGAAGGCGGCCATCCCCTCTTTCTGGTCCTCGGTGGCGAACAGCGCCCGGAACAGCGCGCGTTCGTGGCGCAGGCCGTCGGCCAGCGCCATGTCGCCGGCGGCGCGCACCGCCTCTTTCGCGGCCATGACCGCCGGCAGCGACAGCGCGGCGATGGTCTCGGCGGTATTCATCGCCTCGTCGATCAGCGCCTCGGCCGGGACCACGCGGGCGACCAGGCCGGCGCGCTCGGCCTCGGCTGCGGTCATGTTGCGGCCGGTCAGGCACATGTCCATCGCCTTGGCCGGTCCGATCGCCCGGGTCAGGCGCTGGCTGCCGCCCATGCCGGGGATGATGCCCAGCCGGATTTCCGGCTGGCCGAACACCGCCGTCTCGGCGGCGATGATGATGTCGCACAGCAGCGCCAGTTCGCAGCCCCCGCCCAGCGCATAGCCCGCGACCGCGGCGATCACCGGCTTGCGCAGCCGGTCGAAGGCCGCCCATTCGCCAAAGACATCTGCCCCGGTCATCGAGACATAGCTTTCCCCGGCCATCTCGCGGATGTCGGCCCCGGCGGCAAAGGCGCGGTCCGATCCGGTGATCACGGTGCAGCCGATGGCGGGATCGGCCTCGGCCGTGGTCAGGTCGGCCAGAAGTTCGGCCGCGAGCTGCCGGTTCAGCGCATTGAGCGCCTTGGGCCGGTTCAGCGTGATCAGGCGCACGCGGCCGCGGGTTTCGGTCAGGATCGTCTCGTGGCTCATGGCGCATCCCCCAGGGTTCGGGTTTCGGGCGGGCGGGCCGCGCGCGCCGCCCCCGGCGCACGGGGGGGAAACAGCGGCGGCTGCGCCACGATCTGCCGCAAAAGCGCGTCCCCGTCCACCTCGGCCAGCGTGGCGGGCGACCAGCGCGGGTTGCGGTCACGGTCGATCACCTGCGCGCGGATGCCTTCGTGGAAATCCGCCCGCGTCAGGATCAGCGCATCGGCGGCCAGGTCCCGCTCGAGGCAGGATTCGAGATCGGGCGCACGCGCGCCCTCGCGCAGCAGATGCAGCGTGAGGACCAGGCTCGAGGGCGAGCGCGCGCGCAAGGTGGCAAGGGTGCGTTCGGCGAACGGGCTGCCGGCCTGTTCCAGGGCGGCCACGATCCCGGCCATGTCGGGCGCATCGAAGGCCCGCGCGATCCCCGCCACCCCGTCCGCGACCGGCGCGGGGCCGGGGTCGGCGGCATGGGCGGCGATGGCATCGGCGGGCGCGCGGCCCGAGGCCAGTGCCGCGACCAGCGCCGGCAGCGCCGCCGAGGGCACCATCGCATCGGCAAGCCCGGCGGCGATCGCATCGGCCACGCCGATGCTGTCGCCGGTCAGGCCGATCCACAGCCCCAGCGCGCCTTGCAGGCGGAAACTGGCCCCGACATCGGGGAAATAGCCGATCCCGGTTTCCGGCATGGCAAAGCGGCTGCGCTCGGTCATCACGCGATGCGCGCCATGGATCGACAGGCCGGCACCCCCGCCCATGCAGATCCCGTCCATCAGCGCGACCCAGGGTTTCGGCAGGTGCGCGATGCGCGCGTTCAGCCGGTATTCCGCCGCCCAGAACGCCATGGCCGCCGCCGGATCCTCGCGCCCCAGGCGCGAAAGCGCCTTGATGTCGGCGCCGGCGCACAGGCCGCGCTCGCCCGCGCCGCTCAGGACCAGCACGCGCACTCCGGGGTCGGCCAGATGCCGGTCGATGGCGCGGTCCAGCCCCGCGATCATCTCCGGCGTCAGGCTGTTCAGGGCAGCGGGCTGGTTCAGCCGCAGATGCCCCACCGCCCCCTGCCGGCTCACAAGGATGTCCTGATCCGTCATCGCCCTTCCCCTGCGCCGCCTGCGGCTGCATCGGGCCGGATCGCCCCGCCCTTGTCCAGAGGGGCCGCGGCGCCCCCCGGGACCGCCGGGGGCCGATGCTGTCAAAGGCCGATCCTGTCGAACGATAGCCCGGGAATGCCGTTCGGCACCATCGCGCACCGAAGAACCGCCCGCCCCCTTTCGCGCAGCTGTTCAGCGCGCAGGCCGCGACCGATGATCGCAGCCAGTCCAGACAGGCGCCGCACCATGACCGATCATGCCCTCCCCCACGCCGATTCCCGCACGGACAACGCCACACGGCCGACCTCCGGCTGGTGGATCCTGCCGATGGCCGCGCTTGGCCTTGTGTTCTGGGCCTGGGTCGCGGTCCTGTTCATCCGCCTGATCTGACGGCGGCGCTTATGCCGCAGCGGTCTTCTTGCGTTCCGCAGCCGGATTAACCATTCCTTCGTCAGGCTGTGGAATAAAGGCCCAAGGAGGACCGCTCATGCACAATGCGACCGATCCCGGATTCCGCGAATCCGTCGATCTGATGTTCCAGAGGGCCGTTGGCCTCATGGACCTCAGCCCCGGCCTTGCCCACAAGATCCGGGTCTGCAATTCCACCTATACCGTGCGCTTTGGCGTGCGCCTGCGCGGCAAGATCGAGACGTTCACCGGCTACCGTTCGGTCCATTCCGAACACATGGAGCCGGTGAAGGGCGGGATCCGCTATTCGCTCGACGTGAACCAGGACGAGGTGGAGGCGCTGGCCGCGCTCATGACCTACAAATGCGCGCTGGTCGAGGCGCCTTTCGGCGGTTCCAAGGGCGGGCTCTGCATCGACCCGCGCGCCTGGGAAG